>Ga0335075_10000639_pt1 | contig 60224 bp, 56 predicted proteins | sample Lox_Sample_24_FD_206723 | JGI IMG/M metagenome (GOLD analysis project Ga0335075, IMG submission 206723) | Soil microbial communities from Loxahatchee National Wildlife Refuge, Florida, United States - Lox_Sample_2.4 | ecosystem: Environmental > Terrestrial > Soil > Wetlands | place: USA...
CATCAGCGTGGCCATGATGTTGCGCATCTGCTTGCGGCGCAGTTCCAGGATCTCCGGATCGTCGGTTGGGCCTTCGACGCCGCAGTTCCAGGACCGGTTGTGATTTTCGCCGTCCTGGTTGTCTTCGCCGTTGGCCTCGTTGTGCTTTTCGTTGTAGGACACCAGGTCGTTGAGCGTGAACCCGTCGTGAGCGACCACGAAGTTGATGCTGGCGCTGGGACGCCGGCCGGTCGCCTCGTAAAGGTCTGACGACCCGGTGAGCCGGGACGCAAATTCGCCAAGGGTCGCGGGTTCGCCCCGCCAATAGTCACGCACGGTATCGCGGTATTTCCCGTTCCATTCGGTCCACAAACCCGGGAAGTTGCCGACCTGGTAGCCGCCTTCGCCGACGTCCCACGGCTCGGCGATTAGTTTGACCTGGCTGATCACCGGATCTTGCTGCACGAGGTCGAAGAATGCGCTCAGCCGGTCGACGTCGTAGAACTCGCGCGCCAGCGTCGACGCCAGGTCGAAACGGAAACCGTCGACGTGCATTTCGGTCACCCAGTAGCGCAGTGAGTCCATGATGAGCTGCAGTGTGTGCGGCATGCGGGCGTTGAGGCTGTTGCCGGTGCCGGTGAAATCCTTGTAGAGCCGCAGGTCTTCGTCGACCAGCCGGTAATAGGCGGCGTTGTCGATGCCGCGGAAGTTGATCGTCGGGCCGAGCTGGTTGCCTTCGGCGGTGTGGTTGTACACCACGTCGAGGATGACTTCGATGCCTTGCTCATGGAAGGTCCGGACCATCGACTTGAATTCGGGCACCGCACCGCCGGCCCGGGGGTTCGCCGCGTACTGGTTGTGCGGGGCGAAGAAGCCGAAGGTGTTGTAGCCCCAGTAATTCCGCAGCCCCAACTCCAGCAGCCGGCTGTCGTGCAAAAACTGATGCACCGGCATCAATTCGATTGCGGTGACATTCAGCGATTTGAGGTGCTCGATGATCGCCGGATGCGCCAGACCGGCGTACGTGCCACGAAGGGCTTCGGGAATAGCGGGATGGGTCTGGGTCATGCCTTTGACATGCGCCTCGTAGATGACTGTTTCGTGATAGGGCGTCCGCGGCGCCCGGTCGGTCGCCCAGTCGAAGAACGGATTGATCACCACGCTGGTCATAGTGTGTCCGAGCGAATCGACCTGCGGGGGAGTGCCGGTCTCGGTGGGGTCTTCGGCAGCGGCGGCCATGTCGTAAGAGAACAACGCCTGGCCGAACGTGAAGTCGCCGTCGAACGACTTTCCGTACGGGTCTAGCAGCAGCTTGCTGGGGTCACAGCGGTGACCGGCCGACGGGTCGAACGGTCCGTGCACCCGAAACCCATAGCGTTGTCCCGGGCTGACGGTGGGCAAATAGGCGTGCCACACGTATCCGTCGACCTCGTCGAGGCAGATTCGAGTCTCGTGCCCGTCGTCGTCAATGAGGCACAACTCGACCTTTTCGGCGATCTCGGAGAACAGCGCGAAGTTGGTGCCGCCACCGTCGAAAGTGGCGCCCAGCGGGTAACTGCTGCCCGGCCATACGGTGACCAGCTCAGGTGGAGTCACGGCGGCACCATTGGTCGGGTCTGACGACGGCATCCCTCGACCTTATCGGCGGCCAGATCTGGTCGCCTCGCGTGCCCCGCCCGGACGGGCCTACCACCAGCCGGTGGCGGCTCCGACTTGGCGACCCAGCTCGTTGGTCATGGTGCGCATGTAAGTGGCCGACAGGTGATGAGCGTCGTGGTATACCAACACATTTCCCTCGACGGCGGGGCAGATGTCGGGGCGGCAGACTGCATCGCTCATGTCCAGCGGTTTGAGCAGTGGGAACTGATCGACCCAATCGAGGGTGGGGTTGCGGTCAGCCAGCACATCGGAGCGCTTGATGCCGCACGAGATTGCATCGCCACCCTTGGCCAGGCAGTCCGACGGGTTGAACGGTTGGCTGTCCTTGACCAGCCACGGCGTGTCACGCATCGCGAGGATCGGAATGTTGTTGTCGGAGAACGTTTGCCAGATCCCGACATAGGTACCCGGCATCACGTCTCCGGGCTTGATGTTCCACGGCCGGGTCGACGTCGTGAACACGTAGTCCGGGTGGTCAGCCACCACCTTGGCCATGGCCTTGGGCACCCAGTCGCGGCACTCCGGGTAGGGGTCGTTGTTGCCCATCACCAACGGCATCTTCTCGGTCGACAGTGGGCAGCCCATCTTGAGGTAGGTGGTCACCTTGAAGTGGTACCTACGGCCGAGGATGTCCAGCGCGGTCAGCCAGTGCTCGGCATGCGAACCGCCGGCAAGGGCGATGGTCCGGGTGGCCTTCTTGTCGCCGTAGCTGCATGTGATCACGTCGGTGTTCTTGAAATCACTGATGCATCCGTCGCGGGTGGACGGCGGATAGTCCGTCTGGGCTTCCAGCACGGTGGGCCGTGTCCTGAGCTTGGGCACGCGCACGTGTTTGACGAGGGCGCGGGCGCCGGGATAGTCGTGGGAATTGAGCCCGCTTAGCTCTTTGCCGCTGGCACGCTCGACGTTGACATGCTCGACCCAGGTGAACGCTGTTGCGGTGAGCGTCACGCCGAGCATTGCCACCGTGGATCCGAGCACTATGGTGGGACGGCGCAGCCGCGCCCGCCAGGGGATGACCGGGACGGGCTCGGGTGCTGCGCTAACGCCTCCGCGGTGTCGCAACGGTTCTTCGACGAACCGGTTGGTCAGATAGGCCAGCACACCGGAGATCAGCAGCACCGCCGTGCCCTCGATGAAGTTGGCGTGCCGGTGACCGGTGTACGCGAGCCAGAAGATCAGCAGCGGCCAGTGCCAGAGGTAGAGGGCGTAGGCCACCGCGCCGAGCTTGACCAACGGCTCGGCCGCCAGCAGCCGGTTGGGCAGCGGCAGTTTGTCACTCGTGCTCGGATGGGCGTATCGGTTGGCGCCGGCGAGGATGAACAGCATCGCTGCCCCAACGGGCACCAGCGCCCACGGTCCGGGGAACTCCTTGACGCCGTCGATGAGCGCGCCGCACGACAGCACCGCGGCCAGTGCGACGGTCGCCGTCACCGTGCGCAGCCACATCGGCCAGCGGATGTAGGGGACCAGCGCGCCGACCAGCGCGCCCAGTAGCAATTCCCACGCCCGCGCAAAGCTGTTGTAGTAGGCGGTCGCCTGGTTGGCTTGGTGGGCAAAGATCGCGTAGCCAAACGACGCCACCGCCAGCGCGCTGAGCAGCAGCACGAACGTCATCCGCAGCCGGTTGCCGAGACGGCGCCGAAACAGAAACGCGAACCCGAAAATCAGCGCCAAAAACGCGATGTAGAACTGCCCCTGCACCGACATCGACCAGATGTGCTGCAGTGGACTGACTGCCTCACCGGCCCGCAGATAATCGGCCACCGTACTGGCCAGCTCCCAGTTCTGGTAGTAACCGAGGCTGGCCAGGCTCTGGTCGGCGAAGGTTTCCCACCGGGTTTCCGGCTGGATCAGGATGGTCAGCAGTGCGCTTCCCGCCAGCACCACCACGAGAGCCGGTAGCAACCTGCGGACCAGACGAATCACTTCGGGCATCGGCGACAGCGATGACGCCGGGTTCAGTGCCGCGCGAAGCAATTTGCCGCCGAAGAAGAAGCCCGACAGCGCCAAGAACACGTCCACTCCGCCGGAAACCCGGCCGAACCACACGTGGAACATCGCGACCAGCGCGATGGCAATGCCGCGCAGCCCGTCGAGGTCGTGGCGGTAGAACCCTGTTTTCCGGTTTCCCATCGCGGACTGGGCGGCTTCCGCGATGGTGGCGTCGGCCGGACGGGTCGGGGAGACGGTCATCATGATTGACAGACAATCTACCCAACCCGCCGACCGCTGGCGGTGCGCTAAAAGCGCGTCGGCGAGTTCCGGGTCAGGACTCGAGGATGCGGGTCAAGTAGGGAACCATCCCACTAGTGCGCGCCGCCGAGACCGTCACAGCGGGCTCGGTAGCCTCGATCATCTGGCCGTTGCCCAGGTACATCGCGACACTCTGAGTGCCGCCGGGGCCGTAGCAGAGCAGGTCGCCGGGGCGTGCCTGTGAGGGCGCAACTTTGCGGCCGACATTGCACTGCTCGCCCGAGGTCCGCGGCATCTTGAGCCCGGCGCCGGCATAGGCGTATTGGATCAGACCTGAGGCGTCAAACCCGACGGTGTTCGCTTTCAACCCGGTCCCACGGGTGGGGCCTGCGGCGTTGCCGCCGCCGTAGAGGAACGGCACACCGCGCTGCGCAAGCGCGCGTTGAATGACGTAACTCGTCGACTGCTGGTAGCCGACCAGGCTCGGACCCTGCACTGCCTGTCCCGGCACAGTCGGGCTCTGCGTCGACTGTCCCGGCAGGGTCGGACCCTGCACTGTTGGTCCCGGCAGGGTCGGGACCTGCGGGTCAGCGGCCGCGGAGTGCGGGTTGATCATCGGTAGGGCCAGCAGCAGGGCCAGACTGGCCGGGACGGCGTAGCTGCGTCTCATATGGATCACCTCTCTGTGGCATCAGCGCGGTGACTTCGCACGTCTGCCGTCATTCCTGCCGGTTCACCACTGAGACTCGTGCGCTGGCCCGCCCCGTTGGGGGCCGCACGCCGCCACCTAACGGCCGGTGAGGCCGTGAATAAGGACGGACCCTCGGTGAACCGCTGAATTCACAACAGTCACTACAGACACTTTGGCAACAAATGGCCGCGACGGCCACACCGCAGGGGCTTCACGAGGGATTTTTTGTCGTACCGTGACCGAACGGTGATCGCGTGCAGTCTGGCGGCTCAATCCGTGGCCGGCAGTTGTGATTTCGGTCTCATCGCTCAGTGCCAATATTGGCTGCAATAGGCGGTTAACGCGGAGCCCACCAGCGAGCTCACGACGACGATCGCCATCGCCAGGAGTGGCCAGAAGCACAGATACCAGCCCTTCAGCAGGGACACCACCGGGCCGACCACAGCCGCTGCAATCGCCGCACCGATACCACCCCACACCAGCGGGTAGATGTAGAAGTCGACGCCGTAGGGCACCGGTGGGCAATCGTCACCGGTGCAGACGTCCTTCAGGAAGGCGAACAGCCGCGAGCCCCAATCCGTCGCGGTGGCCGCGAGCAAGAGCGCCGCCAGCAGCGCGATGGCGCAGGTGACATCCCAGGGCACGAGTCGTAGCCGCAGTACCGGTGGCCGAGAGTCGCCCGGGGACGAGTCGTCGAACGGTCGCGGCGCAGCCATGGTGGCTCAATGCTGCCGGATGGTCCGCGTTTCTGCGACCCAAGGCTTATACCCTCGTTCTCTATGGCCGCGCCGACTCCTGGGCTAACCCCCGAGCAGATCAGCGCGATCGACGCGGCGCATCTCTGGCATCCCTACAGCACGATCGGCGCAGAGCAAGTGCCCCCAGTGGTCGCGGTCGGCGCCCGAGGCGCCAGGCTGACGTTGATTCACGACGGTGAGACCACCGAGGTGCTCGACGCAATGAGCTCCTGGTGGACGGCCATTCACGGCCACGGCCACCCGGTCCTCGATGCGGCGATGACCGCGCAGCTGGCAACGATGAACCACGTCATGTTCGGCGGGCTGACCCACGAGCCCGCCGCGCGATTGGCGCAACTGCTGGTCGACGTCACGCCATCGGGGCTGGAAACGGTGTTCTTCAGCGACTCCGGGTCGGTGTCGGTGGAGGTCGCGGTGAAGATGGCACTGCAGTACTGGCGGAGCCGCGGCCGGCCCGACAAACACCGGCTGATGACCTGGCGCGGCGGCTATCACGGCGACACGTTCACCCCGATGAGCATCTGTGATCCCGACGGCGGCATGCACTCGCTGTGGACTGACATCTTGGCCCGGCAAGTGTTCGCCCCGCAGGTTCCCCGCGGCTACGACGCCGCCTACGTCGCGGCGTTCGAGGCGCAGCTGGCCGACCGCGCCGACGAGCTGGCGGCCGTCGTCGTCGAGCCGGTCGTACAGGGCGCCGGCGGGATGCGCTTCCACGATCCGCGCTACCTGACCGACCTCCGGGACATCTGCCGGCGGCACGACGTGCTGCTGGTGTTTGACGAGATCGCCACCGGATTCGGCCGCACCGGCGAGTTGTTCGCCGCCGACCACGCCGGCGTCAGTCCCGACATCATGTGCGTCGGCAAGGCGCTCACCGGCGGATACCTCAGCCTGGCTGCGACCCTGTGCACGATCGAGGTCGCGCACACCATCAGCTCCGGCGAGGCCGGTGCGCTGATGCACGGGCCCACCTTCATGGCCAACCCGCTGGCCTGCGCTGTGTCGGTGGCCAGCGTGGAGCTGCTGCTCGGCCAAGACTGGCGGTCGTCGGTTGCGCAGATCAGCGCCGGGCTGACCGCGGGTCTGGAACCGGCGCGGGCGTGGCCGACGGTGACCGACGTGCGGGTGTGCGGGGCCATCGGCGTCATCGAGTGCGACCGCCAGGTCGACCTGGCGATTGCCACCCCGGCGGCCATCGAACACGGGGTGTGGCTGCGGCCGTTCCGCAACCTGGTGTACGCGATGCCGCCGTTCATCTGCACACCGGACGAGATCGCACAGATCAGCTCGGCGATGGTCGAGGTGGCACGACTCAACGGCTCTCGTAGGCTCTAATGCGATGACGCAGATCGACTTGTCGCCGCTGGCCTGGCTCGAAGCGGTGGAACAGCAGCGCCGGCAGGCCGGGCTGCGACGGGCGTTGCGCCCGCGTCCGGCGGTGTTCACCGAACTCGACCTGGCGTCCAACGACTATCTGGGTCTGTCGCAGCACCCGGATGTCATCGACGGCGGAGTGGACGCGCTGCGCACCTGGGGTGCTGGCGCCACCGGTTCGCGGCTGGTCACCGGTAACACCTTGTTGCACGAGGAATTCGAGTCTGCGCTCGCCGAATTCGTCGGCGCTGCAGCGGGTTTGGTGTTCTCCTCCGGGTACGCCGCCAACCTGGGCGCGGTCGTCGGACTGTCCGGCCCGGGTTCGCTGCTGGTGTCGGATGCCTACTCGCACGCATCGCTGGTCGATGCCTGCCGGCTATCGCGCGCTCGGGTGACGGTGACCCCGCACCGCGACGTCGACGCCGTGGACGCGGCGCTGGCGTCCCGCGACGAGGAGCGTGCCGTCGTCATCACCGAGTCGGTGTTTTCCACCGACGGCGCGTTGGCTCCGGTGCGACGGCTGCACGAGGTGTGCCGCCGGCACCGGGCGCTGCTGATTGTCGACGAGGCCCACGGTCTGGGCGTGCGTGGTCTCGGCGGGCGTGGGCTGCTGCACGAACTGGGACTGGCCGGAGCACCCGACGTGGTGATGACCACGACATTGTCCAAAGCGCTCGGCAGCCAGGGCGGTGCGGTGCTGGCCTCGGCGGCCGTGCGCGATCACCTGATCGACGCGGCCCGGCCGTTCATCTTCGACACCGGCCTGGCGCCCGCGGCGGTGGGCGCGGCGCTGGCCGCGCTGCGCGTCCTGAGCGCCGAGCCGTGGCGGCCCGAGGCGGTGCTGCGGCATGCGGGCACGGTGGCGCAAATATGCGATGTAGCCGACGTACCGCAGTCGGCGGTGGTGTCGGTGATCCTCGGCGAGCCGGAGGTGGCGCTGACCGCGGCCACGGCCTGCCTGGCTGGCGGGGTTCGGGTGGGCTGCTTCCGGCCGCCGACCGTGCCGGCCGGTACGTCGCGGTTGCGGCTCACCGCACGCGCCTCGCTGGACGCCGACGACCTCGAGCTGGCCCGGACCGTGCTGACCGACGTGCTCGACGCGGCACGGCGTTGACGGTCCTGATCGTCACCGGCACCGGGACCGGGGTTGGCAAGACCATCGCCACCGCGGCCCTCACGTCGGCCGCGCGGCAAGCCGGTGTCGACGTCGCGGTCTGCAAACCGGTGCAGACCGGCACCGCTGCCGGCGACGACGACCTGGCCGAGGTGACCCGGTTGTCGGGGCTGACCAAGGTGGTCGGGCTGGCACGCTACCCGCAGCCGTTGGCGCCGTTGGCCGCTGCCGAACAGGCCGGAACGTCGTTGCCCACCCGCAAGAACGTGCTAACCCTCATCCGCGCAATCGACCGCCCGGGACAGCTGACGCTGGTCGAAGGTGCCGGAGGCCTACTGGTCGAACTCGCCGAGGAAGGCGTGACACTGCGGGATCTCGCCGTCGACCTGGATGCTGCGGTGCTGGTGGTGGCCACCGCCGAGCTCGGCACCCTCAACCACACCGCACTGACAGTGGAATCGCTCGCATCACAAGGAATTTCATGCGCCGGTTTGGTGATCGGAACCTGGCCGGCGCAGCCGGGTGTGGTGGAGACTTCCAACCGTTCTGCACTGGCACGCCTCGCGCCGCTGCGGGCCGCACTGCCCGCCGGTGCGGGATGGATGGAAGCGGGCGAGTTCGCGGCGATGAGCGCGCACGCCTTCGACCGGGATTGGGTCACCGCGCTGGTGGCCTGATGGTTCATTCGATCGAGCTGCTCTTCGACCGCGACACCGAGGCGGCGATCCGTCACATCTGGGAGGACCTGGCCGCCGCGGACATTCCGAGCCAGGCGCCGGCCGGTCGCCCGCACGTGACGCTGGCGGTGGCCGAGCGGATCGCGCCTGACGTCGACGTATTGCTCCGGCCGGTGGCGCAGCGACTGCCCGTGCGATGCGCCGTCGGCGCGTCGCTGCTGTTCGGCAGATCGACCGCCGTGCTGGCCCGGCTGATCGTGCCGACCGCCGAGCTGCTGGCGGTGCACGCCGAGGTGCACCGAATCTGTGGCCCGTATCTGGTGCCCGGGCCGATGCCGAACAGCCTGCCCGGTCAGTGGACTGCGCACGTCACGCTGGCCCGCCGAGTCGGGGGAGCCCAACTCGGGCGGGCCTTGCGTATCGCGGGCCGACCGTCAGAGATGCACGGCACCCTGGCCGGTTTGCGCCGCTGGGACGGCAGCAAACGCGTCGACCACCTGATCAGCTGACCTATTGACCGCTACTGCCGGGGCTGGCGCCACCGCCCGCGGTGTAGGACGCCTTGCCGGTGCCCGCCAACGCTCCGGCGGCCACGATCAGGTACTCGTCGCGGATGGGTTTGTCGGCGAAGAAATCCTCGAGAATCTCCCGGGTGCCCGCGGCGTAGCGGGCCTGCGCCGACAGCGTCGTGCCGGAGATGTGCGGCGTCATGGCATTGTTCGGCATGGTTCGCCACGGGTGGTCGGCCGGCGGCGGCTGCGGGTACCACACGTCTCCGGCATAGCCGGCTAACTGACCGCTCTTCAGCGCCGCCACCACCGCGTCGCGCACGCAGATCTCCGCGCGGGCCGTGTTGACGATGTAGGAGCCGCGCCGCATCGACGCCAGCAGCTTTTCGTCGAACAGGTGGTAGGTCTGCGGGTGCAGCGGAGCGTGGATGGACACCACGTCGACCGCGCGCACCAGCGACGCGGCGTCGGGGTGGTAGGTGACGCCGAGTTCGGTTTCGACTTCTTCGGGCAATCGGCGGGTGTCGGTGTAGTGCAGGTTGACGTCGAAGGGGGCCATCCGTCGCAAAACGGCGAGGCCGATCCGGCCGGCGGCGATCACCCCGACGTCCATACCCTCGACGTCGTAGGCGCGTTCCACACAGTCGGCGATGTTCCAGCCGCCGTTGGTCGCCCACGTGTGTGACGGAACGAAATTGCGCACCAGCGCCAAGATCTGCATCACGGCGTGCTCGGCGACGCTGATGCTGTTGCAGAATGTGACCTCCGCAACCGTGATCCCGCGGGCGATCGCCGCGTCGAGATCGACATGGTCCGAACCGATCCCGGCGGTGAGAGCCAGCTTGAGGTTTTTCGCTTTTGCGATCCGCTCGGCGGTCAAATATGCCGGCCAAAAGGGTTGGGAGATCACGATATCGGCGTCGGGCAGCTCTCCCTCGAACTCCGAGTCCGGGCCTTCCTTGTCCGACGTGACGACCAGTTTATGGCCGCCGTCTTCGAGGAACTTGCGCAACCCCAGCGCACCGGACACACAGCCCAACAGCTCGCCGGGAGTGAAATCGATCGCCGACGGGCTCGGCAACGTCTGGCCGCCTGGATAGCCATGGAGCACCGGGATGCCGTCGCGCGCATACACCGGCGGATAACCAGTGACCGGATCTGGATACAGAACGAGCACTACTTTGGCCATGACGTTCTCCTTTGATGTTGCGGCCGTCGGCGGATTAGTAACCCAAAATCATTGCAGCCCAGTAGATCACCATCGCGGTTGCTTTGGCTAGGCGGGTACTTCAGCCGGCAACCAAGTCGCGCCGCTGGGTGAACTTGATATCGAGACTGCGCAGGTAGGTTTGCAGCCCGGCGTCCTGGACCGGGATCAAGTGCGCGAGTGTATCGGTCTCGTTGTAGTGGGCGTGCCACATACCCGGCGGCGTGGTAAAGGCCCCGCCGGCTTGCCAGTCCACCCGGATCGGATCGACGATCTCGCCGCGCGCGTCGAGGCGGGTGCCCAACAGGGTGTAGCAGCCACTGGGTGGCGCGTCGAGGATCAGATCCAACGCGACCGACTGGTGGCGGTGCGGGCGCTGCTCCTGACCTGCCGGCAGCACGCCGAACATTGCCCACAGCACATGGGTGATGGTCAGCGTCTGCTCCTGGTTTGCGTTGGCCAGCAGGACACTGACGCGGCTCTTGTCATTCGCGCCGGGGCGGGACGCGATGTCCTCGAGCTTGGCGACGGCGTCGGCGCGGCGGAATTTGGCGGGCCGGAACCGGGGCTGTGTCGCGTCAGCGCCGAGGTAGCGCAGCAGCGGCTCGTCGTGCACCCAGTACATGGTCGCCTCGGCGTCCGCGTAGAACACCGAGTGGAACCCGGCGGGGAGGGTGAGAAAGTCGCCTTTCTCCCACTGGACCAATCGACCGTCGACGGCCGCGAAGCCCCGCCCGTACAGCACGTAGTACAGCTGCGACGTGGCGTTTGGGCTGGTATCGATCTGCTCGCCGGCACGGATGCGCAAGAAGTTGGCCAGCAGCGCCGGGCTGGTCGCCGCGCCGTCGTTGACTCCCAGCTCTTTGGACAGATCCAACGGCACCACGCCGGTCGGCTGGTCCCTGTAGACCTCCGGGCCGAACCGAACGATCGGCACCTGAGGTGCGTGGCCTGAGCCAATCGGGTTCGCGGCCTTGGAGTATTCAAACAAGCGCGCGTCCTCGGCCCATTCTTCGAAGCGGCCCTCGAATCCATACTCGGCGACGTTGGTCATCGGCGCCGGGATCGTCGGATCCAGGTTGACCGATGTGGCGATAGACATTGCGGGTTCCCCTTCCTTAACAAACTTGTGCCTAAATAGTATCTAACTTGTATCTAAGTCTCAACACCAGCAAGCCTGAGCAGCGGAGATACCGGGTGTATCTTGACAGATACAACTCGCATACGTCTTAGGTGCAGGGAGGGCCGGGGTGGCAGCGAAGGCGACTGGCCGTGGCCGGCCCGCGGCCAAGGACCGCGCGTTTGAGTACGTGAAGAGCCACGTGCTCACGGGAGCGTTTCCCGGTGGCGAACTCATCAGCGAGGGTGAGGTCGCCACGGCGCTTGGGATGTCGCGCACTCCGGTGCGGGAGGCCTTCCTGCGGTTGGAGGCCGAGGGGCTGCTCCGGTTGTACCCACAGCGCGGTGCGCTCGTTGTGCCGGTGTCCTCAGAAGAGGCGCGCGCGGTCATCGAGGCGAGGCTGGTGTTGGAACAGTTCGCGGCCACCAAGGTGATCGGGCGCGGGCGTGAGGCGTGCGCCGCGGTGTTCGAGCAGCTGTCGGCCGAGTTGCAACGGCAGCGCGATGCCGCTGCCGCACCGAACTGGCACGAGTTCGTTGAAGCCGATCGCGGCTATCACGACGTCACCCTCGAAGCGTCCGGAAACGCCATACTGTCCGACTTCTACTCGTCACTGCGCGACCGTCAGATGCGCATGACCGGCGAATCGCTGATCCACGATCGGCAGCGGGTGACGACGATCCTCCACGAGCATCGCGGTATCGCCGAAGCGATACGCGACGGCGATCTGCCCAGAACCTTGGATCTCGTTCAGGCCCACCTGACAAGCACACTGCGCTCACTCGGCCTCGCCGTCGAATTGCCCTGACGCGCCCGCGTTGACGGCGCGGCGAATGAGCGAAACAATCTCCAGCGGTGGCCTTCGATCCAGCCGAGTCTGCGGCGAGCGTCCTGCGCGGCTGGGCGCGCGCGGTGCTTGCGCATCGTCATGGCAGCGAGGTCTATCAGACTTCGACGATGGGGGCGTTGCTCGATGGCGTGTACGACGGTGACGTCACCATCCGGGAGTTGTTGCGGCACGGTGACTTTGGCTTGGGCACCTTCAATGGCCTGGACGGCGAGATGCTGGTGGTCGACGGAGTCTGCTATCAACTGCGCGGCGACGGCAGCGCAAGCGTCGCCGATCCAGAGCAACGTACCCCCTTCGCCGTTGTCACCTGGTTCGCCGCCGACCGCACATTCGACGTGTCCGCGCCGGTCGACCGTGCAGAGCTCAAAGCGCGGATCGACGAGTCGCTTCCGAGCGCCAACCTGATCGTCGCCGTGCGTGTCGCCGGTGATTTCAGTGTGATTCGTACCCGCACGGTGACCGAGCAGCAGCGGCCGTACCGACCATTCACCGAGGCCACCGAAGATCAGCAGGAGCTCACCTTCACCGACGTGACCGGGGTGCTGGCCGGATTCCGGATGCCCGACTACGAGCAAGGCATTTCGGTGGCGGGCTACCATTCCCACTTCGTCGACGCCGAGCGGCACCATGGCGGACACGCCCTCGATTACCGGTTAACCCGCGGCAGAGTCGAGATTTGCCTCCGCTCCGACCTGCACTTGAGCCTGCCGCGCACCCCGGAATTCCTTGCCGCCGAATTGAACAAGGCCGACCTCGACACCCAGATCCGCCGTACCGAGGGAGGATGACGTGAGCGAAAGCGACGTGCGATCCGCTCAGCGCGTGCTCGAGACGCTCGCCGCATACGGGGTTCAATACATTTTCGGTGTGCCGGGGGCCAAGATCGATCCCGTTTTCGACGCGCTGGCCGACGTCGGCCCGCAATTGGTGGTGTGCCGCCACGAGCAGAATGCGGCGTTCATGGCGGCCGCGGTCGGACGGCTCACCGGGACGCCCGGCGTGGCGCTGGTGACGTCGGGACCGGGCACCACCAATTTGGCCACCGGCCTGATCACGGCGACCACCGAGCAGGACCCCGTGGTCGCCATCTGCGGGGCTGTCGTCCGCGCCAACCGACTCAAACGCACCCATCAATCGATGGACGCCGTTGCGGCACTTAGACCCTTCACGAAATACACGGCTGAGGTCAACGACCCCGATAATGTGCCGGAAGCGGTCGCCAACGCCATCCGCGCCGCGCTCGCCCCACCCCGGGGCGCCGCTGCCGTGGTGCTCCCCGCTGACGTGTCGGCGGCCGGCACGTCCGCGGCGATCGTGGAGCCGTCGCCTGTACCACCGCTTGGCGCGGCGCCGCTAGACCGGATTGCGCAGGCCGTGAACATGATTCGGGCAGCCCAGCGCCCAGTCCTGTTTGTCGGTGTTCGCGCCGGGGATCCTCAGCCGTGCGCGGCACTGCGTGAGTTGCTCGCGGTCGCCGACCTGCCGGTCGTGGAGACATTTCAGGCCGCCGGTGTGGTGTCGCGAGAACTCGAGGATCACTTCGTCGGGCGCGTCGGGCTGTTCCGCAATCAGCCCGGCGATATTTTGATCAGGCACGCAGACGTTTTGGTGACGGTCGGGTTCGACCCGGTTGAATACGATCCGCGGTTGTGGAATTCGTATCCGACCCGGACGCTGATCCACGTCGACGAGATACCAGCCGACATCGACAACCACTACCAGCCGACGCTCGAACTACGCGGCGACATCGCCGCGACGCTGACCGCGATGATCCAGCCGCTGTCAGGGTTGCAGCTGAACGACATCGTGAGCGCCGGCATTGCGGAACAACGTGCCGCGTTGCGCAGCATTGACGCGGAGGCACACAACCGCGCGCAGACCGATGTCGGCGTCAACCCGGCAGCGCTCGTCCTCAAGATCCGCGACCTGATCGACGACGACACCACCGTGGCCTGCGATGTGGGTTCGCACTACATCTACATGGCCAGGCACTTTCGCGTGTACGAACCTCGGCGGTTGCTATTCTCCGACGGCCAGCAGACCCTTGGCGTCGCGTTGCCCTGGGCGATGGCCGCCGCGATTGTTCGTCCCGGCACACAGGTGGTGTCGGCCTCCGGCGATGGTGGATTCCTTTTCAGCGCACAAGAATTGGAGACCGCGACTCGGTTAGGACTGAGTTTCACTCATGTGATCATGCGCGACAACACCTATGACATGGTCGCGTTTCAGGAACAGCTCAAGTACGGGCGCACCTCAGGGGTGCAGCTCGGCGACTATGACATCGTGCACTTCGCCGCGGCGTTCGGCGCCAAAGGTATCCGGGCCAGCGGCTTGACCGAGTTCGAGGCCGCGTTCAAGCAGTCGCTGAACGAACCCGGAGTCACCATCATTGACGTGCACGTCGACTACACGCGCAACACCGAACTCTTCGCGGAACTACACGACGACATAGTCGAATAGCAGTGGAATAACGGCTATGCGCTGAAAAGTAAGTACAGACCGGTAAACGTGTAGCTGACGATGACCAGCATCATGGTCAGCTGGCGAACACAGCCTGTTGACCGCGCCCCACGAGATAGGACAGGTAGTGGGCGAAAATGTAGCCCACCACGATGGGAATCAGGGAGTGCGCCATCTGGCCCGGCAATGCCCGCCGCTGCTCTCGATCGATACCGCCAGCGGCGCGGGCGGCCAGCGAAAGGACGTGGTCGCCAGGTACTCGACGTGCGGATCAGTCAATTGCGTTCACATCCCGGGGCTTTACTTCCTGCACCGTTGCCCTACCCCGCATCGGCCGCTGCAACTACATCACGTTTGTGCAGGTGCACATCGCTAGCCTAGCCTTGGCACCGTTCAGCCCAGGCTGCGATGAGCCTGGGGCGTTCTCGTCCCGCGCGTTCCGATACAACACGGACTTGGTTCAGAGAAATAAGGAGTACCTGGTGACTCAGGCGGCGACTCGGCCCACCCCCGGCACCGACAGCACCGACATCCTGACCGTGGCTCGTCAACAGGTGCTCGAGGGCGGTGAGGGACTGAGCCAGGAGCAGGTGCTGGCTGTGCTGCAGCTGCCCGACGACCGGCTCGAGGAAGCCTTGGCCCTGGCCCACGAGGTGCGGATGGCATGGTGCGGCCCTGAGGTCGAGGTCGAGGGCATCATCAGCCTGAAAACCGGCGGCTGCCCGGAAGACTGTCACTTCTGCTCGCAGTCGGGGCTGTTCGCCTCGCCGGTGCGCAGCGCCTGGCTGGACATCCCCAGCTTGGTGGAGGCGGCCAAACAGACCGCCAAGACCGGTGCCACGGAGTTCTGCATCGTGGCCGCGGTACGCGGACCCGACGAGCGGCTGCTGGCTCAGGTGGCCGCGGGCATCGAAGCGATCCGGGACGCTGTCGACATCCAGATCGCCTGCTCGCTGGGCATGCTGACCGCCGAGCAGGTCGAGCGCCTATCGGCGATGGGTGTGCATCGCTACAACCACAATCTGGAGACCGCGCGCTCGTTCTTCCCCAACGTCGTGACAACCCACAGCTGGGAAGAGCGCCGGCAGACGCTGTCGATGGTGCGCGAGGCCGGTATGGAGGTGTGCTGCGGCGGCATCCTGGGCATGGGCGAGACCGTCGAGCAACGCGCCGAGTTCGCCGCCAACCTGGCCGAGCTGGATCCCGACGAGGTGCCGCTGAACTTCCTCAACCCGCGTCCCGGCACGCCGTTCGGCGACCTCGAGGTGTTGCCGGCCAGCGAAGCGCTCAAGGCGGTGGCCGCCTTCCGGCTGGCATTGCCGCGCACCATGCTGCGCTTCGCCGGTGGGCGCGAGATCACGCTCGGCGACCTGGGCGCCAAACAAGGCATTCTGGGCGGTATCAACGCGGTGATCGTCGGCAACTACCTGACGACGCTGGGCCGCCCCGCTGAGGCTGATCTCGAACTGCTCGACGACCTGCAGATGCCGATCAAAGCGCTCAACGCGAGCCTGTAGAACGCCCTTGATGGTCCGTGACGATCTGCCCGCGCCGGTCGGCGCCGGCGTCTATAACGTCTACACCGGAGATCTGGCCGGTGGCAGCGTGCCGACGGCGGCTCAGCTCGGTTTGGAGCCGCCCCGGTTCTGCGCCGAGTGCGGCCGGCGGATGGTGGTCCAGGTCCGCCCGGACGGCTGGTGGGCCAAGTGCTCGCGGCACGGGTTGGTGGACTCGGCTGACGTGGACGCGCGCCGATGACCAGAGCGGCACGTCCCCGGCCCCCCGAGCCTCCCCGGACCTCGCGACGGCGGGCGGTCTTCGCAATCGCAGCGGCGCTGTTGATCGCGGGTGTGATCGTCGGTGGGCTCTGGGCGTGGATTGCCCCGCCGATCCACGGCGTGGTGGCGCTGACCCACGACGGCGACCGGTTGCACGATTATCTGGGCGATGAATCCGAGCACTTTTTCGTCGCACCATTCCTGATGCTCGGCCTGCTGAACGTTGTGGCCGCCGTGGCGGCTGCGCTGGCCTGGCAGTGGCGGGCACACCGCGGGCCGGGGATGGTGACCGGGCTTTGCGCAGGTGTGGTGATCGCCGCGGGAGCGGCCGTCGGCGTGGGCGCGCTGCTGGTGCACCTGCGCTATGGCGCAGTGGATTTGGCGGCGGTACCGGTGGGCCACGGCCATCCGGTGTACTACTTCACCGAGGCGCCGCCGGTGTTCTTCGGTCGCACCGGTTGGCAGGTCGCCTGCACGCTGCTGCTGCCCGCCAGCACCGCCGCGCTGGTGTACGCGGTACCGGTCGCGGCGACGGCACGCGACGACCTGGGCGGTTACCCGGCCGTCGAGTCGTCTTATCGGCAGGCCGCGTCAGGCGCCGTCATAGCGGGCGACGATGCACCGACTTTCCGGTGATCACCTTGGCCGCGATCACGGCCAGCCGGGCCATGCCGACGTAAGTCGCCGGGTTGAACATGGTCGGCCATGTGGTCCGGATCATGTGCTCGGTCAACGGCCGACCCGCAAACCGGTCTTGCAGCCAGCGCAGCGCCATCGGCGCCGACAGCGGATGCAGCAGCAGGTGCTCGTTGAACGCATCGCGGTGGTAGGTGACGTTCGCGCCACCGGCCATGTACGTGTGCGCCAGCTCGTCGATGTCCTCGACAGCGATCAGGTAGTCGTGCACGGCCTGCACCAGCAGCAGCGGCGGCTTGGGCGTCGTCTTGCCCAACTTGATGTTGTCGAAGACGTATTGGACCTCAGGCATAGCCAGGATCTCGTCGAGCGGCCGGTCGAGGAAGACGCCGACGTCCTTCTTCGCCATGCGCAACACCGCGCCCACCGTGGTCATCTTCTCCAGCCGCTGCAGCAGGGCGCGCCCGTCCGAGTTGGCGTGCTCCTTGATCACGCGGTCCAGGTCGGGGTAGAGACGCGCCAGCGCCGCGATCACCATTGCGGGCAAACCGGACAGGAAGCTGCCGTTGAGTCGGCGGAAGGTGTGGCCGAGATCACCGACCGGTGATCCGAGCACCGCGCCGACGATGTCCAGCTCGGGTGCGTAGTCGGCGCAGAGCTCGGCCGCCCACGCGCTGGATAGCCCGCCGCCGGAGTACCCCCACAAGGCCACCGGCGCCGACGGCGATAAACCCAGACGATCCGAGTGCAACGCCGCTCGGACCCCGTCGAGAATGCAATATCCGGGTTCGTATGGCGCGCCCCAAATCCCGTCGGGCCCCTCATGGTCTGGCACCGACACCGCCCAGCCCTCGGCGAGGGCGGCGTTGATCAACAGGAACTCCAACTGAGCCAGCGAGCCGACGGCCTGAGCGCGTCGCCGCAGCGCGTAGGACGGAAAACAGCGGGATGACACCGCGTCGATCGCGCACTGATAGGACAGCACCGGGCAGGGACGGTCGGGTGCGACGTCTGCCGGGACGATCACCGTGGTCGTCGCGGCTACCGGCAGCCCGTTCATGTCGGTCGTCCGGTAGAGCAACTGGGTGCCCATGGTCCGTTGCGGTATCAGGCCAAGAAAGGCCAGCTCGACGTCGCGCGAACGCAGCACCGTGCCAGGCACGGCGTGCTGATAACCAGGCGGGGGCTCGTAGAAGGGGTCGTCCGACGGCAGCAGCGGGCGGGCCTTCGGCTGTAACTCCTCATGAGGTGCGCGACCGATCCATTCCGCGCCGGTGATGCTCGCAAGGCTGCCAATGTCCATCCGGGCATTGTTGCTTAAGAGGGTATTAAGAATCCAGTCGGCCCGCCGGGAGGTCGTAGAGCAGCGAACTCATCGGTAACCCGCAATTGCGAATCGGTGAAGCGGTACAGCGCCGCCGGGCGTCCGCCGCTGCGCCCGGATTGTGCGACCGTGCCGGTCGTGGTGATCACGCCACGACGGGCCAGCACGCGCTGCAGGTTCGTGGTGTCGACTTGATGTCCAAGCGTGGCACTGTAAATGTCGCGCAGCGTCGACAGCGCGAACTCTGTTGGCGCCAAGGCGAATCCGATGTTCGTGTAGGACATCTTGGCCACCAGCCGGGTGCGGGCGTGGTCGACCATCGGGCCGTGGTCGAATGCCATAGTCGGCAGCGCGGTAACCGGGTGCCAGCGGGTGTCGGGCGGTAATTCCGGGATGGCGGGGGAGGGCACCAGGCCCAGAAACGTGGACGCGATCGTGCGGGTGCCGGGCACCCGGTCGGGGTCGGAGAACACCGCGAGTTGCTCCAAATGAGCGACTTCCCGCAGGTCGACCTTTTCTGCCAGTTGACGCCGCACCGACGTCGTCATGTCCTCGTCGTGGCGCAGCTGACCACCCGGTAACGACCACGCACCTCGCTGCGGATCGCGGGCGCGCTGCCACAGCAGGACGCTGAGCTGCGGCTTCTGCGTCTTGGGGTCGGCTCCGAGTCCGCGAACCTGGAATACGACGGCGAGCACTTCGTGTGCAGTGCTACCATATGGCATGTTTTCGATTATAAGTCGAAAACCCGGTCGGGGGCGAAAGGATCGGCCATGACGATTCTGAACCGCTCGGATCCGGTGGCAGAAGACCTGGCCGCGGCAATCACCAGCACGCCGAGCGGATACGCCGGCGTCGAGGGCGACGAACGGTGGGCGGCCGAGATCCGGCGGCTGGCCGAGCTGCGCAACGCCACGATTCTGGCGCACAACTACCAGCTACCTGCCATCCAGGATGTCGCCGATCACGTCGGCGACTCGTTGGCGCTGTCCCGGATCGCCGCCGAGGCGCCGGAGGAAACCATCGTGTTCTGCGGCGTGCACTTCATGGCCGAGACCGCGAAAATCCTCAGCCCGGAGAAGACCGTGCTGATACCCGACCAGCGCGCGGGTTGTTCGCTGGCCGACTCGATCACCGCCGAGGACCTGCAGGCCTGGAAGGATGAGCACCCCGGCGCCGTCGTCGTCTCGTACGTCAACACCACCGCGGCGGTCAAGGCGCTCACCGACATCTGCTGCACCTCGTCGAACGCCGTCGACGTGGTCGCCGCCATCGACGCCGACCGCGAGGTGCTGTTCTGCCCCGACCAGTTCCTCGGGGCGCATGTCCGCCGCGAAACGGGGCGCCAGAACCTGCACGTGTGGGCCGGCGAGTGTCATGTGCACGCAGGCATCAACGGTCACGAGCTGACCGATCAGGCCCGCATGCACCCGGACGCCGAATTGTTCGTTCACCCGGAGTGCGGCTGCGCGACCTCAGCGCTGTATCTGGCCGGCGAAGGCGCCTTCCCCGAGGAGCGGGTGAAGATCTTGTCGACTGGCGGCATGCTGGACGCCGCGCGGTCCACCCAGGCCCGCCAGGTGCTGGTCGCCACCGAGGTCGGGATGCTCTATCAGCTGCGAAATGCCGCGCCCGGCACCGACTTCCGCGCGGTCAACGACCGCGCGTCGTGCAAGTACATGAAAATGATCACTCCCGCTGCGCTGTTGCGTTGCCTGCTCGAAGGCGCCGACGAAGTCCACGTCGATGCGCAGACCGCTGCGCTGGCGCGGCAAAGCGTGCAGCGGATGATCGCCATCGGCCAGCCCGGCGGCGGCGAATGAGCCTTCGTCCGGCCTGGCAGCAGCGGGCCGACGTCGTCGTCATCGGCACCGGGGTCGCCGGCCTCGCCGCCGCGATGGCCGCTCATCGTGCCGGACGCAGGGTCATCGTGCTCAGCAAGGCGCGCCGCAGGTTTGCCGTGACGGCCACGCACTACGCCCAGGGCGGGATCGCGGTGGTGTTGCCGAATACCGACGACTCGGTCGAGGCGCACGTCGCCGACACACTGGCTGCCGGCGCCGGCCTCTGCGATGCCGACGCCGTGACGTCGATAGTCGCCGACGGTTACCGGGCGGTGGCCGAATTGGTCAGCGCGGGAGCACGATTCGACGAGGCGACGGTCGGCGAATGGGCGCTGAGCCGCGAAGGTGGGCATTCACGACGGCGCATCGTGCACGCCGGCGGCGACGCTACCGGCGCGGAGGTCCAGCGCGCGCTCGACGATGCGGCGGGCGCCTTGGACATTCGCACCGACCACGCCGTGCTGCGCTTGCTAAGCGACGGCGACTCGGTGACCGGCGTGCTGGTGGCTAATCCGGATGGCGTCGGCATCCTTCACGCGGCGTCGGTGATCCTGGCCACCGGCGGGCTGGGGCACCTGTTTGGCGCGACCACCAATCCCGACGGCTCGACCGGCGACGGGATCGCCCTGGCGCTGTGGGCCGGTGTCGCGGTGAGCGACGTCGAGTTCATCCAGTTCCACCCCACCATGCTTTTCAACGGTCATCGCGGTGGTCGGCGGCCGCTGGTCACCGAAGCGATCCGCGGCGAAGGCGCGGTTTTGGTTGACAGCCACGGTAATTCGGTTACTGCGGGCGTGCATCCGATGGGCGATCTGGCGCCGCGCGATGTGGTGGCGGCCGCTGTCGACGCCCGGCTGCGCGCGACCGGTGACCCCTGTGTCTACCTCGACGCCCGGAGCATCGCGGATTTCGAGGACCGCTTCCCCACCGTCACCGCCGCGTGCCGCAAAGTCGGCGTCGACCCGATTCGCCAGCCGATCCCGGTGGTCCCGGGTGCGCACTACAGCTGCGGCGGGGTCGTCACCGATGTGCATGGACAAACCGAGCTGCCCGGGCTGTTCGCCGCGGGTGAGGTCGCTCGAACCGGAATGCACGGCGCCAACCGGCTGGCATCCAACAGCCTGCTGGAGGGGCTGGTCGTCGGCGGCCGGGCGGGCCGGGCCGCGGCGGCGCACGCGGTGCTGGTCGGACGTCCGCGAGCGACGGCACCGGAATCAACCGGCCGTCCCGCGATGGCCCGCGCCGACCTGCAGCCGGCGATGAGCCGCGATGCCTCGGTCGTCCGCGACGGCGATGGTCTGCGCCGGTTGGCCGGCACACTGGCTGCTGCGCCGCTCCGGGCCATGTTCACCCATGTCGACCTCGAAGACGCGGCGTTGACCGTGACTGCCCGCGCGATTGCGGCCGCCGCGCTGGTTCGCGACGAGAGCCGCGGCTGTCACCACCGGGCCGAATACCCCGACGCCGCCGACGCGCAGGCCCGCAGCATCGTCGTCCGGCTTGGCGATGACGACAACGCGCAGGTCGAGGAGCCGGTGGCGGCGTGCTGACTGCCCTGTCCGAAGATGAGGTCGCCGAGGCTCGCGAGACGATCAAACGCGCGCTCGACGAGGACCTGCGGTACGGACCGGACGTCACGACGCTGGCGACGGTGCCCGACGGCGCCACCACTACCGCGTCGCTGATCACCCGTGAGCCCGGCGTCATCGCCGGGGTGGACGTCGCGCTGCTGGTGCTCGACGAGGTGCTCGGCGCCGGCGGCTACCGGGTGCTGGACCGCGTCGAGGACGGCGCACGGCTGCAACCGGGGGCGTCGGCCTTGACGGTGGAGGCCCGGATGCTCGGCCTGCTGACCGCCGAGCGCACCCTGCTCAACCTGGTCTGCCATCTGTCCGGGATAGCCACCGCGACAGCCGCCTGGGTCGACGCCGTACAGGGCACCAACGCGAAGATCCGCGACACCCGCAAGACGCTGCCGGGCCTGCGGGCATTGCAGAAGTACGCGGTCCGGGTCGGCGGTGGCGTCAACCATCGTCTCGGCTTGGGCGATGCGGCGCTGATCAAGGACAACCACGTCGCGGCGGCGGGATCGGTGGTCGCGGCGCTCCGCGCGGTGCGGGCCGCCGCGCCCGATCTGCCGTGTGAGGTCGAAGTCGACTCGCTCGAGCAGCTCCACGAGGTGTTGGACGAGGCGGCCGAATTGGTGCTGCTCGACAATTTCCCGGTCTGGCAGACCCAGATCGCGGTGCAGCGCCGCGATGCGCGGGCGCCGGCAACCAAACTCGAGTCGTCCGGCGGACTTTCGCTGGACACCGCCGCGGACTACGCCGGCACCGGCGTGGACTACCTGGCTGTTGGCGCACTGACCCACTCGGTGCGGGTCCTCGACATCGGCCTGGACATCTGACCTCTCCGGCCAACTACCGCGACATTTAAATCACGTACACGACACGCCCGGGGCGGATTCGCGCTGAGTTAAATCTCGAGCGGTGACTAGCGCTGCCACGATCACGGTCACTCAGGGCTTGACGCAGTCCAGCAGCAGGAAACTCGGATACTTCAGGAAATTCTCCCAAAAGTCGGGTTCACCGTCGGGGACGAGTGACACCTCCGGCATGTGCACCGCGAAGTTCGCGAAACCCGTCTGGCTGAAGGCGTTTTCGTACGCCGCGATCGGCATGTAGTAGTTCTCCAGCTCCAGCGTCGAATCCTTCAGCAGCAGACGAATTTTGGTCGGCGCACCTTCGACGGCGCGGCCGGCGAGCGATAGCTCGAAGCCGTACTTGCGGTAGTCGGGCAGCGGGTCGAATCCATACACCTCGGGGTTGTTGACGATCGTGACAAGACGTCCGCCGGGCTTCAGCCGGCTCCCGAGGCCGGTGCACATCTGCACGAGTTCGGCTCGGGTTTGCGCGTACACCAGCAGCCAGGCGCCAACGACGAGGTCGAAATCCGCCTGCTCGGCCACGGCGCAGGCGTCTTCGACGCGGTATTCGATGCCGAGCGGCTGACGCGTTTCCTGCTCGCGGGCCAACTCGATCATCCGCTCCGAGATGTCGATCCCGACCACCTCGGCGGCACCGGCTTTACGCAGCAATCGCGTGAAATGTCCTTCACCACAAGCGACATCGAGCACTCGTTTGCCTTCGACATCACCGATGAGGGTCATGAATGAATAGGATTCGACGTGCGAACGCCAGGGCTGAGCCTTGGCTTGCTGATACTGCTCTGCGATCCGATGTTCGTTGTAATCGGTGACCATGGTGACTCAGACTAGTGCCGGGTCTCACCATCGCGGCGGGGCGGCCCCCCGTCCGAAGCCCCACGTCGACTGGCCCAGTCTGGGCTTCCGGGGCTCGTCGGGCGGTTGCTGAAAGTCGGCCTGCAGCAACGGTTCCGCATCGATGCCCTCGGTGAGGGCCGAACACGGCGCGTTAAATTCGCAGTCGCGACAATGCTCGGCGAACGTCGGGTAGACATTTGGCCAACTGGTCATGTCGACCGCCTCGGCGGCGATCTGTAACCCCACCGAGCTGATCTCGTGGCGGCTGCGACGGATGCGAGTACGACGCAGCACACCCGCGGTGCGTTGCTCGGTCCGGTCGATCGCTGTCCGGCGCGATGCCTGTGCCGACACCCGCTGATGTTGGGGCAGTGCCCGACCGCCGCCGCTGGCCTCGTGTTGAGCCACCGCTTTCGGCAGGCGCTTCAATGCGGACCCGGTGGGCGGGAATTTCAGCGGGCCGGCGATGCGCACTTCGTTGTGGATGGTGCCGGCGATTTCCACGCCGATGTAGTCGTGCTCGAACGCCCAACAGGACGCGACCGCCTGCTCGTCGCGGACCAAGGTGTCGACGTGCTGCCACTCGTCGACGATCCGATGGCAGACCACCCAGTATTCGTCGGCGGCGTCCACGGCCACCAAATCGATACGGCACGGGTAGATCACCGGTGAGCCGTCGTGCACCACCAATCCGCGCTCGGGGTCGTCGGGATTCGGGACGAGGGCATCGACGTCGAGGTTGATCTTCACCGGTGCGAAGTCGTCGACGGAGTTCGCCCAGGCGTCGTAACAGTCGAGCAGCGCTGCTGCCCTGTCGAGCTCGTCCGTCGCGTCGGCGTCCTCCAGCGACCGCTCGAGTGCCTTGTGCACCAACGGTTGGGTGACCTCGTGTTGCCAGTCCCAGGTGCCGGGGTAGTAGTAGACGGCCAACGCATCCTGGAGTGCAGCGGGCAGGGCAGGGTCGACGAACCCGGTTGATCGCAGGTTGCGCCGATGCGGTGACGCGAAATCCCACTGCCGTCGGCAGCGTTTGAACCGTGTGCGCTCGTCGGCGTTGATCCGATAGTCGACCATGTGTCCGGCCGCTCAGTGGTGGTGCGGCCAGGGCTCGTCGACCGGCCACCGGCACCGGTCCGCGGTGTCGGCCATCGACTCGAGTTCGGCGAGCAGATCGTCGAAGAACGTGCGCAGCCGCGCCGGCTGGTCGAGGGGCCAGGTGGCCGAAAACGACATCCACACGTCGGGGGCGGTTGCGGTAGACGGTATCGGCGCGGTGGTCACCACGTGCCAGTCGTAGGCATCGCCGCAGCGCTCTAGGTACACGAGGTCATCGCGACCGGGGCGTGCCGCCACGATCGAGGCGAACAGTTCATCCCGAGTCATTACCGCCCCGTTTGTCCACAATAGGCCTGCGGGCGGTCGCGAGCTAGCGGCGAAGTAGCCGGCGTGCTGCCGATTTGGCGGCGACCAGCGCTGCATCGATCAACGAGATATCAGCAGCGGCAACGCTTTTCGCGTCGTTACAGTGTTGACTTTGCTTGAGTGATCACTCAAGAATGCTGCAATGAGGCAGCTGACGTACGAAGAGGCCAACCAATACGGGTGGCGTGAAGTCCCCGACCCGGAACTCACCGCGCCGGGACAGGCGCTGGTCAGGCCGTTGGTGGTGGCCTGCTGCGACCTCGACGTCGCGGTCGCCCGAGGCGCGGCGCCGCTGCCGCCCGGGTATGCGGTCGGACACGAGGGTTTGGCGGAGGTCGTCGCGGTCGGTGAGGAAGTTTCGCGCGTGCAGGTGGGCGACCGGGTCGTGGTGCCGTTCCAGATCAGCTGCGGCTCCTGCCGCGAATGCCGTCGCGGTGTGACGAGCTCGTGCGGTTCGCTGCCGCTGATGGCGATGTATGGGCTGGGTCCACTGGCCGGACTCGACGGCGGCGGGTTCATGTCGGATCTTGTGCTCGTGCCCTACGCCGATGCGATGCTGATTCCGGTTCCGCTGACCGTCGACCCGGTCGCCGTCGCCTCGCTCTCGGACAACATCCCCGACGGTTGGCGCGCAGTCGGCCCGTTCCGGGCCGAGCTGGCCGGCCTCGATCCCGCCGATCGTCGCGTGCTGGTGGTCGGCCGGCTGTCGATCGGGATGTATGCGGCGGCGCTCGCCGCCGCGCTCGGCTACCACGTCGACTATGTGGATACCGACGCCGGGCGCCTCGCGGCGGCGGAGAAACTCGGCGCCGTCGTGCACGACATCGCCAAGCCGGACAAATCCTGGGATCCCTATCCGGTCACCGTGCACACCTCGGGTGATCCGTCGTTGCTGGCCGCGACGCTGCGGGCGACCTGGCCCGACGGCGTGTGCACCGATACCGGCATCTACTTCCAGCCGACCGTGGAAATGCCGATGCTGCGCACTTACACCCGCGGTGTGCGATTCGTCACTGGGCGGGTCAGCGCACGTGCCGTCATCCCGGAAATCCTGGAGCTGTTGGCCGGCGGCTGCGATCTGTCCCCGGTCGTCGACCGCGTGGTCGCCTGGGAGGACGCGCCGTCGGTGTGGCCGACGATGGTCGGCAAGACGGTGTTCACAAGATTGCACTGAGGGCTGTGATTTTCCCGGCAGACCGTGGGCGCAATCTCGTGCGCTCAGCGGTTAGGCGATATCGGCGACGAAGACCCCGACCCGGCCGATCTGCTGGCGGGCCAAAAACGGCAGGCCGGTGCCGTCGCTGCCGGCGGGCAGCACCCGCGGGTTGGTGATGTGGACGTCCTTGCGGATGAAGTGCACGTCGGCTTCACCGGCGGCCAGCACGTTCTTGACCCAATCCGTTTTGCCGTGGGCCAGCCCGATGGCCAGCACGTTGCCTTTGCGGTACGCGGTCACGATGGTCTCGTATTGCTTGCCGGAGGTGCGGCCACGGTGCTTGATCACCGAGAACGTCGGAAGATAGCGCGCGAACGGCTTCACCGCGGGGTTGAAGTACTTGGTTTGGAAGTTCTCGAACCAGACCGGGAAGAGCATCGGCACGCCCGGGGCGTTGTTGGAATGGTCCTTTCGGGACATGGCGGCTCCGATTTTCGTGGTGTGCCGTCACTGTACCGGGCCGATATGTAGTTGCTCTGTTCTGGGACAATGGTCGATGTGAACGTCATGGCACGCATCGACCTGCGCGGAGTCGGGCTGTCGGCTGCTCGGCTGCGTACGGCGTTGCCCCGCGGCGGGGTGGACGTGGATGCCGCGCTGCCGAGGGTGCGCCCGATCGTCGAGGCGGTCGCTGAGCGGGGCGCGGAGGCCGCGCTGGAGTTCGGCGGGTCGTTTGATCGGGTGCGGCCATCGACCGTCCGGGTGCCTGGCGCCGAGTTGGACGCCGCGCTGGCCGGCCTGGACCGCGATGTCCGGGCCGCCCTGGAGGTGGCGATCGAACGCACCCGTGCCGTGCATGCCGACCAGCGCCGCGCCGACTCCACGACGACCCTGGGCCCGGGCGCCACCGTTACCGAGCGGTGGGTTCCGGTCGAACGGGTCGGGCTCTATGTGCCCGGCGGCAACGCGGTGTACCCGTCCAGCGTGGTGATGAACGTGGTGCCCGCGCAGGCCGCCGGGGTCGGCTCGCTGGTGGTGGCCAGCCCGCCGCAGGCGCAACCGCGGGGCCGGTTTCACGGCCTGCCGCACCCGACGATCCTGGCCGCCGCCCGGCTGCTCGGCGTCGACGAGGTGTGGGCGGTCGGCGGGGCGCAGGCGGTGGCGCTGCTGGCCTACGGCGGCGTCGACACCGACGGCGCCGAGCTTGCACCGGTCGACATGATCACCGGGCCCGGCAACATCTACGTGACCGCGGCCAAACGGCTCTGCCGCTCGCGGGTCGGCATCGACGCCGAAGCCGGGCCGACCGAGATCGCCATCCTGGCCGATCACACGGCCGACCCTGCGCACGTCGCCGCAGACTTGATCAGCCAGGCCGAACACGACGAAATGGCCGCCAGCGTCCTGGTGACACCGAGCACCGCCCTGGCCGAGGCCACCGAGACCGAGCTGGCCGCCCAGCTGGCGACCACCGTGCACCGCCATCGGGTCACCACCGCGCTTTCCGGGCGACAGTCGGCGATCATCCTGGTCGACGACATCGACGCCGGTATCCGCACCGTCAACGCCTACGCCGCCGAACACCTGGAGATCCAGACCGCCGACCGGGATCGCGTTGCAGCGCGGATCCACTCGGCCGGCGCTATCTTCGTCGGCGCGTACTCGCCGGTCAGCCTCGGTGACTACTGCGCCGGTTCGAATCACGTGCTGCCGACGGCGGGCAGCGCCCGCTATTCCAGTGGCCTGTCGGTGCAGACCTTTCTGCGCGGCATCCACATCGTCGACTACACCGAGGCTGCCCTAAAAGATGTTTCGGGGCACGTGGTGACGTTGGCCAAGGCCGAAGACCTGCCGGCACACGGCGAGGCGGTGCGGCGGAGGTTCGAGCGATGACCAAAAACCCTTCGCTCGGCGAACTGCCGCTGCGCGAAGACTTGCGTGGCAAATCGCCTTATGGCGCGCCACAGTTGGCGGTTCCGGTGCGGCTGAACACCAACGAGAACCCGCACCCGCCCACCAAGGCACTGGTGGACGACGTCGTCGCATCCGTGGGCGAAGCCGCGGTCGACCTGCACCGTTACCCCGACCGCGACGCGGTGGCCCTGCGCCGTGATCTGGCCGCTTATCTCAGCGCGCAGACCGGCGTCCAGCTGGGTTTGGAAAACCTCTGGGCCGCAAATGGTTCCAACGAGATTCTGCAGCAGTTACTGCAGGCCTTCGGTGGACCGGGGCGTAGCGCGATCGGATTCGTGCCGTCGTATTCGATGCACCCGATCATCTCCGACGGCACACACACCGAATGGATCCAGACGGTGCGCGCCGCGGACTTCAGCCTCGATGTCGAGGCCGCCGTCGCCGCAATCATCGACCGTGCCCCCGATGTGGTGTTCGTGGCCAGCCCCAATAACCCCTCGGGGCAAAGTGTTTCGCTACCCGATCTGCGGCGATTGCTGGATGCGACGCGGGGGATCGTGATCGTGGACGAAGCATACGGCGAGTTCTCGTCGCAGCCCAGCGCGGTGGCGCTGGTCGCCGAGTACCCGACCAAGCTGATCGTGACCCGCACCATGAGCAAGGCGTTCGCCTTCGCCGGAGGCCGGCTGGGCTACCTGATCGCCACCCCGGCTGTGATCGACGCGATGTTGTTGGTGCGGCTGCCCTATCACCTGTCCTGCATCACCCAGGCTGCCGCCCGGGCCGCATTGCGGCACGCCGATGACACCCTGGGCAGTGTCAAGACGCTGATCGCCGAACGCGAGCGGGTAAGCACAGCGTTGAGCGGCATGGGATTTCGCGTCATTCCCAGCGACGCCAACTTCGTGTTGTTCGGGCAGTTCGCAGATGCGCCGACGGCCTGGCAACACTATCTGGACGCCGGGGTGCTGATACGCGACGTTGGTATCTCGGGGTATCTGCGCGTCACCACCGGACTGGCCGACGAGAACGACGTCTTTCTGCAAACGAGCGCCCAGATCGCCGCCACCGAATTGGCCCAGCCCTTAGGAGCGTCATGAGCCTGCAGCGCCACGCCCGCGTGGAACGCACCACCAAGGAATGCGACATCGTCGTCGAACTCGACCTGGACGGCAGCGGAGAAGTCCACGTCGACACCGGAATTCCGTTCTACGACCACATGCTGACCGCGCTGGGCAGCCACGCCAGCTTCGACCTGACCGTGCATGCCAAGGGTGACGTCGACATTGAGGCGCATCACACCATCGAGGACACCGCGATTGTTCTCGGTCAGGCGCTGGGGCAGGCACTCGGCGACAAAGCGGGCATCAGGCGGTTCGGCGACGCCTTCATCCCGATGGACGAGGCGCTCGCCCATGCCATAGTCGACGTGTCGGGCCGGCCCTACTGCGTGCACACCGGCGAGCCGGATCACTTGCGGCACTTCACTGTTGCGGGCAGCGGAGTGCCCTACCACACGGTCGTCAACCGCCACGTGTTCGAGACGCTGGCGAACAATGCCCGCATTGCCTTGCATGTGCGGGTGCTGTATGGCCGCGATCCGCACCACATCACCGAGGCCGAGTACAAGGCCGTCGCCCGCGCGTTGCGTCACGCCGTCGAGTTTGACTCGCGGGTGCCGGGGGTGCCGTCCACCAAAGGGACCCTGTGACTCACCCTTCTCGGCCAAAATCCGTGGTAGTGCTGGACTACGGCTCGGGCAATCTGCGTTCTGCACAGCGTGCGTTGCAGCGCGTGGGAGCCTCGGTGGAGGTGACGGCCGACCTCGACGCCGCCGCGACCGCCGACGGGTTGGTGGTTCCGGGCGTCGGGGCTTTCGAGGCGTGCATGACCGGGCTGCGCGGGATCGGCGGAGAACGGGTCATCGCCGAGCGAATTGCCGCCGGGCGACCGGTGCTGGGCGTGTGTGTCGGTATGCAGATTCTGTTCGCCCGCGGTGTCGAGTTCGGGGTGGAAACCAGCGGCTGCGGGCAGTGGGCCGGCGCTGTGACTGGGTTGGATGCGCCGGTGATCCCGCACATGGGCTGGAACGTGGTGGTGGCCGCCCCGGGCACCGCGCTGTTCAAAGGTATCGACGCCGATGCCCGGTTCTACTTCGTGCATTCCTACGCAGCCCAGCGCTGGGAGGGTTCAGCCGATGCGCTGCTGACCTGGGCCAGCCACGGGGTGCCGTTTTTGGCCGCAGTCGAGGACGGGCCGCTGGCCGCCACCCAGTTCCATCCGGAAAAGAGCGGGGACACCGGGGCGGCGGTGTTGAGCAATTGGGTTGAGGGGTTATGACGTGCCGTTGATTTTGTTGCCTGCGGTCGACGTAGTCGAGGGTCGGGCGGTGCGGTTGGTGCAGGGCCGGGCGGGCAGCGAAACCGAATACGGTTCAGCGCTGGACGCCGCGCTGGGCTGGCAACGCGACGGTGCCGAATGGGTTCACCTGGTCGACCTGGACGCGGCATTCGGCCGCGGCTCCAATCGTGAACTGCTGGCCGAGGTGGTCGGCAAGCTTGACGCGCAGGTCGAACTTTCCGGTGGTATCCGCGACGACGACTCGCTGACGGCCGCATTGGCGACCGGATGCGCTCGAGTCAACCTCGGCACTGCTGCGTTGGAGAATCCACGCTGGTGCGCTCAGGTCATTGCCGAGCACGGCGACAAGGTCGCAGTCGGGTTGGATGTGCAAATCGTCGACGGTGATCACCGGCTGCGCGGCCGCGGCTGGGAGACCGACGGCGGCGATTTGTGGGTAGTGCTGGAACGCCTTGATGGCGAAGGGTGTTCGCGGTTCGTCGTGACCGATGTCACCAAGGACGGCACGTTGACCGGACCGAATCTCGATCTGCTTGGTGCGGTCGCCGAATGCACCGACGCCCCGGTGATCGCCTCCGGCGGCGTGTCCAGCCTCGACGATCTCCGAGCCATCGCCACCCTCACCGGCAGCGGGGTCGAGGGCGCGATCGTGGGTAAGGCGCTCTACGCCGGACGATTCACTCTGCCGCAGGCACTCGCAGCGGTAGCAGGGTAGGGGGCGCAATGGATCTCGACGCGTTGGTGGCCGAGGCGTCGGCGATCCTGGAGGCCGCCGCTGAGCCGTTCATCGCCGGTCACCGAGCGGATTCAGCGGTCAGCAAGCGGGGCGACGACTTCGCCACCAAGGTCGATCTGGAGATCGAGCGCCAGGTAGTCGACGCGCTGGTGAAAACCACCGGAATCCCGGCGCACGGCGAGGAATTCGGTGGCGCGGAATTCGACTTACCGTGGGTGTGGGTGCTGGATCCGATCGATGGGACGTTCAACTACGCCGCCGGGTCGCCAATGGCCGCGATTCTGCTGGGCCTGCTGCACGACGGAGATCCGGTGGCGGGCCTGACGTGGTTACCGTTCACCGGCGAGCGCTACGTCGCGGTGTCGGGCGGGCCGTTGGTGAAAAATGGTGTGCCGCAAGAATCGTTGTCCGTGGTCGAGCTCACCGATTCCGTCATCGGTGTCGGCACGTTCAATGCCGCCTCACGTGGCCGATTCCCGGGCCGATACCGACTGGCGGTGCTCGAAGAGCTCAGCCGGGTGTCGTCGCGGATGCGGATGCATGGTGCTACCGGCATTGACCTCGCATATGTCGCAGACGGAATTCTCGGCGGCGCAATCAGTTTCGGTGACCACGTGTGGGATCACGCCGCAGGCGTGGCGTTGGTCCGGGCCGCCGGTGGGATTGTGACGAACCTGGCCGGCGAAGACTGGACACCCGATTCGCGGTCCGCGCTGGCCGCCGCGCCCGGCGTGCACGCCCAGATACTCGAGATCCTCCGCAGGGTAGGACGGCCGGATGAGTACTGAAGCCTACCGCGGCACCAATCTCGCGGTGCGGGTCATTCCCTGCCTGGATGTCGACGGCGGTCGGGTGGTCAAAGGCGTCAACTTCGAAAACCTGCGGGACGCGGGCGATCCGGTGGAACTCGCCGCCGCCTACGACGCCGAGGGCGCCGACGAGCTGACCTTCCTCGACGTGACCGCATCGTCGTCGGGACGCGCCACCATGCTCGAGGTGGTGCGCCGCACCGCCGAGCAGGTGTTCATCCCGCTCACCGTGGGAGGCGGGGTGCGTACGGTCGCCGACGTCGACGTGCTGCTGCGTGCCGGAGCGGACAAGGTATCGATCAACACCGCCGCCATCGCCCGGCCCGAGCTGCTGGCCGAGATGGCCAATCAGTTCGGGTCTCAGTGCATCGTGTTGTCCGTCGACGCTCGCACCGTGCCCGCCGGCTCGGCCCCCACGCCATCGGGATGGGAGGTCACCACTCACGGTGGGCGTCGTGGCACCGGTATCGACGCCGTCGAATGGGCGGCCCGGGGTGCCGAGCTCGGGGTCGGGGAGATCTTGCTCAATTCGATGGATGCCGACGGCACCCAGGCCGGTTTCGACTTGGTGATGTTACGTGCGGTTCGCGCGGCGGTGTCGGTGCCGGTGATCGCCAGCGGCGGCGCGGGTGCGGCTGAACACTTCGCGCCGGCCGTGGCCGCCGGTGCAGATGCGGTATTGGCCGCCAGCGTCTTTCATTTCCGGCAGTTGACGATCGGACAGGTGAAGGCGGCCATGGCCGCAGAAGGGATCACCGTACGATGACGCTGGATCCCGCCATCGCGGCGCGCCTCAAACGCAACGCCGACGGGCTGTTCACCGCTGTGGTGCAGGAACGCAGCAGCGGCGACGTGTTGATGGTCGCCTGGATGGACGACGAGGCACTCGCCCGCACCCTGGAAACCCGTGAAGGGACGTACTTTTCACGGTCCCGCGGCGCGCAGTGGGTCAAGGGGGCGACATCCGGGCACACCCAGCACGTGCACTCGGTCCGTCTCGACTGCGACGGCGACGCGGTGCTGGTCCTGGTTGACCAGGTCGGCGGCGCTTGCCACACCGGCGACCACAGCTGCTTCGACGCCGACCTGCTGCTGAAGCCCGGCGACTGACCGGGAATCGGTTGCTGTGCGGATGTGACGGCTGGCTGATGGGTACGCGCCGAGTATTGACGGCAACGTCAGCGACGCTTACTGCAGAGCAGGCTTTCCGGTATCCGCGTCCGGACAATTGGCCAGCTAGTCCGATGCCGGGACCGCTGCCGCCAGTCGAGCGCGTTCCCGCATCTTCGGCGCCATTGGCAAACGAGGCAACGATCTACGTAAATGTCGCGGCGAAGCGGCGGCACTGTTGCTAGCGTGTCGTCAAACGCCGCCATGCGGGGGCCGATTAGTCGCGGAGATGGCCATGGAAGCAGCGGCACGATCACCGACGGCGCTGCGACGCCTCCTTCGCATCGCCGCGGTCCCCACCGCGGCGTTCGTCGTGTTCACAATCTGGTTGCTCGCGGGATGGGGCGGCCCTTCGGCGATGCGTCTCGCAGTTTTCGTGGGCGCGCTGGGACCCTCGGTATTCGCCGCGGTCAGCGCAGCCGTGGCCGCGCGACGAAGCCGCAGCCGGCAGCGACAGGCGTGGGCGCTCATGACCGTCGGGCTGACTGCCTGGTTGTTAAGCGAGATCGCGGTGCTGTACCACCGATTCTGGCGCGGTAGTGTCCTTCCCTTGTACCCGTCGGCGGCAAATGTCGGGTTCTTGCTCTTTCCGGCGGCCGCTTGCATCGCGATGCTGGTCTTTCCGGCCGGCTATCCGGGTGGCGCTCGGCTCCGGATGGCTTTGGACGGCGCGATCGTTGCAGCATCGCTGTTTGTCGTGGCCTGGGTGGTGGTACTGCGGCAAACGTATGCGCCGACAGACGTTAACAGCGCGTTGTTGCCGTTGACCTATCCGGCGTCGGAGGTCATGACCATCACTGTGGCGGTCTTAGTGCTCGCCCGCGCGCACGCGCGTTGGCGCATGACCATAACTCTTCTGGCAGTGGGCATGACCCTGATCGCTGCGTCCGGCAGCGCGTACGCGTACCTGCTTGCCCGCAACACCTACGCCTTTGAGAGCCGCTTCGGTCTTGGCTGGCCGGCGGGGCTGGTGATCTTGGGAATCGCTGCGCTGAGCTGTCCGACGGAGCCGCCATATGCGGTGCCGAAACCGTCGGCATCGGCGCCTGCGCCGGCGTCGCTGTGGCTGCCCTACCTCCCGCTGGCTATCGCCGGTGGCCTCGAATTAGTCGCGTTCCGCGACAGCATGAAAACCGATCCCGCGTTTGCGGTGGTGCCCTGGCTGGTCATCGCGGTGCTGGCCCGCCAGTTTCTGGTGGTCGCCGAGAACCGTCGGCTGCTGCACAGCGTGTCTGATCGCGCCTTGCATGACCCGCTGACCAACCTGGCGAACCGGGTGCTGTTCCACGACCGGCTCGAGCACGCCATCCAGCTCTATCACCGCGACAAGCGTTCGGTAGCGGTGCTGTCGATGGATCTCGACGACTTCAAACTCATCAACGACAACTTGGGCCATCTCGCCGGCGACGCGCTGCTGATCCAAGCCGGACAGCGGCTGCTGGGCTGCGCGCGCCCCGGTGACACCGTCGCCCGCCTCGGCGGTGATGAATTTGCCGTGCTCATCGAAAATGCGGGGGAGAACGCCCACCTGATCGCCTACCAGATCATGGAATCGTTCGAGCGGGCCTTCAGTACCGACGGCGAAATCATCTTCATGAGACCCAGCGCCGGCCTGGCGGTTGCTGACATCGACGATTCCGACCTCGGCGCTGCCGAGTTGCTCAAACACGCTGATATGGCGATGTATTCGGCCAAGCGGTTGCGCGGTGGCTTGCAGACCTACAGCTCCGACATACATCTCAGCGACGTGGCCCTCCCCGCACTCCCCCCATCCGATGTGCTGCCCTCCCGCGGCGGATTGATCGAGGTTCGCCTGCTCGGCGATCTGCGCCAGGCCATCAGCCGCCAAGCCCTGACTGTTCTGTATCAGCCGAAGGTCGATCTCCGCACGACCGAGGTCGTGGGCGCCGAAGCGCTGGTTCGGTGGCCCCATCCCATATTCGGACTGGTGCGCCCCCAGCAGTTCCTGCCATTGGTGCGCCAGCACGGGCTGATGCGCAAGTTCACCGACCTGGTGCTGAATCAGGCACTCGGCGACGCCGCCCAATGGCAACTGCGCGGGCTCGCGGTGCCGGTCGCCGTCAACCTGTTTCCCCCGCTGGTCGGCGACGTCAGCCTGCCCAGCCGCATCTTCGATGCACTGGCGCGACACGACTTGCCGGGTGAGTCGTTGATCATCGAGATCACCGAAGACCTGCTCCTCGATAACATCGATCGGACCCGAAACGTTCTTGAAGTCTTGCGGGAGCGCAACATTCACATCGCCCTCGACGATTTCGGCAGTGGTTACTCGGCATTGACCTACCTGCGCAAGCTGCCCATCGACGAAGTCAAAGTCGACCACGATCTGATCGACCACGTGTTGACCGACCCGCGCGCCGATGCCATCGTGCGGGCTGTCGTTGACCTGGCGCATGCCCTGAACGTGACAACTGTCGCTGAGGGCGTGGAGAGCGCCGAGATCGCCGCATATTTGCGTGACTGTGGATGTGAAGTGGCGCAAGGCATCTACTACAGCCCGCCCGTCGCGGCTGCCGCAATGACGGAGTTGACGACATCCCCGGCGCCACGGTGATCTAGCCTGCGGTCTCCAACGCGTTGGCGGCCCCAACCGCCGCGCGGGCCCATTCGTCTTTTCGCACCGCGGGCGCGATCCGCTCTTTTCGAATGAGCTCAGCGTTGACGCGAGGTCCGTCGGTCCCGTTGGTCATCGCGGCCGGCGGCCGAAACGCGAAGGTTCGGCTGGCGGTATCAATGGCCAACAGCCCGTCGGTATCACTGAATCCGTTGGCGCGCATGGTCTCCTCAGCCCACCTGAATGGCATGAGCCCGGAGAAATCATTGACGTACGCAACCCACAGGTGAACGTTGCGCTGGTTGTAGAGCTTCGAGATCGCCTCTTCGACCGCGGTGCGACCGGCGGCGGTCAACACACCTGAGGGATCGGTGATGTAACGGGTGAGTTGGATCGTTGGCACGGGCGCCACGCTGCCGTTGCCCGGCTGACCCGGGACCGGGTTGGCATCGGCGCCAGGCTGGTTCGTAGCGGTGGGTGCGCCAGTGCCCGCCAAGTGCGCGTGGCGGCGCATCAGATCCACACCCACCACTCCGACCACCGCGAGCAGAAGAAGCGTAGCGACGGCAGATATCACCACCGCCGGACGCAGCGCGCGGCGACGCGGTTTCGCCCGCGCCGGCTGCTGCGGCGCGGTGACACGGGCCGTGGGGGCGGCGGCTAGGCGGCCGGCAGCGGCTTTTGGCGCACCGACGCCCGGTCGGCCGGTGAGTGCCGTCGCGAAATCCGAACAGCTCGAGTACCGATCACCGGGATCCTTTGCCAGCACCTTGGTGATCACGTCGTTCAGCCCGGCGAGCTCGGGTCGTCGTTCACCGATCACCGGGGGCGGCGCGGAAAGATGTTGGCTGATGACCACCGCCGCATTGGAATTTTGAAACGGCTCCGAACCGGTCAGCAGGTGAAAAGCGGTGCAGCCAAGCGCATATTCGTCGGCCCGGCCGTCGATGTCCGAGCCCATGAGTTGTTCGGGTGCCGAGTAAGCGGTCGTGCCAACCACCATGTTGGTCGCGGTGAGACCGCTGATATCAGCAATCTCTCGCGCGATGCCGAAGTCGGCCAGCAAGATTCGCCGTCCTCGCGAATCACCCTCAGTCAGCAAGATGTTGGCAGGTTTGACGTCTCGGTGAAGCAATCCCCGTAGGTGCGCGTAATCGAGCGCGTCAGCGACGGCGGCTATGATCTCGAAGACTTCGGCTTTTGGCATCCCGGATCGATACCGGCCGCGCACCAACTGGGCGGCGTCGGTTCCTTCAACGTAATCCATCGTCAGCCACAGCTGTCCCTCGAACTCGCCCCGGTCGTGGATGCCGACGATGTGGGGATGCCACAACTCCGCGGCGATGTCGGCTTCCCGACTGAACCGCTGCCGGTACTCGCGATTCGCGGTCAGGGAGGCAGGCAGCACCTTGAGGGCGTCCCGGCGGGGGAGCCGCGGATGTTGGGCCAGATAGACCTCGCCCATCCCACCGGACCCCAGCCGCCGGAGGATCGTATATCCGGCGAACACGTCCCCCTGGTTCAGCGACACTGACAGCATGCTACAAAGCGGCCGCTTAGCTGAGTGCGCGCAGCGTGGCCAACGCCTTGTCGGCGTGCGTGTCCATGCTCAGTTCGCTGGAGATCACATCGAGCACCCTGCGATCGGTGTCGATGACGAAGGTGGTGCGTTTGACCGGAAGCAGTTTGCCCAGAAGCCCACGCTTGACGCCGAACTGGGCAGCGATCGCGCCGTCGGTGTCGGACAGCAGGGGATAGTCGAAGCGCTGCGTGTCGGCGAACTTGGCTTGCTTTGCAACCGGATCAACGCTGATGCCGACCCGACTGGCACCGAGGGCGGCGAACTCTCCGGCCAAATCGCGGAAGTGACAGGCTTCCTTGGTGCAGCCCGGCGTCATCGCGGCCGGGTAGAAGAACAGCACCACGGGCCCGTCGGACAGCAGCGCACTGAGCTTGCGCGGGGTGCCTGTCTGGTCGGGAAGCTCGAAGTCGGTCACGGTGTCACCGGTTTTCATGGCCTCATACGCTACGCCGGGGGTCAATGCGGCATCTGGGAAGACGGCTTGGAAGATAGAAGCGTGTACGCCAACCTCGCCGTCGCCACCACCTCGCGAGACGAATTCCGCGCACTGGCGGCCGAACATCGCGTGGTGCCGGTGACGCGCAAAGTTCTGGCCGATGCCGAGACGCCGCTGTCCGCGTACCGCAAGCTGGCCGCCAACCGGCCGGGCACCTTTCTGCTGGAGTCGGCCGAGAACGGCCGGTCCTGGTCGCGATGGTCATTCATCGGCGCCGGCGCGCCGTCGGCGTTGACGGTGCGTGACGGCGAGGCCGTGTGGCTCGGCACGGTGCCGCAGGATGCGCCTACCGGTGGCGATCCGCTGCAAGCCCTGCGTGCCACCTGTGCGTTGCTGGCCACTGCTCCGCCGCCGGGGCTGCCACCCTTGTCGGGCGGCATGGTGGGCTTCTTCGCCTATGACCTGGTGCGGCGGCTGGAACGGCTGCCCGAGTTGGTCGTCGACGACCTCAACTTGCCGGACATGCTGCTGCTGCTGGCCACCGACGTGGCGGCCGTCGATCACCATGAGGGCACTATCACGCTGATCGCCAATGCGGTGAACTGGAACGGCACCGACGAGCGGGTCGACGAGGCCTACGCCGACGCGATCGCGCGGCTCGACGTGATGACCGCCGCGCTGAGTCAGCCGTTGCCGTCGACAGTTGCCACGTTCAGCCGACCGGAGCCGCGGCACCGTGCGCAGCGCACCGTCGAGGAGTATGGGGCGATCGTCGAGCATCTTGTCGGTGAAATCGAGCGCGGCGAGGCATTTCAGGTGGTGCCGTCCCAGCGGTTCGAGATGGACACCGACGTCGAGCCGATCGACGTCTACCGGATGCTGCGGGTGTCCAATCCCAGCCCGTACATGTATCTGCTTCATGTCCCGAATGATGCTGGCGGAATAGCATTTTCGATCGTCGGATCCAGCCCCGAAGCATTGGTGACCGTGCAGGACCGCTGGGCGACGACGCATCCGATCGCCGGGACCCGGTGGCGGGGACAGACCGAAGAAGAAGACCAGCTGCTGGAAAAGGAGTTACTGCACGACGAGAAAGAGCTCGCCGAGCATCTGATGCTGGTCGACTTGGGCCGCAACGACCTGGGTCGGGTCTGCGTGCCGGGCACGGTACGGGTCGAGGATTACAGCCACATCGAGCGCTACAGCCACGTCATGCACCTGGTGTCCACAGTGACCGGGATGCTGGCGGAGGGTCGCACCGCTCTGGACGCCGTGACGGCCTGCTTTCCGGCCGGAACGTTGTCCGGCGCGCCAAAGGTGCGGGCGATGGAACTGATCGAAGAGGTGGAGAAGACCCGTCGTGGCCTCTATGGCGGCGTGATCGGCTACCTCGATTTCGCCGGCAACGCCGACTTCGCGATCGCCATCCGCACCGCCCTGATGCGCGACGGCACCGCCTACGTCCAGGCCGGCGGTGGCGTGGTGGCCGACTCCAACGGGCCCTACGAGCACACCGAGGCGACGAACAAGGCGCGGGCGGTGCTCAATGCCATCGCCGCGGCCGAGACGCTGACCGCGCCGGATGGGTTGTTCGACGATGTGCCCGTCGACGATGCGAGCCGGGATGGCTGATGCCGCGCCCGACCGTCCGGGCCGGCGAACCATCCGGATACCGCAGGCCCTGCTGGTGGTCGCTGCCGCCGGATTGTGGGCGGCATCCCGGTTGACCTGGGTCGACCTGCGGACCTTCGACGGGTTGGGCCCACCGAAGCTGATCACGTTGCCCGGCGCGGCATGGTCGTCGGCGCTGGTCCCGTTAGCGCTGATGCTGCTGGCTACCGCCGTCGCCGCGTTGGCCGTGCGCGGCTGGCCGCTGCGAATGCTCGCGCTGCTGGTGGCCGTTACAAGCCTGGCGACCGGCTATCTGGCGATCAGCCTGTGGGTCGTCCCGGACGTGGCTGTGCGCGGAGCCGATATCGCGCACGTCCCCGTGCTGACCTTGATGGGCAGCCAGCGGCATTACCCGGGACCGGGGATCACGCTGGCGAGCGCGGTGTGCACGCTGGTCGCTGGCGTGCTGTTGATGCGCGCGGCGGCCTCCGCTCGCGGCACGGTGACCAAATATCTGACGCCTGCTGCCCGCCGAGCACTGCCGCAGCCCGACGAGAAGACCATGTCTGAGCGAATGATCTGGGATGCGCTCGATGAAGGTCGCGACCCAACCGCTCAACCGCACGACCCAGATCGCGAAACACCACACGAACCGGACACCGAGGGTCGGTGACGAACCGCACGCCGACGGTCGCTACCCTTCGAAGGACGCGATCGATCTGCTGGCAGCCGTAGGGCCACAAAGGGGAAAAGGACAGGCATGAGTTCGGCGAACGTGCTCGACTCCATCATCGAAGGAGTCCGCGCCGACGTTGCCGCTCGTGAGGCTGTCGTGAGCATGTCCGAGATCAAGGCGGCGGCCGAGGCGATGCCGGCACCGCTGGACGTCTTGGCGGCGCTGCGCGAGCCCGGCATCGGCGTCATCGCTGAAGTCAAGCGCGCCAGTCCATCGGCGGGAGAACTCGCGTCGATCTCCGACCCGGCCAAGCTGGCGTGCGCGTACGAGGACGGCGGCGCGCGGATCATCAGTGTGCTGACCGAACAGCGACGCTTCAAGGGCTCGCTGGACGATCTCGACGCGGTGCGCGAAGCTGTGTCGGTTCCGTTACTGCGCAAAGACTTTGTGGTCGGGCCGTATCAGATCCACGAGGCGCGCGCGCACGGTGCCGACATGCTGCTGCTGATCGTCGCGGCGCTGGATCAGCCTGTGCTGGAGTCGATGTTGGAACGCATCGAGTCGCTGGGTATGACCGCACTGGTCGAGGTGCACACCGAGGCGGAAGCGGATCGGGCGCTTACGGCCGGAGCGCGCGTGATCGGCGTCAACGCCCGCGACTTGCGGACGCTGCGAGTGGATCGAGACTGCTTCGCGCGCATCGCACCCGGGCTGCCCAGCGACGTGATCAGGATCGCCGAATCCGGGGTGCGTGGCACCGCCGACCTGTTGGCCTACGCCGGCGCCGGCGCCGACGCTGTGCTGGTTGGTGAGGGCCTCGTCAAAAGCGGCGATCCCCGTGCCGCCGTTGCCGACCTGGTCACCGCCGGCAAGCATCCGTCGTGTCCGAAGCCGGCCCGCTAGGCGTAAGTGGGACGCTTGCGCGGAAATGGTTGAACCGTATGAACCGCTTGCGCGTTGAGTCTTCGTGATGGCAGATATCTTGCGTCCGGAACTCCCGCGTTCCAGCGCGGCGATCGCAGAGCCCACCCACCACGACCCTGACTCCCGGGGTCATTTCGGTGTGTACGGGGGGCGGTATGTCGCCGAAGCCCTGATGGCGGTCATCGAAGAGGTCACCGCCGCCTACGAAAAGGCGCGCACTGACCAGGAATTCCTGGATGCTCTCGACAAATTGCAAGTGCATTACACCGGTAGGCCGTCTCCGCTCTACGAGGCCGTTCGGCTCAGCGCGCACGCCGGCGGCGCCCGCATATTCCTCAAACGAGAAGACTTGAACCACACCGGTTCTCACAAGATCAACAATGTCCTGGGTCAGGCCTTATTGGCCCGGCAGATGGGCAAAACGCGAGTGATCGCTGAGACCGGTGCGGGCCAGCACGGGGTGGCCACCGCCACCGCCTGCGCGCTACTCGGGTTGGACTGCGTCATCTACATGGGCGCCGTCGACACCGCGCGACAGGCTCTCAACGTGGCGCGGATGCGACTGTTGGGCGCCGAGGTGGTGTCGGTCGAGTCGGGCTCGCGGACGCTCAAAGACGCGATCAACGAGGCGTTCCGCGACTGGGTCACCAACGCCGACAGCACCTACTACTGTTTCGGCACCGCCGCCGGGCCGCATCCGTTCCCAACGATGGTCCGCGATTTTCAGCGGGTCATCGGGCTCGAGACGCGTGTGCAGATCCAGGATCAGGCCGGCCGACTGCCCGATGCCGTCACCGCGTGTGTTGGCGGAGGTTCCAACGCCATCGGAATCTTCCATGCGTTCCTCGACGATCCTGGCGTTCGGCTGGTCGGCTTCGAGGCTGCCGGCGACGGCGTTGAGACCGGCCGCCACGCCGCGACATTCACCGGTGGGTCGCCCGGAGCGTTTCAGGGATCGTTCTCGTTTCTGCTGCAGGACGAAGACGGGCAGACCGTCGAATCGCATTCGATTTCAGCCGGCTTGGATTATCCGGGGGTGGGCCCCGAACACGCGTGGCTGCGGGATACCGGCCGTGCCGAATACCGGCCGATCACCGACAGTGAGGCGATGGACGCGTTTCGGCTGTTGTGCCGGACGGAAGGCATCATCCCGGCGATCGAGTCGGCGCACGCGGTGGCCGGTGCGCTCAAGTTGGGTGTTGAGATGGGCAGCGGAGCGGTCATCGTCGTGAACCTGTCCGGCCGCGGTGATAAAGACGTTGAGACAGCTGCGAAATGGTTCGGCCTTGTGACGGACGGCGACGATGCGGGCCGCGGAGCGGCCCGAGGAGGAGCCGGACAATCCGATGCGGACGGCGACGATGCGGGCAACCAGTCGTGAGCGTGAAGCAGAGCGAAACGAGTAGCCTGACAGAGCTTTTCAGCGCATGTCGGCGTGATAATCGGGCGGCGCTGATCGGCTACCTCCCGACTGGATACCCCGATGTGCGGACATCGATCGACGCGATGACTGCGTTGATCGAATCCGGGTGCGACCTCATCGAGGTTGGCGTGCCCTATTCGGATCCGGGTATGGACGGCCCAACGATCGCGAACGCGTCCGAGGTTGCCTTGCGCGGAGGTGTTCGAGTTCGGGATACGCTGACCGCCGTCGAGGCGATCAGTGCGGCCGGTGGCCGCGCCGTCGTGATGACATACTGGAATCCGGTGTTGCGCTACGGGGTTGATGCATTCGCGCGCGACCTTGCCGCAGCCGGTGGGCACGGTTTGATTACGCCGGACTTGATTCCCGATGAGGCTGACGAGTGGTTGGCGGCGTCCGACCGCCACCACCTGGACCGCATCTTCTTGGTCGCGCCGTCGTCGACGCCGCAACGTTTGGCGGCGACGGTCGAGGCCTCGCGCGGATTCGTGTATGCCGCATCGATCATGGGCGTGACCGGTGCCCGCGATGTGGTCTCGCACGCGGCGCCTGAATTGGTAGCACGGGTCAGGGCGGTTTCGGACATACCGGTCGGCGTGGGTCTGGGCGTACGATCTCGCGAACAGGCCGCTCAGATCGCAAGCTATGCCGATGGTGTCATCGTGGGTTCGGCACTCGTCTCCGCGCTGGCCGCGGGTATGCCAACGTTGCGGACGCTGACAGCGGAACTCGCAGCCGGTGTACGCCAAAGGATTTCCGGGTCATGACGACGACTGTCATCGCATATTTCCCCAGTCCGCCCCAGGGGGTGTGGCACCTCGGGCCGGTGCCCATCCGCGCGTACGCACTGTTCATCATCATCGGGATCGTCGCCGCATTGCTGATCGGTGATCGACGCTGGGAGGCTCGCGGCGGCGAGCGCGGCGTGATTTATGACATCGCCCTGTGGGCGGTGCCTTTCGGGCTTATCGGAGGCCGGCTGTACCACCTGGCTACCGACTGGCGAACATACTTTGGTGAAGGCGGTGCGGGACCGGCTGCGGCGCTGCGTATCTGGGACGGCGGTCTGGGGATCTGGGGCGCAGTCGCCTTGGGTGGTGTGGGTGCATGGATCGCTTGCCGCCGTCGCGGCATTCCACTTCCCGCCTTCGGCGACGCGATTGCCCCCGGTATCGTTCTCGCCCAGGCGATCGGCCGGCTGGGCAACTACTTCAACCAGGAGCTCTTCGGCCGCGAGACCACGATGCCGTGGGGTTTGGAGATCTTCTACCGGCGCGACCCGGCTGGATTCGTGGATGTGCATTCGCTTGACGGCGTGTCGACCGGACAGCTTGCGATGGTTGTGCAGCCAACCTTCCTCTACGAATTGCTCTGGAACTTAGTGGTATTCGCGGTCCTGATTTACCTGGATCGGCGCTTCACGATCGGGCACGGTCGGCTGTTCGCGCTCTATGTCGCCGGCTACTGCATCGGACGCTTCTGGATCGAGCTGTTGCGTGACGACGCCGCCACCCATATCGCCGGAATTCGGATCAACTCCTTCACATCGATGTTCGTCTTCATCGGCGCGGTCGTGTATTTGATCCTGGCGCCGAAGGGTCGGGAGGATCCTGCGTCGCTCAGTGGCTCAGCCGCCGATCGACTGGTACCGGACTCGGTCGAAGAGCTTGAAGAGGGCGCTGCGGCTCCAGCGGCTTCTGTTGCCAACCCGATCGACGAGCCCGTTGGTGAGCCAGAAACACCAGCGACGAGCGCGGCAGACACGGCGGTGACCGAGCAACCCGATACCGAAGCTGAGGCGGTCGCGGCGGAGGCCGACGCGGCAGAAGTCGTCGACGCACCCCAGGTCGAGGTAGCTGCGGCGCCCGAGCAGTCCCCACCGGACGAGCCGGAACCCGAGCAGGCGGCGGCTGAGCAGCCCGAAAGGGAGGCAGCCGAAGCCGAGGAACCGGCGGACGCTGACGAGCCGGAGGAAGTCGAGGAACCGGCCGCGACCGACGAGCCGGACGAGGCCGAGGCCGAGGCGGCCGATGTGCAGAAGGAAGCCGAGGAACCGGCTAGCAGCGACGAGCCGGAGGAACCGGCCGCGACCGACGAGCCGGAGGAACCGGCCGCGACCGACGAGCCGGACGAGGCCGAGGGCGAGGCGGCCGATGCCGGCGACGTCGAAACTGATGCCGAAAGTTCCGAGGCTGATGTGGCCGACGAGGTAGCGGATCCTGCCGACGATGAGGCCGCGGCAGCCGACGAGCCCATGCCGGAGCCGACCGACTCGACCACAGCGCAGCCGCGATGGCGGCAGCGGCTGAATTCCCGGTTGCGCAGGCGATAGCCGCGGCACGCACCGGCTGGCATGCTGAAAACGTGACCAATACGGCTCGGCACGGCGCTCGCCGCCTGTACCCCGCGCTGGGGGCGGGTGCGCTGCTGGTGGGCGCCGTTGGCTACGTCGGCCTGGTGGACCCGCACAAGCCGGATTCGGTCTTTCCCGTCTGCCCGTTCCGGCTGCTCACTGGGTGGAACTGTCCTGCCTGCGGAGGCCTGCGGATGGTCCATGACGTCCTGCACGGTGACCTGGCCGCAGCCATCAGCGACAACGTTTTCCTGCTCGTCGGTATCCCGATATTTGCCGGATGGATTCTGCTGCGCCGCCGCTCCGGAAAATCGCGGTTGTCGCTCCCGGCGGCAGCAACCGCGGTGATCGCGACGCTGGCGTGGACGGTGGTACGCAACCTGCCGGATTTCCCGCTGGTTCCGACGTTACTCGCCAGTTAGCCCGCTGCCGGATCGGTAACTGTCGCGAGATGATCAGCTAGCGCGACTATGCTGATTCGTCGTGGCGAGACGCGGCAAAATTGTCTGTACTCTCGGTCCGGCCACCAGCACTGACGAATCGGTCAGGGCGCTGGTCGAAGCCGGAATGGACGTCGCCAGAATGAACTTCAGCCACGGCGACTACAGCGATCACAAAGCCGCCTACGACCGTGTTCGTGCCGCCTCTGATGCGACCGGGCGCGCGGTGGGGGTGCTCGGCGACCTGCAAGGCCCAAAGATCAGACTCGGGCGTTTCGCCGACGGTCCGACCTACTGGGCGGACGGCGAAACAGTGCGCATCACGGTCGACCACTGTGCGGGTAACCATGATCGGGTTTCGACCACCTACAAGCAGTTGGCCGAGGATGCGGTGCCCGGAGACCGCGTTCTGGTCGACGATGGCAACGTCGGCTTGGTGGTCGACAGCATCGACGGCGACGACGTCGTGTGCACGGTGACCGAGGGCGGTCCGGTCAGCAACAACAAGGGAATGTCGCTGCCCGGAATGAGCGTGTCGGCTCCCGCCTTGTCCGAGAAGGACGTCGACGATCTCGAGTTCGCGCTGCACTTGGGCGTCGACATGGTGGCGCTCTCGTTTGTGCGCTCGCCGTCTGATGTCGAGCTGGTGCACGAGGTGATGGATCGGGTCGGCCGGCGGGTACCGGTCATCGCCAAACTCGAGAAGCCGGAAGCCATCGACAACCTCGAAGCTGTCGTGCTGGCGTTCGATGCGGTGATGGTCGCCCGCGGCGACCTGGGTGTCGAGCTGCCGCTCGAAGAGGTCCCGCTGGTCCAGAAGCGAGCCATCCAAATGGCCAGGGAGAACGCCAAACCCGTCATCGTGGCGACCCAGATGCTCGAATCGATGATCGAGCACTCACGGCCGACAAGGGCCGAGGCGTCCGACGTCGCCAATGCAGTGCTCGACGGCGCCGACGCGGTCATGCTGTCCGGGGAGACCTCGGTGGGCAAGTATCCGTTGGCAGCGGTTCAGACGATGGCCCGAATTATCTGTGCGGTGGAAGAGAATTCGACCGACGCTCCGCCGCTGACGCACGTGCCTCGCACCAAGCGCGGAGTGATCAGTTATGCCGCCCGCGATATCGGTGAACGGCTCGACGCCAAAGCTCTGGTCGCATTCACCCAGTCCGGGGACACCGTGCGGCGACTGGCCCGATTGCACACGCCGCTACCGCTGCTGGCGTTCACCCCACTGCCGGAAGTGCGCAGTCAACTGGCGATGACGTGGGGCACCGAGACGTTCATCGTTCCGATCATCCAGACCACCGATGGCATGATCCGCCAAGTCGACAAGTCGCTGCTGGAGCTTGGCCGCTACAAGCGCGGCGACCTGGTGGTGATCGTCGCCGGCGCACCGCCGGGCACCGTCGGGTCAACCAACCTGATCCACGTGCACCGCATCGGCGAGGAAGACGTCTAGCCCGCCCGGTGACGATGCGCTCTGCGAAGCGGAGGGCTGAGAAGGCGGGCCATTAGGCTGAGCCGGTGTCTGACTTCGACGAGCTGATGGCGGTGCTCGACCTTCATCGCAAGGGCGACGACGTCTTCATCGGATCTCATCCCAGTAAGAACCCGCCGCGGACGTTCGGCGGATTGATGATGGCGCAATCGTTCGTAGCGGCCAGCCGCACGCTGACCCGCGACTTGCCACCCAACGCGCTGTCCGTGCACTTCATCAATGGCGGTGATATCGGCAAAGACATCGACTTCCAGGTGGTGCGGCTGCGCGACGAGCGCCGCTTCGCGAACCGCCGCGTCGAGGTCACGCAGGACGGCACGCCGCTCGCCACGGTGATGATTTCCTACCTGTCCGGCGGAGAGGGCCTTGAGCACAACGTCGACCCGCCCAAGGTCGCCGATCCGGAGACCTTGCCGTCGATCAAGGAGCTGCTGAGCGGGTACGAGGACAAGGTTCCGTTGTTCGTCAACGCGCTGCAGCCAATCGAATGGCGCTACACCAACGACCCGTCCTGGGTGATGCGGGATAAAGGCGAGCGGCTCGACTACAACCGCGTCTGGGTCAAAGCCGACGGTGTGATGCCCGATGATCCCGTGCTACACACCGCCACGATGCTCTACAGCTCGGATACCACCGTGCTGGACTCGATCATCACCACGCACGGGCTCTCGTGGGGGTTCGACCGCATCTTCGCGGCGACCGTTAATCACTCGGTCTGGTTTCACCGCCAGGTGAATTTCGCCGACTGGGTGTTGTATTCCACATCCTCGCCGGTGGCCACCGATTCACGCGGGCTTGGCACGGGCCACTTCTTCGACCGATCCGGGCGGCCGGTCGCCACCGTGGTGCAAGAAGGGGTGGTGATGTATTTCCCCGGTTAGCGGACGTAGGCCGGCGGCAACGATTCGGTTGCGGCGGCCCATTGCAACCGCAGCAGAACCGGTTCAAAGCGTAACGTTTGACGTGGTTGGGTAATCGAACGCTGGCGGCGGACGGGTGACAGCCCACGCTGCCGCCTGATTTTTTGCCGAGCAACCGGAGGTGGGTGTGCACGGGTCGTCAATCGGTATCGCGCCAGCGGCGATCCACACGAGCGAGCGGGTCGTCGTCCACGTCAACTCACGGGCGGCGCGCTGGGTCGGGGCGTTGGCCCTGCTCAGCGCGGCGTGCTGGCTGATGAAAGTGATCGCCCGCGGCCCGACTGGCCGGCTGGAATGGTCGCTGACGGTGTTGGCCGCGGTGGCGTTGATCGCCCGGGGCATCTTTCTGGGCCGCCCGGTCACGGCCCGGCACGCGCTCGTAGCGATGCTGCTCTTGTTCGCCGGGATTGGCGCTCACGTGCTGTTCTTCGATCTGCTTGGCGACGTGTTGATCGCCGGGTCCGGCCTGGCGCTGATGTGGCCCATGTCAGCGCATCGGCAAGTCGGCGACCTGTCTCGGATATGGGCGTTGATCAAAGCCACCAGTGGCGACCCGCTGGCGCCATTCGCCATGCAGGCGGGGAAGTGCTACCTCTTCAGCGCGAACGGGAAAGCGGCGCTGGCATATCGGACGCGAATCGGCTATGCGGTGGTGAGCGGGGACCCGGTTGGGGATGAGACGCAATTCCCAGACCTGGTCGCCGATTTCGCCAATATGTGCCATGCCCACGGTTGGCGGATCGTCGTACTGGCGTGCAGTGAGCGGCGGCTTCAGCTGTGGACCGACCCGAAAGTGCTGGGCCAATCGCTACATCCGGTACCTATCGGCCAAGACGTCGTCATCGATGTGTCTAGCTTTGAGACGGTTGGACGCAAGTTCCGCAACTTGCGTCAGGCAGTCCAACGCACGCACAACTGCGGGATCACCACCGAGATCGTCGGCGAGCAGAAACTCGACGGCCGGCAGCGGGCCGAGCTCACCGAGGTGCTTCGGGCGTCTTCCAGCGGAGCGCGCACCGACCGCGGGTACTGCATGAACCTGGACGGCGTACTGGAGGGCCGGTATCCGGGGATACAGCTGATCGTTGCAAGAGATAGATCCGGACGCGTACAGGGGTTTCACCGGTACGCCACCGCCGGCGGCGGTAGCGACATCACCCTGGATGTGCCGTGGCGTCGCCCCGGGGCGCCCAACGGGATCGATGAACGGCTCAGCGTCGACATGATTAATGCAGCCAGAGATGCTGGTGCACGACGGGTATCATTGGCGTTCGCGGCCTTCCCGGAGATCTTCGACGACAAGCAACGCGGGCGGATGCAAAGCCTGTTCTACTGGCTGATCCATTTGCTGAACCCATTGATCGCGCTGGAATCGCTGTATCGATACTTGCGCAAATTCCGCTCGCCCGACCAACGGCGGTACGCGCTGGTGTCGCTGACCCAGCTGGTGCCGCTGATCTATGTGCTGCTGTCATTGGAGTTCATGCCGCGTCGCCGCGGCCTTTGACGCTCTACGGCACGCGTGATGGCGTCAGCGTGACGCTCAATCGGTCTTGCACATTCTGCCGAAACTGATCTGCGCAACGCTGCTGCTGGAGCCGGTCGTTGTTGGCTTTCTGGATGCAGTCGATGTAGTCGCCCCCGCCGACGTCCTTCCAGACGACCGTGTAGATCGGGATGAACGCGGCGCCGACGATGATGGCCAGAGCACCCAGCGCAATGCCGGCGATCGCGACGCCGCCATTGTTGGCGGTGCCGCGCTTGACCCGTCCGCGCCCGATGAATCCGACGACCACCGCTGCGGGTCCCAGGACGACGGCAACGAAGACCGTCCAGACGCTCAGCAGCGCGATGATGGCCAGCACCAGCGAGGCAATACCCAGCCCATTTTTGGGCTCGACCGGCGGGGGCGGGTAACCGTAATAAGGCGGCGGCGGCGGTGGATAGCCGTTGGGGTGCGGGCTGGGCTGTTGGCGAAAGGTGTACGGAGATGGATACGGCGATGCCGATTCCGCTGTTCCCTCGGGTTTTTCCCGGCCGCCGGACGGGGTGTCCAGAGGTTCGGTCATGGCTCGCTTCCTAATATGGGCGTCCTGGAACACTGCTTGCCAGAATACTCGCCGGCACCGATCTGTAGTTCGGGACATCGACTGTCATTGGGCAGGTGATGAGTAGCCACTACCACCGTCCGCTCGGCAGATATCAGACCATTGTCCACGCTGAGCAGGTTGCGCAGAATCGGTTCGGCGTCAGCGGCATCGAGGTGCTCAGTCGGCTCATCGAGCAGCACGATCCGCGCGGGTGAGATGAGTGCCCGAGCGAGGAGCAGCCTCCTGCGTTGGCCTGCTGACAACGCCTGGGCGCCGCCGGGCAACACTGTGTCGAGCCCGTCCGGCAGACTGGCCAGCCAGGTGCCCAAACCGACTTGGCGCAGCGCGGCGGCCAACTGATGATCCGGGCAGTCCCCCCGCGCCACTAGCAGGTTGTCCCGGACGGTAGTTGCGAAAATATGTGCGTCCTCCGCAAAAAAGCCTATAGCACAGCGTATTTCGTCTTCGGTGAAATGTCCTAGCGGCGTCCCGCCAAGGCTCACGTCGCCACGCAACGGCGCCAGCAGGCCTGCGAGGGTCATCAGCAGCGTCGTCTTGCCCGAGCCGCTGGGCCCGGTGACCGCGAGCCTGGCCCCCGGCGGCAGGTCGACCGTCACCGCCGCCGGCGGCCGGGAGCCCGGGTGCGCGGCGACCACGTCCTTGCCGCACAGCCATCCGGCAGGCGACTGCTGCGGCGGGGTAGAAGCCGGAATCCTAACTGCTATCTCAGCCGGGGTCAGGTCGAGCAGACGCCGTGCTGCCAATCGTGAACGTGTCAACTGAATGGCAGCGGCAGGCAACGGAGTCGTTGCCTCAAATGCGGACAGCGGCAACAACATCAAGATCGCCAGCGTCGTGGGTGCAACCGAGGCCGCCATCCCGATGCCCGCCACCACGGCGCCCAATACGCTGACGCCGATCGCCGCGGTGGGAATGGCTTCGGCGAACGCGGCCGGTCGGGCCGCGGCGTCGATGGCGTCACCCCAATCACGTTGGCGACGTTGTGAATCCAGGACGACGCCGCGCAACCTACCTGCGACTCGCAACTCGGGCGCATGCTCCAGCGCTAGCATCGCTGAAACGTCACGAGCGGAATGGTGTTGGCGTGCAACCACTTCCTGTGCTGCAGCAGCCCTCGACGCCAGCCATGGCGCCACAATGCCGGTGGCCAGAAGGCAGATCGCTAAAATTACCGCCGCGAACGGCGAGATGGCTCCGACGACCGCGATCGCCGCCGCCGCGAGCACTGCCGCGACACTGAACGGCAGCACCGCGCGCACCAGCACGTCGGCCAGCTGATCGACGTCAGCGCCGACCCGTGAGACCAGCTCGCCGCTGTGCAATCGAGTTGCGATCCCGGCGGGACCGTGCGCCAAGCGGTGAAAGATCAACGCGCGGGCGCTGCCAGCGGCCCGCAACGCGGTGTCATGGCTGGCCAGCCGCTCGCAATAGTGCAGCACGCCACGGGAAATGGCGAAGGTCCTCACCCCGACCACCGCGATCGACAGATCCAGCACCGGTGGCATCTGCCAGGCGCGGGTGATCAACCAGGCCGAGAGACCGGCCAGCGCCAGAGCGCTGCCAAGGGATAGCACCCCAAGCGCAATAGCCAACAGCAAGCGCGGGATTCGCGGATGCAGCAACCGCACCGCGACGGGCAGGGGATCAGACGCGAGCATGCTGGACGTCACCCGCCCCTGCCACCGTTATGACGTGATGTCCGATTCCGACGACCTGTTCGCGGTGACCAACAACCACCGCGGTGGCACCAGCGCGTGCTCGTTCGACAATGGCGCGCAGCACTCGGGCCTCGGTGGCGGCGTCCAGGTGGGCGGTGGGCTCGTCGAGCAGCAGCACCGGCGCCGGCGAGCCGAGCGCGCGAGCCAGGCCCAGGCGCTGCCGCTGACCCAGCGACAGCCCCACGCCGCCGCTTCCGATTACTGTGCCCATCCCATCAGGAAGCTCTGCCAGGACACAATCGAATCCACTTGCTGTGTAAGCGCTTTGAAGATCAGCGAGTTCGCCAAACAACGCCAGGTTGTCGGCGACGGTCCCGGGGACGAGCACCGGCCGCTGCGGCAGCCAGGACACTTGCTGCCACCACGCGGTCGGATCGAGATCGGACACGTCGATTCCGCCCACGGTGACACTTCCGTTGGTGGTCGCCGTGATTCCGGCGATCACCTGCAGGGTGGTACTTTTCCCTGAACCGTTAGCACCGGTGAGCACCGTTACCTGACCCGGCTGGATCACCGCACTGAGCTGCTGCGGGCGGAGCCCGTCGCGACCGGCGACGCCGAGCTTGTCGAGAACGATCACGGCACCCCGCGCCGAGACCGTCCGAGTACCGCGAACCGCGACCGCGGGGTCCTCGATCAGCGCGAACGCTTTGTCGGCGGCAGCCCGGCCATCCTGGGCGGCATGGAATTCCACGCCGATGCGGCGCAGCGGCCAGTACACGTCAGGCGCGAGCAACAGTACGGTCAAACCGGTGGTCAGGCTGATCTCGCCGAACACCAGACGCAGCCCGATGCTGACCGCGACCATTGCGACCCCGAGGGTGGCGAGCAGTTCCAGAACCAGCGCCGAGAGGAACGCGATCCGCAGCGTCGCCATGGCTGAGCGCCGGTGGGCGTCGGCCAATTCGGAGATGCGGCGCTCCGGCCCGGTGGCGCGGCCTAGAGCACGCAGTGTGGGGATTCCGGCTATCAGGTCCAACAGCCGAGCCTGCAGGGTGGTCATGGCGGCCAGCGCAGCCGCCGACCGCTCAGCAGTCGCCAGGCCGATCAGCACCATGAAGATCGGGATCAACGGCAGCGTGATCGACACGATCACAGCCGATTTCAGGTCATAGAGCCCAACCACAACAGCGCTCACTGGGGTCAGGATCGCCGCCAGCAACAGCGCCGGAAGATAGGCGGTGAAATAGGGCCGCAGCGCGTCGAGTCCCCGGGTCACCACCGCGGCCGCGGCGTCGCGCTGGGCTGCCAACTGGCGGGGTTCGCGGGCCGTCACGGCGGCCAGGACCTGGCCGCTCAGGTCGGCGATCACTGCACTCGCCCCGCGCTGGCCCAACCGTGCCTGCAGCCAGTGCGCCACGGCTCGCACCGCCCATACCGCCAGCAGGATCGACAACATCGGCGTCCACAAGCCCAAGCTGCGCGTGGCGGAGTCGGTGATGACCCGGGCCGCGATGTGCGCCAGCAGGATCGCGGAGCTGATCGCGCATCCTGAGATCACTACACCGCAAACCGTTGTCGCGGCAAAGAAATGGCGTAACGCCGCCGATGCCCGCCACAGTCGCGGATCCAGCGCCCCCCGGCTGCTCGCGCTCAGGACGCTCGCCTCGCCAGCCCGGTCCCCGGTGGTATACGGTCAGTCGAAATCCGTTGCCGGAAAACCCAATATGTCCAGGCTTGGTAGATCACCGTCACCGGAGCCATCAACACCGTCACCCAGGTCATGATCTTGAGGGTGTACGGCGTGGACGACGCGTTGTAGATCGTCAGGTTCCATTGCTTGTTCAGCGTCGAGGGCACGAGGTTCGGGTAGAGCGCTCCGAAAAGAAGGATCACGACGGCTGCCACGACCACGGCAGTGCACAGGAAAGCCCAGCCGTCGTACGCGCGTCGCCACACCAAGGCGACCGCTGCCAGCTGTGCGACCACCGCCACGGCCAGCACCAGCCAAGTCCAGTTCTTGCCGTAGGCCAGTTGCGTCCAAAGCCCAAACCCGCCGACCAGTGCGGTGACCGGAAGCGACAGCCGCACCGCGAAACGCTGAGCGTCGTCGCGGATCGCGCCCGCTGTCTTCAGGGCGACGAACACTGCGCCGTAAAAGAGAAACAGCCCCGCTGTGGCCAGACCGCCCAGCAGCGTGTACGGGTTGAGCACGTCGGTGATGGACAAGTCGATGCGTCCATCGGCGTCAACCGGAAGCCCTCGCACCAAAATGGCGAACGCCACGCCCCACAACACTGCAGGCAACCACGACCCGGCCGCGATGCCGAAGTCGGCCCAGGCCCGCCACTTCGAATCGTCGACCTTGCCCCGCCATTCGATCGACACCGAACGCACGATCATGCCGAACAGAATTGCCAGCAACGGCAGGTACAGGGTGGAGAAGACGGCGGCGTACCAACCCGGAAATGCGGCGAACATCGCGGCGCCGGCGGTGATCAGCCAGACCTCGTTACCGTCCCAGACCGGCCCGATTGTGTTCAGCGCGGCGCGGCGGTGGGCTTCTCGTTCGCCGACGCCGACGCGGGCGAGTGGCTCCATCAACATGCCCACGCCGAAGTCGAAGCCCTCCAGGATGAAGAAACCGAGGAACAGCATCCCGATGATCCCGAACCACAACTCTTGCAGTCCCATCGGTTAGCTCCTTTCGTCAGCGGGCCTTAGTAGGCGAACGACAGCGGTGCGACCTCGTCGTCGCTGGGGGAGCGAGGCGCAGCCGGTTCCGCGTCGTGTTCCTGTGGCCCTTCGACGATGTAGCGCTTCAACAGCCAAAACCAGGCCACCGCCAGCACCGCGTACACCAGGGTGAAGGTGACCAGCGACGTGACGACGATGCCGGACGCGTGATGCGAAACGGCCTCGTGGACGGTGAAGCGGACCCGCTGATCCCCGGTCGGGTTCGGCGCGACGATCCATGGCTGACGGCCCATCTCGGTGAACACCCACCCGGAGATGTTGGCCAGGAACGGCGTCGGAAGGGTTATTAGCGCCAGCCACGAGAACCATCGTTGATCGGGGACCCGCTGACCGCGGGTGAGCCACAACGTGACAAGCGCGAAGAGGACTGGAACTGCCAGCAGCCCGATCATCGCGCGAAACGACCAGTAGGTGACGAACAGGTTGGGCCGATAATCGTTTGGACCGAACCGCTCTTGGTAGTCCTGCTGAACGTTGCGCACACCGTGCAACGTGACATCGTGTGTCTTGCCTTCAGCAAGGAACGGCAGCACGTAGGGCACTTCGAGCACACGGGTGATGCTGTCGCAGTTGTTGTGCGTGCCGACGGTCAGGATGGAGAAATCCGGATCGGTTTCGGTGTTGCACAACGACTCCGCTGACGCCATTTTCATCGGCTGCTGAACGAACATCAGCTTGCCCTGGTGGTCCCCGGTGAAGAACAAGCCGACCGTGGCAATCAGCGCAGCCCAACACCCCAGTACGGCCGCCGGACGGAAGATGGCACGGTTATCTGACGAACGGACCAGCCACCATGCACTGATGGCCGCGACGAATGTTCCAGCGGTCAGCAATGCACCGGCAACGGTATGCGAAAACGCCGCTCGCGCAGTGTTATTGCTCAGTAATGCGGTGATGCTGTGCAACTCGGCGCGGTGGGTCGCGGGGTTGTAGCGCGCGCCGACCGGGTGTTGCATGAATGAGTTCGCGACAATGATGAAAAACGCGGATACATTGACGGCGATCGCCACGATCCAGATGCATGCCAGGTGTATCAGCCGGGGCAGCCGGCTCCAGCCGAAGATCCACAAACCGATGAAGGTGGATTCGAAGAAGAACGCGGCCAGGCCCTCCATCGCCAGCGGTGCCCCGAACACGTCGCCGACGAATCGTGAGTACTCGCTCCAATTCATCCCGAATTGGAACTCCTGCACGATCCCGGTAGCCACCCCGATCGCGAAGTTGATCAGGAACAGCTTGCCGAAAAACTTGGTGAGCCGATACCAGGTGACGTTGTCGGTGACCACCCATGCCGTCTGCATGATGGCGATCAGCGGCGCCAAACCGATGGTGAGCGGCACGAAGATGAAGTGGTAGACGGTGGTGATACCGAACTGCCACCGCGACACGTCGACGACGTTCATTGGTCATCTCCCGCCAACGGGACTTGATACTACGACGAAGTGTAGTAGAAAGCCGCGACTATTCCTACCGGATCCGGTCGACCACAATTCAATCGATCGGGGTGAGCCCCTGTTAGGGCCTTAGGACCCTAGGGCCTTGTCGACCCTCTTGGACGCGCTACGGATGCCGAACGATGACACGATCTCGAAGGCGCCGATGACGACGAGCCAGATGCCGACGATGAGCGTGAGGATCGCCAGCGATTCGAACGGCGACCCGATCATCACGACGCCCGCCAGAAGGCTGATCACGCCAACGAATATCTGCCAGCCGCGACCGGGTAGGGCGGGATCGCTGATGGCCGAGACCGACGTCGCCACACCACGAAAGATGAAGCCGACGCCAATCCAGATGGCTAGCAGCAGAATCGCGTAGCCCTGGCCGAAGTGGCGGAAGCAGAGCACCGCCAGCACCAGAGAGGCTGCGCCGCTGATGAATAACAGCACCCGACCGCCGGCGGAGACGTGCAGGCTGAACGCGAACACAACTTGTGCAATACCGGTGACCAGGAGGTAGATGCCGAAGAGGATAGCGGCGATGACGATGGAATCGCCGGGCAACAGCAGCACGAGGACTCCCAGGGTCAGCGCCAGCAGTCCGGATACCAGCGTCGACTTCCACAGATGCGGCAACAACCTTGGGACAGCAGTGGTTTCCATGCCCGAAGTTTCCCACAAACGGCGATCGCAGTGTGAGATTTACGGTAGGAGTCAGACGCCTACCGGTTGTGTGGCCTCTGCGCGCACACCGCCGGATCCCATATCCGGTTTGCGGTCAACGAGATACCAGGTGCGCATGAGGCCCTTCCCTTTGACTTCGACGGCGCCCCGCTCCTGTAGGACGAAGTCGTCTTTCAGGCGCTGATAGGCCTCCTCGGGCACCTGGATACGTCCCACCGAGTCAGTGGATTCCATCCGTGACGCGACATTGACCGCATCGCCCCACACGTCATAGAAAAATCGGCGAGAGCCCACCACGCCCGCGACGACGGGGCCGTTGGCCAACCCTATTCGTAGCGGCAGCGCATGCCCCCGGGAATCCTTCAGCCCCTTCGCGACATCAGCCATGTCAAGCGCAAGCTCTGCCAGCGCCTCGACGTGGTCTGCCCGTGGCTCGGGCACTCCGCTGACCACCATGTAGGAGTCACCACTGACTTTGATCTTCTCCAGGCCGTGTTTGTCCACCAGCGCGTCAAATTCGCTGTAAAGCCGGTCCAGGAAGCGGATCAGCTTGTCCGGTGCGATGTCGCTGGCCCGTTCGGTAAAGCCGGCGATGTCGGCGAACAGCACGGAGGCGTCGTCGTATTTGTCGGCAATGATGTTGCGCCCCGGGTCTTTCAGCCGTTCAGCGACGCTGGCCGGCAAGATGTTGGCGAGCAGTGCCTCGGACCGCTCGTATTCCATCTCCATTGCTGTTTCGGCGCGGACAATCTCGCGCACCGCGTACCACACCGTCGTCACCACCATCACGCAGCCCGAGATCGTGGTGACGACAAAGCCCAGCGACAAGGACCACGCCGGCTCAGCGCCGGTGTCTCGTGGGACCAGGAACTGCAACGTGATCACGAGCGCGGCGGCGATGGCTGCCAGCCCGGCCGCCAACACGATGCGATCGACACCGAGTTGCAACACGACAAGGCAGGACGCGACCAGAAAATAGAATTGCAAGCCCGAGCCGGTGCCGACAATCCAGCAGATGACGAAGATCGACACGTAGGCGGTGCAGATGAAGGTCAGCGGCGCAACCAGCTCGCCAAAGCGGTGAAGCCAGGGGATCATCGCGTAGATCCCGGCGCCGGCGATGTTGATCGCGCCGGTCCACCATAGGTGGGGCGCAGCGAAGACTTGGATGATCCCGAAACCCGCGCTGACGACCACCGCCATTGACGTGGTGAGGTACAGGATGCGACGCCGCCGCGCGATACGGTCCGCGTAGTGCTGGCTGCGGACGCGTGGTTGCTCCCGGACTGCCGCTACGCAGTCCGGCGTTCGCCGCGAACGTGCCGGTTGTGTGGCACCGCACCGTCTAGCCACCACAGCAAAAAGCGTAATAGGTGTGCTGGAGATTCCCGAACAGCCGGGTCAAACTGGTGCCTTCGGGAGGGTCGGACACTATTTCGGGGCCTGCTAGTGCAGTCAACCCCGCCTTGAGCTGCGAAAGCCTGTCACCGTAGAGCACGCCAGTGATCTGTAACTGTGGGCAAAATGTGGGCACGGCGTGCGCGGATGGCGGCGACAACGCTCGCAGGTGTCGGTGGGTTCCCGTAACGTCCTCGCCCGACCAGAGAAAGGTTAAGCATGAAACGCAGCCTGTTCGCGGCCGCAGCCGCCGCACTCGCCGCCGGCGCGATCGTCACCGCGGCGCCGGCCGTCGCCGAGCCACGTTGCGGATTCCAAGGTGACTAAGACTGCTCTGAGCCGCCTCAGTACAACGGGCCGTTGCAGAACACCTGGGACCACGGCTACACAACGATGCTGCAGATCTGCCCAGGCGGCGCCAGCATGCAGCCCTGCCAGTTCTACGTGCCGCAGCCATGAGCAGCGAGCGTCGCGGCGGCGGTGGCTTCGGCGCCGCGTTCGTGCTGCTGATCTTCATCGGCTGGACGTGTACGCCGATCTTTTCGGCTCCGACTTCACCGCATCTACCTGCGAGGACGCTTGCACAGTTCGAGTGCCCTCGGTGAGATTCGAACTCACACTGGACGGGTTTTGAATCCGTTTCCTCTGCCAGTTGGGATACGAGGGCCTGTCAGCTACGGCCTCCCACCATAGAGGATGGCCATCGTGAGGCCAGCGTCACAACCCCGCGGTCGATGATCGCGGGGGCTCACGAGACAATGTCGTCATGACCGACGCCGATACCCGCGCCTCGCGTCGGGTGCTGATCGCCGAGGATGAGGCGCTCATCCGGCTCGACTTGGCCGAGATGCTGCGCGAAGAGGGCTACACCATCGTTGGTGAGGCCGGCGATGGACAAGAAGCGGTCGAGCTGGCTGAGCAGCTGCGCCCCGACCTGGTGATCATGGATGTGAAGATGCCGCGCCGCGACGGCATCGACGCCGCGTCGGAGATCGCCCGCAAGCGCATCGCGCCGATTGTGGTGCTGACCGCCTTCAGTCAGCGCGACCTCGTCGAACGGGCGCGGGATGCCGGCGCGATGGCCTACCTGGTCAAACCGTTCACCATCTCCGATTTGATCCCGGCGATCGAGGTGGCGCTGAGCCGGTTCAGCGAGATCAGGGCGCTGGAGCGCGAAGTGGAGACGCTGTCGGACCGGCTGGAAACCCGCAAGCTCGTCGAACGGGCGAAAGGCCTGTTGCAGGCCAACCAGGGCATGACCGAGCCAGAGGCGTTCAAGTGGATTCAGCGCGCCGCGATGGACCGGCGGACCACGATGAAGCACGTAGCCGAAGTCGTCCTGGAAACCCTCGACACCGCCAAAGATGCCGAATCTTCGGGGTAGCCGCGACTAGCGGGCGACGATCACCGAGGAGCCATGGCCGAACAGGCCCTGATTCGCAGTGATTCCGGCTTTCGCGCCCTCGACCTGACGGCCGGTGGCCTGGCCGCGCAGCTGCCAGTTGAGCTCGCAGACCTGCGAGATCGCCTGTGCCGGAATCGCTTCGCCGAAGCAGGCCAATCCGCCCGACGGGTTGACCGGAATCTTGCCGCCGATGATGGTGGCGCCGCTGCGTAGCAGCGCCTCGGCCTCACCCTTGGGGCAAAGCCCCAAGTGCTCATACCAATCCAGCTCCAGCGCGGTGGACAGGTCGTAAACCTCGGCCAGGCTCAGGTCGTCCGGCCCGATACCGGCTTCGGCGTAGGCGGCGTCGATAATCTGGTCCTTGAACACCCGCTCCGGCGCCGCCACCACCGCAGTGGAATCCGTTGCGATATCCGGTAATTCGGGCAGATGCTGCGGATAGCGCGGGGTGACCGTGCTGACCGCACGCACCGACGGGATACCGCTCAGCGAGCCGAGGTGTTCGCGCGCGAATTTGGCACTGGCCACGATCAGCGCTGCGGCGCCGTCCGAGGTGGCGCAGATGTCCAACAGCCGCAGCGGATCGGACACCACCGGGCTGGCCAGCACATCTTCGATCGAATTCTCCTTGCGATACCGGGCATTCGGGTTGTTCAGGCCGTGCTTGGAGTTTTTGACCTTTACTTGAGCGAAGTCCTCGAGTGTGGCCCCGTACAGGTCCATACGCCGTCGCGCCAGCAGCGCGAAGTACACCGTGTTCGTGGCGCCGATCAGATGAAACCGCTGCCAGTCCGGGTCGTTCTTGCGCTCGCCACCGACCGGCGCGAAGAAGCCTTTCGGCGTGGTGTCGGCGCCGATCACCAGCGCGACGTCGCAGAAGCCGGCCAGGATCTGTGCCCGGGCGCTCTGCAGGGCCTGCGAGCCGCTGGCGCAGGCGGCATAGCTGGAGCTGACCGGGACACCGTTCCAGCCCAGCTTCTGCGCGAACGTTGCTCCGGCGACGAAGCCCGGATAGCCGTTGCGGATGGTGTCCGCGCCGGCCACCAACTGAATCTGCCGCCAGTCCAGCCCTGCTTCGCGCAGCGCGGCACGGGCAGCGGCCACCCCGTATTCGGTGAAGTCGTTACCCCATTTGCCCCAGGGGTGCATGCCGGCGCCGAGGATGTAGACCGGTTCGCTCACTGGTGCACCATCCTTAAGTCACTGATCTTGGATGGGTCGGTGATGCGCCCGAGGTGCCGCCAGGTCATCGCCCTGTTCGCTTGACACGGTTGATGTCCATCATGAGATCTGCGAGATCT
>Ga0335075_10000640_pt1 | contig 60170 bp, 57 predicted proteins | sample Lox_Sample_24_FD_206723 | JGI IMG/M metagenome (GOLD analysis project Ga0335075, IMG submission 206723) | Soil microbial communities from Loxahatchee National Wildlife Refuge, Florida, United States - Lox_Sample_2.4 | ecosystem: Environmental > Terrestrial > Soil > Wetlands | place: USA...
CCGACGCCCACCGGCCCGACAGCCGTGCACGCAGCATCGCGCCGCATGACCAGCAAGGGCGTCGATCGGATTTACTCCCGCGACCGCCGCGCCCGTGTTCCGAGGCCGATTTCCTTGGCCAGCCGGCTGCGCTGGCGCGCGTAGTTCGGCGCCACCATCGGATAGTCGGCACCAAGCCCCCACCGCTCCCGATAAGATTCCGGCGTCATGTTGTACGCGGTTTTCAAATGACGTTTGAGCATCTTGAGTTTCTTGCCATCCTCCAGGCAGATGATGTAATCGGCATGAACCGACTTCTTGATCGGCACGGCCGGTTGCGGACGTTCCACCGGCGCGGGTGGGGCCGTTCCGATATTAGCCAGCGAATGGTATACCTGGTTGATCAGCTGCGGCAAATCACTCACGGACACCGTATTATTGGAGACATGTGCGGCGACGATTTCGGTCGTCAGTGCCAGCAAATCACTGGCTTGATCGGTGTTGTTCATGGCGATGGTCCCACGGTCAAGCTGCTTTTTCAAATATAAGTAACGGTCGGCAGCGCGGCAATCCGTTTGATCAGCGATTGCTTGCTATCGCCGATCGAAGGCCGGGAACATTTGGCCATGGCGGACAAGAAGGAGGGATAGCACAGAGCTGAGCAGATATCAGGTCGATGGGATGGTTGCAGCGATGTTGCGGCGGAGCACCAGCGCGTCGATCCGATCGTCAGCGCGACAGTAGTAATTCGTCCGGCGCCCGATCTGGATAAACCCCGCGGCGGCGTAGAGTGCCAGCGCAGCCGTGTTGTCGGTCGCGACTTCGAGAAAAACGGCGCGCCCGCCGCGCCGTCCCGCTTCCTCGCAAACTGCCCGCAACAGCACCGCGCCGGTCCCTTGACGCTGTCGGCAAGGGGCGACGCCGAGTGTCAGCAGCTCACACTCGCCGCCGAGATCGAGCGCCAGCGCGAGACCCGCCGGCGTCTCGCGCTGGCCTGACGTCTTGTCCTGCCCCGGCGCCTCACCCTGCCAAGCGAGCCAGCCGAAGAAGCCGTTGATCGCCATGATTCGCGCGATCTCCGGCGGCGGCCACGGGTCGTCGGGAAAACAGCTGTGGTGCAACCGCGCCAACGGCACCGCCAGCAATGGCGCCGCGGCTGCGCTCAACCGCTCGAGGCGGCAGTTCACCGCGCCACCACCGGGATCGCACCTGCCGTGACGGTGACGTCAGGGGGTCGCAAATAGAACGGCGTGGCTGAGCTGCCGTTTTCGCCGCCATTTTCGCCTGCGCCTCGGCGCCAGCGGCGCAGCGCAGCGCGCAGCGCGCCGACCACCGGCGGCGCACCTTCCACGACGACACCCGGGATGCCGCCGACCGCAAGCGCAGCGGCCGCGCGCGATGCCGCGTCACCGGTGATCGCGAGCCGGGTTTTTCCGAACACGCCGGCGACGGTGTCGCACAGCGCATCGGGCAGCAATGCCGCGGCAGGGCATTGCGGCCGGCGCATCGCATCGAACAGCCGGATATAGAGATCGGCGCGGCGGCTTTCGAGGGCCACCAGCAGCGGCTTCGTCGCCGCCTCCGCCCCCGCATCATTATCGCCAACAGCGCTCAGTGCGGCATCGAATCCGGTCACCCCAAAGAGCGGCACATCGAGACCGAGTGCGATGCCGCGCGCGGCGGCGAGCCCGACCCGAATCCCGGTAAAGCTGCCGGGCCCGGTGGTCACAACCACGAGCTCGATCGCCGGCGCCACCACGCGCGCCTCGCGCATCACGCGCTCAACGAGTGGCAGTAGCGCCTCTGCCTGCCCATGCGCGATCGGGAAGTGTGCCGCCGCCAGCACCTCGTCGCCGGCTGCGACCGCCGCCGCGCAGGACGACCCCGCCGAATCGAGCGCCAGGATCAGCGGCGCAGCACGGGCGTCGCCGGATGCGATTGTCCGGATCGGCTCAGACGGCACGCACCTCGACCACTTCGGGGATGTAGTGGCGCAGCATGTTCTCGATGCCGGCTTTCAAGGTGGCGGTCGAGCTCGGGCATCCCGAGCATGAGCCCTGCATATGCAGATAAACGACACCATCCTCGAAATCGTGAAAGATGATGTCGCCGCCATCCTGGGCCACCGCCGGGCGCACGCGCGTCTCCAGCAATTCTTTGATCTGGGAGACGATCTCGTCGTCTTCGGCGTCATCGGCAGCAGCAGGCGCTGCTTCGGCGCCAGCGGTGAAGACCGGGCGGCCGGTCGTGAAATGCTCCATGATCGCGGCCAGGATCGCCGGCTTCAGCCGGTACCAGTCGCCCTCTTCGGCCTTGGTAACGGTAACGAAATCGGCGCCGAAAAACACCCCGGTGACGTCGGGCAGCGCAAACAGCCGCACCGCCAGAGGCGAGACGACGGCAGCCTCAGCGGTCGTGAAATTCGCCGTTCCGGTGGTCATCACGACGCGCCCGGGAAGAAATTTGAGGGTGGCCGGGTTCGGCGTCTGCTCGGTCTGAATGAACATCGGGCGGCTCCGGAAAATACCATGATTAAGCTAGATCCTAGCATGGGGGGCTCGGGACCGCGATTCAACCCTGCGGACAGCAGCCCGACCTGCCGGCCTCACCAGCCGAGTTCGGTGCGCAACCGGGCGACCGCTTCGAGCTGGCGCTCGTGCTCGCCGGCGAACCGCATAACGAAATCGGTGACGCCGGCATCGGCATAGCGGCACAGCCATTCGGCCGCTTTCGCAGGCGGTCCGGCAAACGTCGCCTGGCGCCGGCGCATCGCCGCCGCCGGCTGCCCGTAATAGCTTTCCAGAAACCGGTCGATCCGCTGCTCGGCCTGGGCAGTATCGTCATCGAGCGCCAGGGTCACGTAGTTGGCCGCCGGAAACATCGCCGGATCACGTCCCAGCTCGTGCAGGATCTGTTGTACCTCGTGCCATTGCGCGGTCCAGCGGGCAAGATCGGGCTCGTTGGCGAACCAGCCATCGAAGTGCCTCGCCGCCCGCTCCAGCGCCGGGCGCACCGAACCGGCAAGCCAGATCGGCGGGCCGCCGGGGCGATGCGGGGTCGGGCCGAGCACGCCGGCCCTGACCGGCCAGCGGCCGTTCCACTCGATGCTTTCCCCGGTCCACAGCGCGCGGGCCAGCCGCAGCCCCTCCATCATGCGGCCGACCCGACTGTCGAACGGCACCCCGGCCGCGGCGAATTCGGCGCGCGTGTTCGGGACATCGGTGGCGATCCCGGCGCCGAGCACCAGCCTGCCCTCGCTGAGCCGGTCGAGCGTGGCGAGCTGATGCGCCAGCACCACCGGGTTGCGCAATGCCGGCAGAAACACGGCGGTCCCGATCGCGACCTTGCGGGTGCGCGCCGCGACCGCAGCGAGCAGGGTCAACGGGTCATGGCGCGGCCGGGCCAACAGTGAGTCGCCGACCCAGATTGTCGCATATCCAAGGCCTTCGGCGCGCTCGGCCAGGGCCAAGAGCGGCCCGGTCTCCGGCCTGCCCTGCATGATCGCTTCGCGGGTCGGCAACAGGTATCCGATACGCGGCGCCATCTTTTCCTCCGTCAGACCGCGCTACCGCCAAAGCCGGCGAAAGCGGCACACCACCAGCCGGCCGCCAAGGCCGGGACAACGATCGCCGAGATAACGGTCAGGGATGGTGCAGCAGCACCCCCAATATGGCGATGGTGGCCGCGGCATTGATGCCGATCGCCCAAATTACTACTCCAAGCTTGCCTTCGAGCGCAGCCAGCCGACCTTCTATGGCGATGAACCGCCCGTCCATAACCGCGAGACGGTTGTCGATCGACGTCAGCCGGTTTTCGTAGTCGGCGAGCTGCTCCGCGGCCGCCCTCGCTTTTTCGTCAGAGGCGCCGGCGTCGCGCAGCGCGTCATAGGTCCTGGACAGCATGAGAGGCATGACACCGGCGTCTCGGGCGAGAATGGCGGCGTTCGAGGATCGGGCCGGACTATTCGGCGCCGCCGCGACGGTGCGAGAAGCCCTGCTCCTGGCTGGTCACGAATTCGAGCAAGGCCGCATGGCCATCCTCGTTCTGGCGGCGGGCGCGCAGGATCGCCGGGCCGATTTCGCTCGGGTCTTCGACCCGCTCGCTCCAGCCGCCGAGATCGCGCCCGATATTGGCGTAATTGCCGCCGAGGTCACGCGCCCGGTAGCGGTCGTGCGACAACTGCATCGCATGGGTTTCGATCGCCATCGACGAGTTGTTGAGGACGATCGTCGTGATCGGGATGCCGCAGCGCGCCGCGGTCTCGAAATCGAGCCCGGTCATGCCAAAGGCGGCGTCGCCCATGAAGTTGACGCAGAACTTGTCGGGGGCGGCCACTTTGGCGCCGATCACGAGCCCGAGCCCGGTGCCGAGCTGGTGCGACTTGCCCCAGCCGAGATAGCCGCGCGGCCGGGTCGCCCGGTAGAACGGGTTCAGCTGCTCGCGCGGACTGCCCGAATCATGGGTGACGATCGCGTCGGCCGGATCGATGACGCGCATGAACTCGGTGATCACCCGATAGGGGTTGATCGGGTGCTCGTTCGAATGGAGCTTCGCGTTCCAGCGGGCGAGCCACGCCTCGCGATGGCTGGCGACCTCCTGGGCGACGCCGTTGCCGCGCTCCTTGCCGCCGAGCCGGTCGCCGACCGCTTCGATCAACTGGCTGAGCACCAGCTTCGCGTCGCCGAGGATGCCGAGATCGGCGGCAAAGGCCTTGTGCAGGTCGCGGCTGTCGTTGGTCGCATGGATGTATTTCTTGCCGGGCGGGAACACCGGGGTGGCAATGCCGTGCTTGGTAAAGCTGCAGCCGACCCCGAGCACCAGGTCGGATTTGTGCAGGAAATGCCGGCCCTGCCCGGTAAAGGTGCCGCCACCCGAGCCGAGCGCCAGCGCGTGGTCCTCGGGAAAGGCGCTCTTGCCGTCAAAGGTGGTCATCACCGGTGCCTGCAGCAATTCGGCGAGCCGGCGCAACTCGTCGGTCGCCTCGGCATAAAAGATGCCCTGGCCGGCGAGGATGATCGGACAGGCGGCGTCGAGCAGCAGCTTGGCCGCCTCGTCGATATCGCGCGGGTCGCCGGCTGAGCGGCTCGGCCGCACCGGCCGGTATTGCGCCGGATCGACCGCGACATCGATGGTCGTGACATCGGCCGGGACCTCGACCATGACCGGGCCGGACCTCCCGTTTTTCACCTGGGCAAAGGCGCGCCGCATGATGTTGCCGACCTCGTGCGGCAACTGCACCTCCTCGACCGATTTGGTGATCGCGGCATAGCTGCGGCTCGATTTGAACATCGGAAACAATTGCGCCGTCTCGCGCGGATGGCCCAAGGGCAGAAACACCACCGGCACCGAATCGGAAAACGCGGTGGCGACGCCGGCAAATGCGTTTTCCGCCCCCGGCCCATACTGCATCGCAAAAACGCCGGGCGGCCTGCCGTTCGAGACGCGGGCAAAACCGTCGGCCATATGCACGCCGACCCGCTCCTGACGGCAGATCACCGGGCGGATGCCGACTGCGGCGGCCGCCTCGATGATCGGTGTCGTCGGGAAGCAGAACAGGGTCTCCACGCCTTCGCGCTTCAGGATCTCGGCGATAACGCCCATTACCTGCATGACTCTTTCCTCCCGGAGGATGAAGTTGGGATCACATGCTGCCGGCCGGCACTCCCGGGTGGCAGGGGGGGCCGGCGGCACGACCCGGGCGCGCCACCCGGCACAACTCAGTGCAGCGCGGCACCCGGTTGCGCGCCGCCGGTATCGCTCGGCAGCTCGTGGCAAACCTTTTCGCACGGTCTGAGATCACCAGGATTCTCCCTGGTGCAGGTAGCGCAATCGAGGACCGGCGCCATCGGACCGGCGGTCGTGAGCGGTGGGGCGGGACCGGCGCAACCGATCAGCAGCATGCCCCACCCGGCCAGAAACAACGGGGCACGGGTCATGGCGGGAGCATGGCGAGGCCCGTCGTGATTTGTCAAGGCGAGCTCCGGCGGAACGGCGATGGGTCGCCGGCTGCAATCATTCCGAGCCTCGAGGGAAATTGGGGCGATCGGCTAGCAGCCCGGCGATTTCTCGCACACCCGAGACGGGGCGCTGTTGCCGGCAGCAGGTGTCGCCGCGAAAAGGGGCCGACGATAAAGTTTCCGACGATTAGGGTTGCGGGTTGCGTAACTCCGAGATGACAATCGCCACCGAGGCTCGAGTCCAGCTCGTCACACCGCCGCCCGGCGTTGCCAGCGATTTGCGACCTGCGCCGTTCGAGCAAGGCCCGCCGCCCGATGCCCATCCTCCAACTGCCCCGCAGGGTCGCGCTGTTCTGTGACTTTCTGAGCGCCCTCGGCGGCACCGAATATTACAATGCAACGCTGGCGGTGGCCCTGCACGAACGCGGCATCGAGGTGCGCGTCTTTGTCGGGGAAAAGCCGCGGTCGTCGCATTGGAAACAGCTGTTTGCGGCGCGCGGGATCGCGGTCAGCGAGCCGCCGGTCTTTCACGAAGAGCTGCGCGCCAGAACCATTGAAAAGCGCTTTATGCGCAGCGTCGTCGAAGCTTTTGCCGGATGGCCGCCCGACATCATCCATGCGAGCCCGCCGGGGAAGCTCCTAGTTTCCTGGTTCGAGACCGCGGAGCGGCCGGATGTGCCGCTCGTCACCACCGAATGGACGACCCCGTCAAAAGTCACCGCCCACTGGTACCCGCCCGAGCTTCCGGACGTGGTGCAGGACGTCGCCGCCTTTATTGCCCTGTGCGAGGCGGAACGCGCCGGCATCCTGGCGTTTCACGGCTATAACGGCGCGATCCACTCGATTCCGCCGCTGGTCTTGCCGCCGGCACCGGGGCGGCAATGGGAGGCTGACCCGCATAGTCTCGCGATCGGCTGCATCAGCCGGTTTTCGGTCGAGAAGGGTATCGACTATCTGCTCGCGGCCTGGACGCGGATTGTCGCTGCAGTGCCGGGGGCGAGCCTGCATCTCTACGGGCACGGCCCCGACGAATCCCGTTTGCGCGCGCTCGTGCTGTGCCTCGGCATCGCCGACAGCGTCCATTTCGAGGGCATTTATCCGCCGCAGAGCGGCATCGACGAAGTCGCGGCACGGCACGCGATCTTTGTTCAGCCGTCGCTGTTCGAAGGCCTGCCGATCGTGCTCGTCGAGCTGTTGGCGCGCGGCCGGGTGCTGGTCGCGACCCGGGTCGGTGGCGTTCCCGAACTGCTCGACGGCGAGCCTGCGGCCGGCGTCCTGGTTCCCCCGGGCAGCACCGAGGCGATCGCCGACGCGGTGCTCGGCCTCTTCGCCGATCCGCTCGCTATCGCAGCCCGCAGCCGCGCCGGACCCGAGATTTATGCCACGCGCTTCGACCCGGATTCGGCTATCGCCGCGACCCTCGACGTCTACCGCTCGGTGCTGGCCAAATCGGCCGCAGCCTCGCTCCGACCGCCGCCGGCACGCCGCGGCAATTTGCAGCGCGAGGCTCCGATCTGAAGCGTGCCGCCATCCCCGATTTGGCGACGCGCCCGGTGGACAGCAGGCGGCTCAGCGCGGCTGCGAGGCGTCGATTATGGCCGCACCCGGTCAGGCGATACGCTCGAAAACGCTGTGGTGGCGGGCCGTCGTCAACGGGCGGATCTTGGTGATCCAGTCGCCATAGGCGCCAGCCTTTTCCCATTCCGCGCTCTTCAGCACAGCCTCCGATTCGACCTCGTAGAGCGTCAGGTAGCGCGCCATGCCGGGAACCGTCGAATGTTCGAGGCGATAGCGACCGGCGCTCAGCACCCCCGGCACTTTCGACAGCATCGGAAAGTGCTCGCTATCGTAGACGCGGTTGAATTCGGCTTCGTGCTCTGCCGGGATGTCGAGCTGAACCATAAAAAGATGGGGCATCGGCGTCTCTCCTGCTGGTCGGGCTCAGGCGATCTCTTTGAAGATGCTGTGCTGCCGGTTTGTCGTATGCGGCCGGATCTTCGGCTTCCACTCGCCGCGATCGGAGGCCTCGACCCAGGCCGGGCTGTTGATCACTTCAGCCGTGTCGCATTCATAGATCGCCAGGTAGCGCGGCATCGTCGCCACTGTCGAATGCTCGAGCCGGTAGCGCCGGCAGGAGCGCACCCCGGGCACCTTGAGGATTGTCGGCACGTGGTCCTCGTCATAGATCCGGTTGAACTCGGCTTCGAGCGCGGCCGGGATGTCCATCTGCACGACATAGATGAACGACATGATTGCTGCTCTCCGTTGCTGGGCGTGACGGTGGGCAGATTAGGCCAAACCACGTCGCCTCTCGACCGGTTTGCATCATTCGCGCCTGGCTGCCGGTCCGCGGGCGCGGCCATCGCGATCTTGAAAGAATTGGCCCGCCGCCCATTTTTCGAGGTATCGGAAAAGCCTCCGGCACAGCATCAGATCCGCGCCGCATCGTGGCCGGATGCGTCGCTGCTGAGGCGGTGCCGCCGCCAGGTCAAAGGCCGTGGCCGCGAGCCAGGAGCACAAATGTCGAAAATCCCGCAGGGCGAATGGTCCGCCATTGCGGCACGCTGTCAAAACGGCGAGTCGATCAGCAACATCGCACGCAGTTACGGCTGCACGCCGCCTGCGATCCACTACATCCTGAAGCGCAGCCGCCAGCGCCTGGCCGCCGCCGGCGCGCTACGGTCGCAAGTCCCGGCGGCATCCGACGCGGCTGCGAGCGCTTCGCTGTCGCCGCCCGCTGCAGCCGGTCCCCCTTCGACCGCGGCGAACCTGGTCCGCCTGCACCCCGCGGCGCCGGCTTCGGCCCCGCGAATTGCCGCGCCCGTTCCCGCTCCCCGGCCGGTCGCGACCCCGGGTCTGGACGCCGACCTGCACCACCGGGCGGAAGCCGCAATCGAGCAGTTCCGCACCAGCTTTGCGGCGGCGATCGATGCGGGTTCCCCCGAGATGCGCGCGCGGTTGCGCGAAGCGGCTTCGGAGCTGATGCGGGTCGCGGCACGGACCACGATCGTGCTCGATCGCGCGAGCGCCGACGCCGCAGAACGAGGGCGCACGCTGCATTATCCGCGCCCGGCGCACGCGCGCGATAATGCCGGCGAGCTGGGACCAGGCTGAGACGCTCGCGGCCGAAATCGCCGATTGCCGCAACGAGGACCGCGTCGCCCCGCTTTCTCAGCGGCGAAACATCAGCTGCAGGCGGTGCCCGTCCGGATCGTGAAAATAGATGCAGTGATCGTCGCCGGGCCGGCCGCTGACGGCAATCCCGTGGCGTTCGAGCTCGCTTTTTAATGTCTCGTAGCTGCCGGAAGCGACACTGAGTGCTAGGTGGTTCAGATCGCTGCCACTCTCTAGCGGTGTGTCACCCTGCTGGCGGAACAGCGCCACGCCCTGGCTGCCGGCATGCAGAAATACCTGCGCGTCGTTTTCACGATAAACCGCCATGCCGAGGATGTCGGTATAAAACGCCTTTGAGCGCGCGACATCACGGCAATGCAGCACAATGTGGTCGATCCCGCTCGTCTCGATCATCGTTGTCACTCCTCCCTCGCCCTCTGCCGTCGCTCCCTCTGCCGTCGCTTGGGTGCGGCTGGCTGGTGCCGCTCGGCGGTGCGATTCTGCGCGCGACCGATGCCGCCGACAAGCACCGCGGCAGCCTGGACGGGTTTTGGACGGGCCCCCGGCAGCAATAGCGCCGCGGCACATCCGATGCTTACGCTCCAGAAATATGGCGGTTGGATGTTCGACTGCGGCAGTATCTGATTGGTGAGACTCGACCTCGGACATGTTGGTTTACAATTTGACACACGAGCGCCATCGTGGCCGAATTGCGGTCATCGCTGCAGGCGCGATGGACAGCTACTACCGGGCGTTCCGCTGCGGACGAGACCTCGAGGGGCGGGATTGAGTTCGTGAAGCGGGTGGTGAGGACAGCCCGGCCGGCCGCAACCGCGAGGCTGGCCGCCGCGGCCTTTGATCTGGGCCGGGTATTGGCGCTCGCCTTGCCGCTCGTCGCCACCGGCTGCATGGTCGGGCCGGATTATCGATCGCCGCAAGTCCGGGTCGCCGCCCGGTTTCTCGAAGCCAGCAACCCGTCGGTCGAGACCCGGCGCGAGGAGTATCGCGACTGGTGGCAGGTGTTCCGCGACCCTGTGCTCGACCGGCTGATCGATATCGCCTACCACCAGAACCTGACGCTGCTCGCCGCCGGCACACGAGTGCTGCAAGCGCGCGCCGAACTTGGCGTGGCGATCGGCGACTTCTATCCGCAATCGCAACAGGCGACGAGCTCGCTGATCTATCTGCGGCCGAGCCATGCCGACCCGACCGCGGCCCGGCAGAGCCTCGTCTCCGGCTTCTGGCGCGCCTCGCTCGGCGCTTCGCTCGACTGGGAGCTCGATTTCTGGGGCAAGTTCCGCCGCGCGATCCAGTCGGCCGACGCCGCCTATCTCGGCTCGATCGCCTCCTATGACGATGTGCTGGTGACATTGCTCGGCGATGTCGCGACAACCTATATCGGCATCCGCACGCTCGAAACCCAGATTGACATCGCCCAGGACAACATCGTCAAGCAGAAGAAGGCGCTGGCGATCGCCGAGGCCCGCTATCACGGCGGGGTGGCAACAAAGCTCGATGTCTACCAGGCGCAGAATGTGCTTGGGCAAACCGAGGCGACGGTGCCGCAATTGACCGCCGAGCTCGACCAGGGGCTCGATGCGCTGCGGGTGCTGCTCGGCATGGCGCCGCGGCCGCTCGACAATCTGCTGGCCGGGCCGACGACGATCCCGGTGCCGCCCGATACGGTCGCAACCGGCATCCCGGCCGATCTGGTGCGCCGCCGGCCGGACATTCGCGCGGCCGAGCTCGCGGCGATGGCGCAGAGTGCCCAGATCGGCATCGCCGAAGCCGAGCTCTATCCGGCGTTCAGCCTGTTCGGCACGTTCGGCACGGTCTCCGCCAACATCGCCGGCCACAAGCTCAGCGATATCGTAATGGGCAAGGGCATCACCTTCGGCTTCGGTCCGAGCTTTTCTTGGAACATCCTGAATTACGGACAGATCACCAATACGGTCCGGGTGCAGGATGCAAAATTGCAGGAACTGCTGGTCGATTATCAGAACACGGTGCTGACCGCGCAGCAGCAGGTCGAGGACGGGCTGGCGACCTATTTGCAGTCGCGCCAGCAGGTCGACGATCTGCGGGCCAGCGTCGCCGCCGCCAATGCGGCACTCGGCCTCGCCTTTTTGCAATACCGGCTGGGCACGCGCGATTTTACGACGGTGCTGACGGCCGAGCAGAACCTCTATACGGCGCAGACCGATCTCGCCACTGCCAAGGGCAATGTGGCCACCGGACTCGCCACGGTCTACCGGGCGCTGGGGGGCGGATGGCAGATACGCGACGATCAAGAATTCGTGCCGGCACAGACGGTCGAGGAGATGCGGGCCCGCACCAACTGGGGCGAATTGCTGCCGGCTCCGGGCGGTCCCCCGCCGCCTCCAGCGCCGGCGTTGCCGACACCTGCCGATGTCAGTGCCAAGGTTCGGCCGCCGGAATGGTGAGATGGTCGTGAAACTCGGCCTTGCCGCCCGCCGCGCCGCGCTCATCGCGCTCGCCTCGCTCGGTTTTGCTGCCGCGACCGGGCTGCAGGCCGCCGAACCACCCGCCGCCCAACCACCCGCCGCCGCGGCCCCCGCCAATGCCACGCAGCCGGCGCCGCCTGCGGCTCCGGGTGTTCCGGTTCCGGTCGTGCTGCCGCGGCTGCAATCGGTCACCGATTATGCTGAAATCACCGGCAACGCCGCGGCGGTCAACGCGGTCAAGCTGGTCGCACGGGTCGAGGGCTATCTCGAAGCGCTGCATTACGAGGATGGCGCCTTTGTCAAAAAGGGCGATCTCTTATTCACGGTGCAGCAGGACCCGTACCGGGAGCAGCTGCAGCAGGCGCATGCGCAGGTGCTGACGGCGCAAGCCTCGCTCGTCTATGCGCGCACCGAGTTCGCCCGCTACTCCGCACTGGTCAAGCAGGATGCCGCGACCCAGACCGAGGTCGATCACTGGAATTTCGAGCGGGCAAGCGCCGAAGCGCAGCTCTTGAGCGCCCGGGCCCAGGTTGCGATCGACGAGGTCAATCTCGGCTACACCGAGATCCGGGCACCGTTCGACGGCATCGTCGGCAAGCATCTGATCGATCCGGGCAATGTTGTCGGTGGCGGCGGCCAGCAATCGGCGCTCGCCGAAATCACCCAGCTCAACCCGATCTATGTCGTCGCCAATCTGAGCGAGCAGCAGGTCCTGCAAATCCGCAAGAACCTCGGCGAGCACCGGCTGACCTTTGCCGATCTGCACAAGGTGCCGGTCGATGTCGGCCTGTCGGGCCAGACCGGCTATCCCTATCGCGGCACGATCCAGTACGTCGCACCCGCACTCGATCCGCAGACCGGGACGCTGCTGGTGCGCGGCATCCTCGTCAATCCCGACCGTGACTTGCTGCCCGGCTTTTTCGTGCGCATGCGCCTGCCGATGGGCCCGGTCAACCGCAACGCGCTGCTGGTTCCCGATCGCGCCTTGCAGACCGATCAGGGCGGCCGCTACCTCTTGGTGCTCAACGATCATGATGTGGTCGAGCAGCGCTATGTGCAGCTGGGCCAGCTGATCGGCGCGCTGCGCGTTATCACCGCGGGGCTGAAACCGGTCGATCGCGTCGTCGTCGGCGAATTGTGGCGCGCCACCCCCGGCACCCGGGTGAGCCCCGAGCCGATTTCGATCGATGCGGTGGTGGGTTCGGCCCAGGGGGCCACACCCGGCGCCCGGCAATGATCTCGAAATTCTTCATCGAGCATCCGGTCCTCGCCAATGTGCTGGCGATCGTGCTGGTGCTGATCGGTGCGATCTGCCTGTTGCGCCTGCCGGTTGCGCAATATCCGAATGTGACGCCGCCGACGGTGCAGGTGACGACCCGCTATCCGGGCGCCAGCCCGCAGACCGTCGTCAACACCGTGGCCCTGCCGATCGAGCTGCAGGTCAATGGCGTCCCCGGCATGCTCTACATGGAATCGACCAGCGCCTATGACGGCACCTACACGCTGACCGTCACGTTCCAGATCGGCTCCGACCCGAACATGGACCAGGTGCTGGTGCAGAACCGGGTGACCAACGCGCTCGCCCAACTGCCCGAGGCGGTGCAGGCGCAGGGTGTCGCGATCCGCGCCAAATCATCCTCGATCCTCGAATTCGTGACGCTCAATTCGCCGGACGGCTCGCGCGACGCGCTCTACATGTGGAACTACGCGACGATCAACCTCGTCAATGATCTGGCGCGGCTGCCCGGGGTCGGCAATGTCGCGGTGATGGGTGCGGGCGAATATTCGATGCGGATCTGGATGGACCCGCAAAAGCTCTATTCGTTCGGCCTGACCCCGGCGGATGTGATCCGCGCCATTCGCGAGCAGAGCCAGGAGGTCGCCGCCGGTCAGGTCGGCATGCCGCCGGCCCCCAAGGACCAGCAGTTCCAATATACGGTCGATATCCAGTCGCGGCTCGACGATCCCAAAGAGTTTGGCGACATCGTCGTCAAGAACCAGACCAACCAGGGCGGCAAGCTCGTCAAGCTCAAAGATGTCGCGCATATCGACCTCGGCGCGCAGACCTATGCCCAGGATTTCAAGCTCGACGGCAAGCCGGCCGCCGGCATCGCCATCTACCAGACCCCGGACGCCAATTCACTGAAGGTCGCAGCCGAGGTCGCGGCCAAGATGGCGGAACTGGCGCGCCGCTTCCCGCCCGGGCTGCACTACAGCATCCCCTACAACACGACGATCTTCGTCAAGGATTCGATCAACGAAGTCTACAAGACCCTGTGGCAGGCCGGGGTCCTGGTGCTGATCGTGATCCTGGTGTTTCTGCAGAACTTCCGCGCGACCTTGGTGCCGGCGACCACCGTTCCGGTCACGATCATCGGCGCCTTTGCCGGAATGGCGGCGCTCGGCTACACCGTCAACCTGTCGACGCTGTTCGCGCTGATCCTGGCGATCGGCATCGTCGTCGATGATGCGATCGTGATCGTCGAAGGCGTGTCGAAATACATCGAGGAGGGCCAGTCGGGGCACGACGCGTCGATCCGGGCGATGAACGAACTGTTCGGCCCGATCATCGGCATCACGCTCGTCTTGATGTCGGTGTTTCTGCCGTCGGCCTTTGTTCCCGGCCTCAGCGGCCAGATCTTTGCCCAGTTCGCGCTGGTCATCGCAGTGACGGCACTGATCAGCGCGGTCAACGCCGCAACCCTGAAGCCGACACAATGCGCGCTGTGGCTGCGCCAACCAGTGCCGCCGGACCAGCGCAATTTGTTCTACCGCGGCTTCAACCATGCCTACGCTCGCATGGAGCACGGCTACACCCGGCTGGTCGCGCTGATGGTGCGGCACAGCGGGCTGATCGTGCTGCTCGGCGTCGCACTCGCGGTCGTCGCGGTCTGGGGCATTGCCCGGCTGCCGACCGCCTTCATCCCGAACGAGGACCAGGGCTATCTGATGGTCGCCGCGCAATTGCCCGATGGTGCCGCACTCGGACGAACGACGGCGGCGCTCGACGGCGCGACCAAGCTGGCGCTGGCGACGCCCGGGGTCGAGACCGTGATCTCGATCGCCGGCATGTCGGTGCTCGACAACAATGCCGATCTTGCCAATGCCGGGGTCGATTTTGTCGTGCTGAAGCCGTGGGACGAGCGCAGCAAAGCGAAGGGCACCGACATCATCTCGATCGCCAAGCATCTGCAGGCGGGGCTGAACCGCGCCCCCGACGGCCGCCTCTTCGTGCTGGCGCCGCCGCCGATCCAGGGCATCGGCAATGCCGGCGGCTTCCAAATGCAGACCGAGATGCTGGGCGGCAATTTCGATTACCAGAAGCTCAGCGACGCGACCCAGCAGATCGTCAAGGACGCCGGCGCCAATTCCGGCCTGCAGCATGTGCTGACCACGTTCCGCCCCGGCGCGCCGCAGGTCGCGGTGACGATCGATCGCGACCGGGCGCAGACCTTGCGGGTCTCGGTCGGCGATGTGTTCCAGGCGCTAAGCGCCTATCTCGGCTCGACCTATGTGAACCAATTCAACAAGTTCGGCCTCTCTTTGCAGGTCTATGTGCAGGCCGATTCGAAATTCCGGCTGCGGCCCGACGATCTCCTGAACCTCTATGTCCGCAGCGCCGATGGTAACATGGTACCGATCGGTGCGGTCGCGCATTTGAGCGAGGTGGTCGGACCGCCGCTCGTGACGCTCTACAACCTGTTTCCGTCGGCGACAATCGTCGGCGATGCGGCGCCGGGCTACAGCTCCGGCCAGGCGCTGACGACGATGGAAGGGATCGCCAAGCAGACGCTGCCGCCGGGCGTCACCTATCAATGGTCGGCGATGTCGTATCAGGAAAAGCTGACCGGCAACCAGCTTTATTACCTGTTCGGGCTGTCGGTTCTGCTGGTCTATCTGTGCCTCGCCGGGCAGTATGAGAGCTGGATCCTGCCGCTGGCCGTGTTGTCCGCGGTGCCGCTGGCGCTGTTGGGGCCGGTCGTGGCGCTGACCAGTCTCGGCGTCGCCAACAACCTCTACACCCAGATCGGCCTCATCCTGATGATCGCGCTGTCGGCCAAGAACGGCATTTTGATCGTCGAGGTCGCGCGCGAAGGCCGCATGGTGCACGGCAAGCCGATCCTCGAAGCCGCGGTCGAAGCCTCGCGCATGCGCTTCCGGCCGATCCTGATGACCTCCTTCGCCTTTGGCATGGGCGTCCTGCCGCTGCTGCTGGCCACCGGGGCGGGTGCGAATTCGCGCAAGTCGCTGGGGTTGAGCGTGTTCAGCGGGATCATCGCCTCGACCTGCCTCGCGGTGCTGTTTGTCCCGTCATTTTTCGCAGTGCTGCAGCGTCTCGACGAGACCCGCAAAGCCCGCAAGCAACGAAAAGCACTGCAACCCGCCGCCGCAGAGTAGCCGGCGCCGCGCGTCGCGCCGCGCAATGCGACGCCGGCTTCAGACGATGTTTTCCGCGCGCAGAGCGGCGATCTCGGCGGCGCTGTAGCCGAGGGTCGAGAGGATCTGGTCGGTGTGCTCGCCGAGGCGCGGAGCGGGGCGGCGGTAGGTGCCCGGCGTCTCGGACAATTCGATCGGGGTCGGGGCCAGCGGCAATGTACCGTTGAGCGTCGGGTGCGGCACCTCGTCGAGCAGATGGGCGGCACGGATATGCGGGTCGTCGAGCGCCTGCTGCGGCGAATAGAGCTCTCCGGCGACGATGCTCGCCGCTTCGAGTGCCGCCAGCGCCTCGGCGCAGCTCCGTTCGGCGCACCATTGGTTCATCCGCGCGGCAATGATCTCACCATGATCGGCGCGCGCCTGGTCGTCGGCAAAGCGCGGATCATCGAGCCAGCGATCCTCGCCGATCATTCTGGTCCAGCGGCGGAACATCGCCGGGCCGATTACGGTCGTGACGATCCAGCCATCCTTGCAGCGGTAGAGATCGGCGGGAGCCGCGTTGAAGCCGCGATTGACGGTCGCCACCCGATCTACCCGGGTCAGCGCCTGCTCGATCAGGGTGGCGTTGGCAAAAGCGATCGCGGTCTTTAGCAACGCACCCTCGACCTTCTGTCCGCGCCCGGTCTTGCCGCGTTCGTAGAGTGCGGCCATCGTGCCGAATGCCGAGAGACAGGCGGTGCCGAAATCGACCCAAGGCAATTTGAACGCGATCGGTTGCTCGGGCGTGCCCGAGAGATAGGCCGCCCCGCTCATCGCCTGGCCGATGCCGTCGAAACCGTGCTTGTCGGAGAGCGGCCCACCGGCGCCAAAGCCGGTGACCGTGGCCAGGATGATGTCGGGCTTGACTTGCCGCAGACTGTCGAGGTCGAGCGCCAGCGCGCGCAGCACAAGCGGCGGCAGGTTGGCGACGACGACATCGGCGGTCGCGACCAGCCGGCGCACGATCTCGCGACCCTTGGGTGCCGCCGGATCGAGCGTCATGCCGAGCTTGTTCCGGTTCATCGCCAGAAACATCGCCCCGCCGCCATCGGGGCCGGCGCCGACCGGGATGAAAAAGCGGTCCTCGCCGCCACCGAGCCGCTCGATGCGGATCACCTCGGCGCCGAGATCGGCGAGCAACGCCGCGCAGAACGGTCCGGCGATATAGCGGCCGAAATCGAGAACGCGAACCCCGTCGAGCACCCCCGTCACCATGCCCTCCCCACATGCCGCCGCCAGCGCGATGGCACAGCATAGTGTCGGCCGCGGATCGCGGGCATAGTTTTGGCGGCGATCGGATGGCAGGATCATCCTGTCGGCTGTCGAGGCGGCCGGCGTTGCGACATACGAAAGGCAGGACGATGGCCAGACTCCCCTCGATCACCCGCAAGGACCAGGTTGCGGCGAAAGATCACGCAATCTTTGATGCGATCGTCGCCAGCCGCGGTGCCGTGCAGGGGCCGTTCACGATGTTCCTGAACAGCCCCGAATTGGCGGGCCGGGTGGCGCATCTCGGCGCCTATGTGCGCTTCGAGGGCTCGCTCGACATGCGCGTGCGGGTGCTGGCGGCGATGACCGTCGCCCGCGAATTCGAGGCGGTCTATGTCTGGGGTGCGCAAGCCGGCGGCGCACGGCGGCAAGGGGTGCCCGAGACGACGATCACGGCAATCCGCGAGAACCATTCGCGCGGCATTCCGCCCGAAGACGCCGAGATCGTCGAGTTCACCCGGCAGCTGTTGCGCCAACACCGGATCGACAGTGCCACCGCCGAGCGGATGCGGGCGCGGTTCGGCGATGATGGCTTTATCCAGCTGACCGGTGCGATCGGCTATTACAGCCTCTTGGCGATGACCGTGAATGCGTGCGAATTGGAAGCGGCACCCAACGCCGAGGTGCTGAAGGTCTGAGCCTGACCCGGCTGCGCTGCTGGTGGCGAGGACCGCGCCGGGCCGGTATAACCGGCCGCCATGCGCCGCTCGATGCGTCTCGGTCTCGCCGGCCTGCTGCTCCTGCTGGTGCTGTTCGGCCTTTATGCCGCCTATTGGCGGATCGTTGCCGGTCGGATCGCGCAGGGCATCGTTGCCTGGCAGCAATCGGTGCGCACACGCCGGATCGACGCCTCCTGGCGCGAGCTGCATGTCGGCGGCTTCCCGCTTGCATTCCGGGTCGTGCTCGACGATGCCGCGCTGCGCGACGGCAGGCTCCGCCCGGCCCCGCAGCTCGATGTGCCGGTGCTGACCGGCACGGCACGGCCATGGGATTTTGCCGATTGGCGACTGGCGGCACCCGCGGGCCTGATCGCCGGTCTCGCCGCCGCGCCGGGCCCACCCATGGCGCCGCGGCTGGCGGCACGGACCGCCATTGGTTCGGCGTCGTTCGCGGCAACGGGGGGCGGCTGGCTGTGGCTCGGCTTGAAGCAGGTCACCGCCGCGGCTGGTTCGCGCATCCCGATCGCCGCCGCCGACATCTGGATCACACTGCCTGCGGCGCCGCCGCGGACCCATACCGAGCCGAGCTTTGGCCTGGCGCTCGATCTGCGGCAGATGCGGCTGCCGGCAGCGCCTGCAATCCTCGGCGCCACGATCGACGAGCTCGCCGTTTCTGCCACCCTTGAGGGGGTCGTGCCGAGCGGGAAGCTGCCGCAGGCGCTCGCCGCCTGGCGCGATGCCGGCGGCACGGTCGAGTTCGATCATCTGCGGCTCCGTTGGGGCGGGATCGGAGTGACCGCCAACGGCACTCTGGCGCTCGATCAGAACCTGCAGCCGATCGCCGCCTTTTCCGGCGGGATCGAGGGCTTTCACACGATCCTGACGGCGCTGGTCGGGGCCGGCCAGCTCGATACCGAAGAGGCGGCACTGGCCCAGATCGCGCTGTCGGCGCTGGCCCGGCCCGGCTCCGACGGCAAGCCGCAGATCAGGACCGCGTTCACGATCCAGGACGGCAAGATGTTTCTCGGACCGGTCCGCCTCGGCGCGGCGCCGCGGATCGAGTGGAAGTAGCCGACGCACCGCGGCCATAGCGGCAAAACGGGATCAGAAACCGCGATGGGCTTTGTTCAGCTGCTGCTCAATGTCCTGTGGATCTTGACCGGCGGGCTGTGGATGGCGGCGGGGTGGCTGATCGCGGCGATCATCATGGCGATCACGATCATCGGCCTGCCCTGGACGCGTGCCGCGTTCAACATCGCGCTCTACACGCTCTTACCTTTCGGCCACCGCGCCGTCTCCCGCGAGGAGTACACCGGCGAGAGCGATGTTGGGACGGGTCCCATCGGCTGGCTCGGCAATCTGATCTGGCTCTTTCTGGCTGGGTGGTGGCTGGCCCTCGGCCATCTGGTCCTGGCCGTGCTGCTCGCCATCACCATCATCGGCCTGCCCTTCGCCTGGGCGCATCTGAAGCTCGCCGGCTTGTCACTCTGGCCGATCGGCAAGATGATCGTGCCGGTCGAATAGCCGCACCACCTCAGAGCGGGATCGCCAGCCCTATAGCGGGATCGCCAGCAGAGTATCGATCTGGCGGCTATCGAGCACCACCGTCCGGGTCCCGAATTTCCAGCGCTCGCCCTCGCGCCGCACCCGGTCGACATAGCGGCCGGCGGCAAACACCGTCATGTCGCCATCCTGCATCGTGCGCACGACGAGAAAATTCGCGACGAGATCGAGCACATCGCCTGGCTCGCCGGTGATCCTCAGCGACGAGACCAGGTGCCGGTAGCGCTGCGGCTCGTAGATGTTGGCCTCGCGCAAAGCGCTGACCCGGTCCTTCAGCATATTGCGCGAGGTCGCGTAGATCAGTCCGAGCGGACGGTTCGCCTCGTAGTTCTCGGCCGAGGTGACGCGGTAGAAGCAATCTTCGGTAAAGAAGTCGGGCCAGCGTTCGAGCTCGTCATCGTCGAGGCAGTGCACGTAATCCGCATAGAGTTCGTCGAGCTCCAGCCGCAGCGCGACTGCCTCGATACTCATTGGCCTACAGCCCCATCAGGGGTCGGTAGCAATGCCAGAAGCTGCGCACCGAGGCTTCGGTCGTGCGGTTGGCTTCGGAGACATGGCCGGCACCGCCCATTTCCAGGACCGAGCAATCCTGCTCCGAGCCGCGGATCGCCCGCTGGATAAAGTTGCCGACGGCACCATCCTCCATCGAGACATAACCGGCCGGGCCGACCAGATTTGCCTGGGCGAGGCGCAGCGCCGTCATCTCGGCATCGTCCTCCGCGAAGCCGAGATAGATCCACTGCAGTTCGGTCTTGTCCGGACCTTTGGGCAGAACCACGCGCAGCGCGATCGAGTTCTGGATCTGCTGCAATACGAAATTGGGGAACAACGACAGGATCTGCGTCGTCGTGTCATCGCCGAATTCCTCGCGCATCGCAAGAAATCCGGGGTCGGCAAGACGGAAATTCTCGTGCATCGACGGCATGCCGGCATAGAGCCGGTCCGAGGTCGCGGCATCGACGCGGTCCACCTTGTTGCGGGTGTAGCTCGCATGATGCGCGCCATTCTCGGCAATATCGACGCCACCTTCCGCGGTCAGGCGCGACATGCGGAATGTCGTGAAAAAGCTGTGCAGCAGCGTCGCGTGATAGGTGTCGCGCACATTCTCGAAATAGAGCTTCCAGTTGTTGTGCAGGATCTGCGAGGTGGTGCCGAGAATTTTCGGGGTGCCGTGCAGCACCCGGTGAATGCGCGAGCCGATCAAATTGCCGATATAGTCGCCGAGCGGCGGCGCTTCCGGCGACAGGGTGCCGAAGACGAGGTCGCCAAACCGGTCGACGCGCAGCTGTTTGAGACCGTGCTGTTCGAGAGCAAAGCTCGCTGGCATTCCGCCCTTGCCGGCGATGCCGCGGCGGAAGGCGACGCTGTCGAGATTGCCTGCGAGATCATAGCGCCAAGCATGATAGACGCAGGTCAGGTTGTCGGCGTGGCCGCGCTGTTTCAGGCAAACGAGGTTGCCGCGATGGGCGCAGCGGTTGACCATCGCATGCAGTTCGCCATCATGCCCGCGGGTCACGATGACCGGGGTCTCGCCGAGAAAGGTGGTCAGATAGTCGCCCGGCTGTGGCAGTTCCCCGGCGAGGGTCAGGAACTGCCAGGTCGGTCCGAGAAAGATCCGCGCCAGCTCCGCGCGGTAGATCTCGGGGTCGGCAAACACCCGGTAGGGAACCCGGAGATTCCCCTCGGCGGGCCATTCGAGCATCGGCTGCTGTTCCATGCTGGACCTCGCATCAGCGGCATAGGGACGCGGTTCATGCGGCGGCAGTCGCGTCCCCACGGACTCTAAAGGACGTCAGCCACCGTAGAAGACGTTGTCGCCCAGATCCTTCATTTCGAGGATCGCGGCATCGGGACGGCCGGTGACCGGTTTTGGCAGATGCGCCTCGACAACCTCGCCGACGACGATGTGGTGGTCGCCCTGCTCGACGATGCCGGTGACCCTGCATTCGACCGCAGCCAACGCCGCATCGAGGATCGGTGCGCCATTGCCACCCTGGTGGACCGCCTGGCCGGAGAGCTTGCCGTCTTCGAGCTGGGTCGGCTTGAAAAAGGTGAAGGCCACCCCCTTGGCGTCCTTGCCCAGCATGTTGAGAGCGAAATTCCTGGAGTTTTTGACGATCGGGTAGGCACCGGAATCGGTCTTCACGCCGACCACGACCAGCGGCGGATTGAAGGCGCTCTGGGTCACCCAGTTGACGGTCGCGGCGGCGACATTGCCTTTCCCGTCATCGGCGGTCAGCACGTAGATGCCGTAAGGAATCATCCGCAGCGCGGTCTTTTTGGCATCCTGGTCCATGTTTCGCCCTCCCTGTTCATGCAACGGCGCTGAGTGGATCATAAACCAGAAGCATTCCAAATTGAACCCATATGCGAAGATCATGGCGGCGCGGGCTGTCAGTTGCCCCTCCGGCCATTTGCGGCCTCGACATATTCCGGCACCCGGTAATAAACCCACACCAGATTCGCCAGCAGCACCACACCGGTGACCAGAAACACCCAGCGCAGCCCGAACGCCGCGGCGACGGCACCACCGCTCAGCGGTCCGAGCGAGTTGCCGAGAAACATCGCCGACGCGGTAATGCCGTAGACCGTGCCGCGCTGGGCCCGCGGCACGAGCCGCCCGACCAGCGCGTTCGCGGTCGGCAGGATGCCGCCGATGAACATCCCGACCGCGAAGCGCTCGATCGTGAAGGTCCAGTAATTGCCGGCAAAAGTCTGCGGCAGGGTGGCAAGGCTCGCGCCCAGGAGGCTGATCAGCAGCACCCGGCGGTAGCCGAGCACGTCGCTGCGCTTGCCGAGAAACGGCGAGGCGACGACATCGGCGAGCCCGGTCACCGAAAAGGCGATGCCGCTCAATGTGGCGAGATCGGGCCGCATGCCGACCAACTCCTTGACAAACAGCGTGACCACCGGCTGCACGGTGCGCACTCCGAACTGCGCCATCAGCAGCACGAAGAACAGCGGCAGCAACCCCGGCGAGCGCGCCACGGCGAGCAGTGCCGCGAGCAGCGAGCGTCCGTCACCGGTGCGCGGCGGGGCGACAAACCGCTCCTGCACGGCAAACCAGACGAGGAGGGTGGAGAGCAGCACCGTTCCCCCGGTGCAATAGAATGGGATGCGATAGCTGTGGGTCGCGTCGGCGAGCGCGCCGCCGATGAGCGGGCCGATCAGCGAGCCGACCAGCTGCCCGGTACTGAGCCAGCCGAGCGCGAAGCCGAGCCGCTCCTCCGGCGCCTGGCTTGCGACCAACGCGATCGCCGAGCTCGAGAACCCGGCAAACACCCCCATCAGCGCGCGACAGGCGAAGAACTGCCAGACATTGGCGGCCACCCCCATCAGCATCGCGAAAATGCCGATCGCGACACTCGAGCGCAGCAGCATCAGCTTGCGGCCGCGCCGGTCGGCCAGCCGCCCCCACAATGGCGAAGCAAAGGCTGCGACGAGCGAGGTGATGCCGGAGAGAATGCCCGCCCACAGATCGACCGCACTGGCCGAGCGGACTCCCAGCACCGGCAGAAACAGCGGCATGATCGGGGTCAGCATCGAGAAACTCATGGTCATGACAAACTGGATGCCGACCATTGCCCACAATGTCCGCTGCCATTGCCCTGAGGGCGATTGCCCACTGTCATCGGTAATCGGTTCAATCGATTGTTCGGCCATGTCCCCCGCTGACCAACCCGAAATGGGGCCGCACCAAGCGGCCGGCTCGGTTGCTTTCTAGTCGAAAGGGTGTCGCGTTTTAGCGGAGAGGGTGCCGCTTTCCGGTCGAAAGGGTAAGTGCTTTCCAGCCGCGCGGACCGCGGCGGGACCGATCTGCATCGCCGCGCAGACGTGGCCGACGCCACGGCTGCAACTGCGCTCGGGTGAGAATGTCAACACCCGGCCGGGCGCGCGGCTACCTGCCGCCGGCAACCTGCGATGTTTCGCGTGCAATAGGCCGCTGCCCAAATCCCGGGCAGAATCACCTTGAAAAAAAGCAGAGACAATAACGCATTGCTGCCCTACATTCAGGTCAAGGCTCGACGACAGGGCCACTTTTGAACGGGAGTTGAATGATGGCGGCAGCACCGGTCGTGTACGATCGTCCCTGGTGGAAGAGGCCGATAGGGACCGATGGTATGCGTTTGTGGCGGCGCGGCTCGGCTGGACCCTCGACGCACCCGATTTTACGATCTTTCTGCTGATCATGCTGCCGATCGCCAAGACGTTCGGCATGCCGCTGACTGCGGTTACGATCGTCTTCGTCTTGACGCTGTGGATGCGGCTCGTCGGCGCTACCGCCGTGGGCTGGGTCGCCGGCCGGCTCGGGCGAAAAATTCTATTGATGATCTCGATCCTCGGCTACTCGGTGTGCAATGTCATTGCCGGGCTCTTGCCGACCCTTCTGTTCCTGTTGATCTGCCGCACGCTGCTCGGCCTGTTCATGGGCGGCGAATGGCCCGCCGGTGCATCACTGGCGGTAGAAACCTGGCCGATCCACTCGCGCGGCTTTATGCGCTGCATGACCAGGGGCACCGAGATGGTGCCCGCTCTGGTCGTGGCCTGACAAAACACGCGTCATGTGCGCACGGGCCTCTTTCGACACCGTCGGGAGAGGCCCTTTTGCTGTCGGACACCGCGATGCGACGCACAATGTTCAACCGCCGTTCCGGCCGGCGGTTTTCACAACGCTCCACTCTACTTCAAAAAGCCCTCTGTTCTACTTTCGCAACGCTCCGCGTAAAGGGGCCCGCATAAACCAGGAGAAGAACCGATGACGACCGCTGCCGATACCGGGACATCGATCCCGTGGTGGAAGGAGCCGACCCGCGAGCAATGGCACGCCTGGGTTGCAGCCTGGCTTGGCTGGACCTTGGACGCCTTTGATTTCACGATCTTTCTCCTGATCATGGTGCCGATCGCGCAGTATTTTCACGTGCCGCTGACAGCGGTAGCGATTGTCTTCACTCTGACCTTGTGGATGCGGCTCTTCGGCGCCACCGCCTCGGGCTGGGTGGCCGATCGGGTGGGGCGCAAATTGCCGCTGATGATTGCGATCGCCGGGTATTCGGTGTGCAATCTCGTCGCCGGGCTGGCACCCACCTTCCTGGTCCTGCTGCTGTTCCGTGCCGCGCTCGGCTTCTTCATGGGTGCGGAATGGCCGGCCGGCGCGGCATTGGCGCTCGAACAATGGCCGCCGCGCTCGCGCGGGCTTATGGGCAGCGTGCTGCAAGCCTCCTGGGGTCTCGGCGGGCTGCTGTCAGCGGCAGCCTACGGCCTTCTTTACAATTCGATCGGCTGGCGCGGGCTCTTGATCATCGGGGTCCTGCCGGCGCTGCTGCTCTTCTACATCTTTCCCTTTGTCAAGGAGCCTGCAGTCTGGCTCGAAAACCGCCGCATCCAGCGCGCCGAGAAGCGCGAGGTGCGCATGCCGCTGTTCAGCATCTTCAAGCGGCGCATGCTCGGCAACACGCTGACCGCATGCTGGTGGATGGCGAGCGGTTTCGTCACCGGGTATTCGGTCGGCGGCTTGTTCCCGACCTATCTGCAAAAGGGTCTGCATCTGAGCCCAGGGCTCGTTTCGCTGCCGATCATGCTGCAAAGTGTGCTGTTTTTTGTGAGCGGCTTTATCTGGGGTTGGGTGGCGGACCGTCTCGGCCGGCGCTGGGCGCTGATCCTTCCCGCGATCTTCGGGATCCTGTGCGCCCCGCTCTATCTGATGACCACCAACTACACGATGATCTTGGTATTCTTTACTATCCAGGGACTGTTCGCGGGCGGTGGCATGTATGCCCAGAACCCGACCTACCTCGCTGAACGCTTCCCGACCGAGGTGCGCGCGACAGCGAGCGGGTTCTGCTATCACCAGGGCGCGATCTTTGGCGGCGTGACGCTGCCGATCCTGGCCTATATTGCCGCCACCTGGCATACCGGGTTTGCCACCCCGATGCTGATCGGCACCGTGTTTGGCGCGGTCATGTTTATCATCGCGCTGCTGTTCAGCCCCGAGACCCGCGGCACGCAACTCTCGGCGGAGGTTGTTCTCGCCTGAAGCGCCCGATATAGCCGCGACGGGATCGGCCGCCGCGCGGCATGGACCTCGCGCCACGGCGCCGCCTGCGTTAGGTCGTGCCGCGGGCGCCGGGGCCGGCAATCCAGCGGTTGCCCTGGACCCCTCCCCGGACCTGATCCGGGGACCGCGCGGAGGCGGCGACGGATGATGCAAGCTGAACCGGCGGTGCTCTAAACAGAGCCTGGCCCGGCGGAATGCTCAGCCAGCCGCGCCGAGCGGGTGGGCGTGGTCGAGCGGGCCATGGCCGCGGCCGAGACCGGGCGCGCTGGCGATCGCCCGCTGGACATAGGCGCGGGCGCGCTCGACCGCGTCCTCGATGCTGCGACCCTGAGCGAGACCGGTGGCGATCGCCGAAGCGAGGGTGCAGCCGGTGCCATGGGTGTGGCGGGTGGTGATGCGCGGGCTCTCCCAGCTGCGCACGCCCGCGGCGCTGACCAGCACGTCGGTTAGCGTGTCACCGGCGAGATGGCCGCCCTTGAGCAGCACCGCCCGGCAGCCGAGCGCCAGGAGGATCTCGCCGGCGGCGCGCATCGTCGCGACATCGCCGATCGCGCGGCCACACAGGATCTCGGCCTCCGGCAGGTTGGGGGTCAGCACATCGGCACGGGGGATCAGCAACCGCTTCAGCGCCTCGATCGCTCCGGGATCGATCAGGCGGGCGCCACCCTTGGCCGCCATCACCGGGTCCACGACCAGCGGCAGCCCGTTTGCCCGCTCGGCCAGTACCGCGGCCAGCATTTCGATGACCGCCGCATCATGCAGCATCCCGGTCTTGATCGCGTCGGCGCCGATATCGTCGAGTACGACCTCGATCTGGCGGCGAATGAACTCGGGCGGCACCGGCAGGACATCAAACACGCCCTCGGTATTCTGCGCGGTCAACGCGGTGATTGCGGTCGCCGCGTAGCCGTCGAGCATCGTCACCGTCTTGATGTCGGCCTGGATACCGGCGCCTCCACCGGAATCGGAGCCGGCGACGATCAGGACCCGGCCGCGCATTATTCGACCGCCGCAACCGACGCCGAAGAGACCGGCCGCAGCGGCGGGTCGTCAATCGCAGCCTCGCGGATCGCGGCGCAGATGTCATCGACGACCTGCGCGACCAATTCCTCATCCTCCCCCTCGGCCATCACCCGGATCAGCGGCTCGGTCCCCGACCGGCGGATCACCAGGCGCCCGCCGCTAGCGAGCCGCGCCTCGCCGCCGGCAATCGCATCCCTGACCGCGGGCCGGTCGAGCGGCATGCTCTTGCCATGGCGCACACTTTTGGCGAGTTGTGGGATCGGCGTGAACAGGCGGCACACCTCGCTTGCCGGCCGGCCGGTCTCGACGATCGAGGCCAGCACCTGGAGGGCGGCGATCAGCCCGTCTCCGGTTGTGGCATAATCGGCGAGGATGATGTGACCCGATTGCTCGCCGCCGAGATTGCAGCCGAGGCTGCGCATCTTTTCGACGACATAGCGATCCCCGACCGCCGCCCGGTGCAGCCCGATCCGGTGGCCGGCGAGAAACCGCTCGAGACCGAGGTTGGACATGACCGTCGTCACCAGCGCATCGCCCTGGAGGCGCCCGACGCGGGCGAGACCGGTCGCGATCAGCGCCATCAGCTGGTCGCCGTCGAGGATGACCCCATGCTCGTCGGCGATGATCAGCCGATCGGCATCGCCATCGAGCGCGATGCCGATATCGGCACGCCGCGCCAGCACTTCGGCGCGCATCTGCTCTGGCGAGAGCGCACCGCATTCGCGATTGATATTGAGCCCGTCCGGAGCGACGCCGAGCGCGAACACCTCGGCACCGAGCTCCCAAAAGACGGTCGGCGCCACTTTGTAGCCGGCACCGTGCGCGCAATCGACGACGATGCGCAGGCCATCGAGCCGCAAGCCGCGCGGAAAGCTTTGCTTGACGAATTCGATATAGCGGCCACCGGCGTCTTCGAGCCGCTTGACCCGGCCGAGCTCGGCCGGCTCGGCACGCCGGTTCGGGCCGCGTGCCAGACAATCCTCGATCTTTGTTTCGAGCTCGTCCGACAGCTTGTAGCCGTCGCGGCCGAACAGCTTGATGCCGTTATCGCCATAAGGGTTGTGCGAAGCCGAGAGTACGACGCCGAGATCGGCGCGCAGGCTGCGCGTCAGCATCGCGATAGCCGGGGTCGGTAATGGCCCGACCAGCACGACATCCATGCCCATCGTCACGAAGCCAGCGGTCAGCGCCGGTTCGAGCATGTAGCCGGAGAGCCGCGTGTCCTTGCCGATCACGACCTGGTGCCGGTGTGCGCCGTTCTTGAAACACTCGCCGACCGCCATCGCCACTTTCAGCGCGGTCTCCGGTGTCATCGGCTCGTGATTGGCGGTCCCGCGGATCCCGTCGGTCCCGAACAACTGCCGCGTCATGGGCCCCCCGCACCAAGTATCGCGAGACCGCATTACTTAGCCGACAACTGCTATCGGAGTCAAATAACATCTTCGCGATCAAATGCTTAACGCCTGCCGCGGTTCCCGTTATACGGGAAAACACGGCAGGCGCATAAAACCCCCGCCCGGTCGGGTCGCGAGATCAGCCGCCCGGCTGCGGCTCCGGTTCCAGCCCCGTCGGACGGCCCGAGGGCGGCACCGAGCTGCGGCGACCCGACCGTGCGTCATCGGCCTGCGGCGGCGGTGCGGTATCGCGCACGATGCGCTCGCCCTTGATGATCCGGCGGATCTCGTCGGCCGACAGGGTCTCGTATTCGAGCAGCCCTTTGGCGAGCGCATGCAATTCATCGAGCCGCGCGGTCAGGATGTCGCGCGCGGTCGCTTCGCCTTCGTCGACGAGCCTGCGGATCTCCTCGTCGATGACCTTGGCGGTGGCCTCGGAGACATTCTTGCGCTGCGTCACCGAATGGCCGAGGAACACCTCCTCCTCATTGTCGGCGTAGCGCAGCCGCCCGAGTTTTTCGCTGAAGCCGAACTCGGTGACCATGCGCCGCGCGAGATAGGTGGCCCGGCGGATGTCGTCGGCGGCACCGGTCGTCACCCGTTCGGATCCAAAGATCAGCTCCTCGGCGATGCGGCCGCCAAACAGGCTGGTCAGCATCGCTTTGATCTCCAGCTTCGACTGGCTGTACTTGTCGCGTTCGGGCAGGTACATCGTGATCCCGAGCGCCCGACCGCGCGGGATGATCGTGACCTTGTGCAGCGGCTCGTGCCCCTCGGCATAGAGCATGCACAGCGCGTGCCCGGCCTCGTGATACGCGGTCAGCTTCTTCTCGTCCTCGGTCATGACCATCGAGCGCCGCTCGGCGCCCATCATGACCTTGTCCTTGGCCTGCTCGAACTCGCTCATCGCCACCGAGCGCTTGCCGCGCCGTGCCGCCATCAGCGCCGCCTCGTTGACCAGGTTGGCGAGGTCGGCACCGGAAAAGCCGGGCGTGCCGCGGGCAATAACCTTGGCGTCGACATCGGTGGCGAGCGGCACCTTGCGCATATGCACTTTGAGGATCTTCTCGCGGCCGACGACATCGGGGTTCGGCACGACGACCTGCCGGTCAAAGCGCCCGGGCCGCAGCAATGCCGGGTCGAGCACGTCGGGCCGGTTGGTCGCGGCGATCAGGATGACCCCCTCATTGGCCTCGAACCCGTCCATCTCGACCAGCAGCTGGTTCAGGGTCTGCTCGCGCTCGTCATTGCCGCCGCCGAGGCCGGCCCCGCGGTGCCGGCCGACCGCGTCGATCTCGTCGATAAAGATGATGCAGGGCGCGTTCTTCTTGCCCTGCTCGAACATGTCGCGCACCCGGCTGGCCCCGACGCCGACAAACATCTCGACAAAATCCGAGCCGGAAATCGTGAAGAACGGCACGTTCGCCTCGCCGGCGATCGCCCGCGCCAACAGCGTCTTGCCGGTGCCGGGCGAGCCGACCAGCAGCACACCCTTCGGAATCTTGCCGCCAAGACGCTGGAATTTCTGCGGGTCCTTGAGATATTCGACGATCTCCTCGAGTTCCTGCTTGGCTTCGTCGATCCCGGCGACGTCCTCGAAGGTGATGCGGCCGACCTTCTCGGTCAGCAGCCTGGCCCGGCTCTTGCCAAACCCCATCGCCCGGCCGCCGCCGCCCTGCATCTGGCGCATGAAGAAAATCCAGACGCCGATCAGCAGCAGCATCGGAAACCACGAGATCAGCACGCCAAACAGCGACGGCACATTGTCGTCGACCGGGGCGGCCGAAATTCGCACACCCTTTTTTGTCAGGGTCTCGACCAGGTTCGGATCATTCGGCGCATAAGTCGAAAATGCGCGGCTATCGGTAAAGTGACCGTTGATCGTGTTGCCCTGGATCGTTACATCCGAGACTTGGCCGCGATTGACATCATTGAGAAAATCGGAAAAGGCCAGCGTCGATTGCGGCCCATGATTGGACGACGTCTGGAACAGGTTGAACAGCGCGACGAGAAGCAGCCCGATCACGATCCACAGGGCGAGATTCTTGCCGAAATTATTCACGGTCAAACGCCTTTCCACGCCGGGCCGGTGTTACGCGCCAAGCCAACCAGCCGATGCCGCCAGCCTACCCCGATCATCCCCGGCCCGCGACCATTTTTGCCCAATCAACAGATAAGATGCCCGCTGCGTTAAACAACGGCGAAGCCCGCGCCGGACAACGATTTGACGGGCCGAAACACCAGCCGCGGCAAGTCCCCGACGCCGGCGCGGCGATAGCCGATATGGGGAATGGCGGCAATGCCTGCCGCATCGCGCAGCACCGGCAGAACCGCGTGCGCCAGCGGCGGCAGCGCCGAGCGCCGCAGCGCCGCGCGCAGCGCCGGGTCGGTTCGACTGCCGCGCCCGAGATAGCCAAGGCTGAACCCGTCGCCAACCCGGGGATCGACCACGACCGCGAAGCGCCGGTCCCATACCAGGCTCGCCCCCGCTGCGACCGGGACTGGTGCCGCGGCGGCATCAAGCTCACGCAGCACCAGGAGGCGGTCGCGCCAGGTGACGAACCGGCAGCCGCCCAGCGTGCAGCCGCCCCGCGCATCCCCGCAGAGGACCTGCCGCAGCCGGGCGACCTGCCGGCGCCGCGGCGGATAGAGAAGGCCGCCAAGGGTCGTCACCAGCGCCGACAGCACCCGCCCGGCGACATCGGGTGATGCCTGCAGCAATGCCGGGTCGAGCGAGGCGAAGCCGGCCGGGTGCAGGGCCACGGTGCGTGCCGCCAACGCGTCGCCGGCCCGTTCGGCGACCAGCCGTGCCCGGCCGAGATGGCCGATCGCGGCTGGCGGCGCGGCCCGATCGGCTCCGGCGCAGTCCGCACCATCGCGATTGCGCAACCGACCGCGCGCATAGGCCGGGTCGCGATTGCTCGGATCGCGCAGGAAAGGCTGGCGCTGCGCCTCGAGAGTGGCGACCAGCCGGGCTTTGTCGAAGCCGAGCAACGGGCGCACGATCCGACAGCCATCGAGCTCGCGGATTGCCGGCATGCCGGCGAGCCCGTCGGCAGCGCTATGCGCAGCCAAGCGGATCAGGTGGGTCTCGGTCTGGTCGCCGCGCTGATGACCGGTCAGAAGATGCAGGCAGCCCTGCTCGCGGCACCAGCCGGCAAGCAACCGGTAGCGTGCGGTGCGCGCCGCCTCCTGGATGCCGGTCGCCGGCTTCGGTTCATCCCAGACCAGCACGCAATGCGGGATGCCGCGAACCATCAGCCAGCCGGCGACCCGCTCGGCCTCGGCCGAGCTTTCGAGTCGCAGCCGGTGATCGACGATGAGCGCCCAGGCAACTCCACCGCGTTGCCACGCCCAGGACGCCGCGAGGATCACGAGCGCCAGGCTGTCGGGTCCGCCGGAGACCGCGACGGCAACGAACGGAGGGCTTTCGAACCGGGCGAGCCGCTCCAGCGCAGCGGCGAATTCGGCCGCGCCGATTGGCGTCATCGGCGGGCCGGCGGTCAACAGCCAAGCCGCTTCTTTTCCTGTGTCGCCCGGTTCCGAACCGCGCTTCCCTGATGCGGGAAATCATGGTCGAGCTGCATCAGCGCGATGCAGGCATTGTGCTTCTGATTGGCATGCGCCAGCGACATCGCCAGCTGCAGCAGGCCGTCAGCCGCCTTCGGTCCTTTCGGATAGCGCTTGTAGCCGTCGGCAAACGCCGCGGCGGCTTCGGTATATCGGCCGCGCGCGTAAAAGCTCTCGCCCAGCCAATATTGCGCGTTCCCGGCCAGCGGATCGTTCGGATGGCGGGCGACAAAGCTGCGCAGTGCGTCCTCCGCTGCCGGGTAGTCGGCCCGCCGCAGCAGCCCAAAGGCGATATTGTACTGCGCCGAGGCCGAACCCGATGGCAGGCGGTCCGTGCCGGAAGGCCGCAAATTGTCGCCACTCGCGCCATTTCCGGGCGGAGTGAGGTCAGTCGGACCTGGATAGGGCGGCTCGCGACCGGGCCCCGGCGGCGACAGCGCGCCAAAGCTCGCCGGCTGGCCCGGCGGCGACAACGTGTCGGCCGGCGGCGGCCGGCCGCCATAGGGCGGCGGTGGCGGACTGTCCGAGGGTGGCTCGCCGGCCGCCATCGCCGGACCCGGCGGTGGCGGTTCGGCCGACGAGCCCTGTCCTTGCCCCTGGCCCTGGCCGAGCCGCACATCGATATCGCTGTTGATCTGCTCGATCCGCTGGCGCAGCTGCTGCACGGCATTGGTCTCGTCTTCGACCCGGCCGGTCAGGTCGCGCATCTGCTGCTCGAGCCGGTCCATTCGCACCTGCAGATCGACCGCGGCGTCGCTGCCCTCGTCGCCGGCCGGCGCTTCGCCATCGGTGCCGCGATAGACCTGCCGCTGCAGCATGCTCAGATCCCGCTCCAGCCGATCGAGCCGTTCCTGCGTCGTCGCGTCCTGCGCCAGCGCCACCGGGGCGACGGTCATCGCCAGCAGCACCACCAGCGAGATCGACCGGGCCAGCGAGATCGACCGGGCATGAATGAGGATCAGGCGCCCTAGCATCGGCGGGCCTCATGGAGTGCGGGCGGCAGCCTGGAGGGCGCTCGACGCGCGGGCGGGCGGCGCAGACCATCGGAAGAACGGCTAGTAGGACCGGTTTTGGGCAAAAAAAGGGCGTGCCCAGCCTGTGCCGGTCCGATCTTTCGGGTGCGGCGCGAGGATGCGCAAAGCACGCACAGCCCCGCCCCGGCCGATTCGCCGCTTGCCGCCACCACAACCCGCAACCGCTAACCAGGAAAGCGCCAGGAGGGCAGCGCGCCCGTCAGTTGACGGTGGTGATGGCGACGCGGTTTTGCGCCCACGCCTCTTCGTTGGATCCGAGCACGATCGGTCGCTCTTTGCCATAACTGATCGTCGAAATGCGCGACGCCGGAATGCCGGCGGCGATCAGCACATTCTTGACCGCATCGGCGCGGCGCTCGCCCAGGGCGAGGTTGTATTCTTCGGTGCCGCGCTCGTCGCAATGGCCCTCGATCGTCACCGTGACGTTCGGATAGCGGCGCAGCCAGTCGGCTTGGCGCTCCAGCGTCTGCTGTCCCTCGGCGCTGATATCGGACCGGTCGAAGGCGAAAAAGACGCGGTCGCCGGCGGTCTGCGCCAGATCCTGCTGCGAGCCCGGAACCACCGCCCCCACACCGGCGCCGGCAGCGCCGGCTCCCCCGGGTCCGCCCGGTCCCCCCGGCGCGGGCGGCGGCGTGCTGCTGCATGCAGCGAGCAGCAGCAGCGCCCCGAACAGGCCTCCTGCCAGACCGATGACCTTGATCCGCATGTTCTCTAATCCCCTCGAAACTTCTGCACGATATCGTCGAACCGCTCAACGCAGCAAGGGTGACCAGGCCGGATCGGACGCGCCGCCCGGGGTCGGCACGTCGCGCTGATTGTACCCGGTCAGATCGATCGTCTGCAGATGCGGCAGGCCGCCATTGCCTTGCGAATCGCTCGGGCCGTGAGTGAAATACATCAGCACCCGGCCATTGGGAGCCCAGGTCGGGCCCTCGACCAGAAAGCCCTGGGTCAGCTCCCGTTCACCCGAGCCGTCGGGATGCATGACCCCGATCGAGAACGAACTGCTGCCAATCTTGGTAAAGGCGATCAGGTCGCCGCGCGGCGACCATACCGGCGTGCCGTAATGCCCCGAGCCGAAGCTGATCCGATGGATGTTGCTGCCGTCGGCGTTCATCACATAGAGCTGCTGCGAGCCGCCGCGGTCGGAATTGAACACGATCTGGCTGCCATCGGGCGAATAGCACGGCGAGGTGTCGATCGCCTGGTCATCGGTCAGGCGGGTCGTCTGGTGGGTGCGCAGGTCGAAGACATAGATGTTGCTGGCACCGTTGATTGCCCGGCTCAGGATCACCCGGTTGCCGTTCGGGGAAAACCGCGGGGCAAAGCTCATGCCGGGAAAATCGCCGACCACCTCCTGCTGCCCGGTATCGATGTTCAAGAGATAGACACGCGGCGTTTTGCCGGCGAAGGACAGGTAGGTGATCTCCTGCGAGGTCGGTGAAAAGCGCGGCGTCAGCACCATCGCCCGTCCGTCGGTCAGGTAGCGGTTGTTGAAGCCATCCTCGTCCATGATCGCCAGCCGCCGGATCCGCGCTTGCGCCGGGCCGGACTCGGCGACATAGACGATGCGGGTATCAAAATACCCCTCCTCGCCGGTGATCCGCTGGTAGACCGCATCGGAGATCATGTGCGCGATGCGGCGCCAGTTCTGCTGTGTCGTCGTGTAGCTGAAGCCGGTCAGCTGCTGCTGGGCACCGACGTCCCACAGCCGGAACTGCACCACGAGCCGCCCATCGACCTGGGTGCTGACCAGCCCGGTGACCAGCGCCTGGGCGTTGATCTGTTGCCAATCCGCGAAGTTCGGAGCGGCACTCGTGGTCGCCGACTCGGTTTCGATGAAGCTGGCCGGATCGAGGGGACGGAACAGCCCGGAGCGGCCGAGATCGGCCGAGACGACGCTGGCGATGTCGTGCCCGGCCGCGGTCTCGCTGGCGCTGCCGCCGGCAAAGGCCGGGATTGCGATCGGCATCGGCTGGCTCTCACCGCTGGTGATGTCGATGCGCAGCGCGGCCCGGGGTGCAGCCGCCGGCCAGATCAGCATCGCCAGCAGCGCCATGGCCGCGCCGAGGGCAACAGGGCACCTTTTGTTCATAACAAATCCTTCGGGCTGAAATCGACGACCATGTCTTTCCAGATTTCGTACTTGTCGGGAGGCAGGCGCAGCGGCCGGCATTGCGGATTGAAGAACGCCCGGCGGGCACTTTCCGCAGCAGCACGGTAGAACGGGTCGCTCGCCGCCCGCGCCTGATCGACGATCGTGGCTTGCTGCACCATGCCGTCGGGCTCGACCGAGACGCGGATCTCGACCACCAGATCCTTGGCGTCGCGGGCGCCCGCCGGAATGTTCCAGCAGCGCGAGATCTGCTCGCGAATCATGTCGACCTCGCTGGCGCTCAGCTGGCTGCCCAACGGGGCGCGCGGCTGCGAGGAAGGCTGCCCCGAGGCGACCGCGGTGTCCTGAGGCAGCGCGTCCGGTGACGGCGGCGCGTCCTTGGCCGCGAGATTGCGCAACAGCGCGTCGAACTGTCCTGGATCGTATTTCTTGGCGGCCGCCCGCGCCTCCTCACGCGGCACCGGTCGCGGCGGCGGCGGTGCCGGCATCGGCGGGGCGGCGGCTTCGACCGGTTTTGGCGGCGGTGGCGGTGGTGCCGGCTTAAAGACCGGAACCGGGGGTGGGGGCGGCGGCGGTGCCGGCTTCGGCTGAGGCGGCGCAGGTGCGGGCGGTTGCGGCGGCGCGGCGGCGGCCGAGGGCGGCGGTGTTTCTTTCGGCGGCGCCGGCTGCGGCGTCGGCTTTGGCCCGGGCGGCCCGGGGATCGGTGCCACCGGCTTTGCCTCTTGACGCGGCGATGGATTGGGATGCGTCGCCCGGGTTTCCGGCCCGATCGTCACCAACTGGACCGCGATCGGCATCTCCTGCGGTGGCGGCGGACGAAACAGGTTCGGCAGACCGAGGATCACCACGGCGCCGAGCACAAGATGCAGCGCTGCCGACAGCGCGAGCCCGCGACGGCCGAGCCCGTCGGGCATCGGCTCGGGGAGCGGCGGCTGGGATCGCGGCACCGGTTCGGCTACGGCGAGGCTCATCCTCGGGGGCCCGGATCGGGCTCTTCAGGGCTTTGCCGCATGCGCCGCGGGCACGCCAGCAGAAGCGCTGCCGCCGGCGCTGGCGGCGGCAGTCTGTGACGCACCGGTCGGCGGCCCACCAGTCGGAGCTTGCGCAATCAGCGAAACCTTCTGATAGCCGGCAGCGCTGATCAGGCTCATGACTTCGAGCACGCGGCCGTAATCGATCGACTTGTCGGCGCGGACATAGACCGGCGCGTCGTGGTCCGCGCCGGTGATCGCCTGCAGTTTCGGCACCAGCGCCTCGGTCGGCACCGCGGTGTCCTGGACGAAGATCTTGCCCTCGTTGTTGACGGTGATGACCAGCGGCTGTTTCGGCTGGGTGATCGGCGGTGCCTGGGTCTGCGGCAGGTTGACCGGCACGCCCACGGTCAGCAGCGGGGCTGCGACCATGAAGACGACCAGCAGCACCAGCATGACATCAACCAGCGGGGTCACGTTGATTTCGGCCATCGGCCGGTAGCGGCTGCCGCGGGCGCGGCCGTTGCCGACGAGGCTCGGTGCCGCCACGGCTCAGGGCCTCTCGTCGAGCTGGCGCGACAGGATCGCGCTGAACTCGGACGAAAACGCTTCGAGCCGCCCGGCGTAGCGGCCGAAATCGGTGGCGAGCTTGTTGTAGGCGACCACCGCCGGAATCGCCGCGACGAGCCCCAGCGCGGTCGCGAACAGCGATTCGGCAATACCCGGCGCCACCACCGCAAGGCTCGTGTTCTTCGCCGCGGCGATCGACTGGAAGCTGTCCATGATGCCCCAGACGGTGCCGAACAGCCCGACAAACGGCGCCGTCGCCCCGACCGTCGCGAGAAACGCCATGAACCGTTCGACCCGCTCCATTTCGCGGCCGACGGTCACGTTCATGACCCGCTCGATGCGCTGCTGCAGGCTCGAGCGCATGATCGCGGTGCCGAGCAAGCCCTTGGCAGCGCTGCGCCGCCACTCGCGCATCGCCGACGAGAACACCGCGGTCATCGGGTCGGGCGGGCGCTGCCCGACGCGCTCGTAAAGATCATCGAGCGAGCCGCCCGACCAGAAGCTCTCTTCGAAGCTGTTCGCGGCATGACGCAGCCGGCGCAACCGGATCACCTTGTCAAAGATGACCGCCCACGACCAGAACGACGCCAAAAGCAGGATCATCATGACGAATTTGACGATCGAATCCGACTGCAGGAACAACGCGACGATCGACAGGTCATGAGGCACCGCGCCGGCAAGCGGCAAAGTGTCAACGGCAGAGGGGGGCATTGTTTGAACCTTTTATGGCGTCTTTTGGACGATGGTCGGCATGCATCGGCCCGCAGCCTCACAAGGGCTCCTCGTTCGGCGCTGGCGGCGGCAGCGACGCCAGGAGGTCGAGCTGGGCCGGCGAGGGCGGCGGCATCGGCAGGTCGAGATGGCCAAAGGCGAGCCGGGTCAAGAGGCGCCCGCGGGGTGTGCGCTGTACAAAGCCTTCCTGGATCAAATACGGCTCGACGACCTCCTCGACGACATCGCGCTCGTCACCAAGGGCCGCCGCCAGCGTCTCGGCGCCGACCGGGCCGCCGCCGTAATTCAGCGCGACGCAGCGCAGATAGCGCCGGTCCATGCTGTCGAGGCCGCGCCCGTCGACCTCGAGACGCTGGAGTGCCGCATCGGCAGCGGCGGCATCGACCATCGCCACTCCCCCGACCGCGGCAAAATCGCGAATCCGGCGCAGGAGGCGCATCGCCACCCGCGGCGTGCCGCGGGCGCGCCGGGCGATCTCGGCCGCGCCATCGGGCTGCAGCGCGAAATCGAGCACGCGCGCGCCGCGATCGACGATCTGCGCCAGTTCGGCCGGCTCGTAGAACAGCAGTCGCAGCGGGATGCCAAAGCGCTCGCGCAGCGGCCGGGTGATCAGACCGGAGCGGGTCGTCGCACCGACCAGTGTGAACGGCGGCAGGTCGATCCGGATCGAGCGCGCTCCCGGTCCCTCGCCGATGATCAGATCGAGCTGAAAATCCTCCATCGCCGGGTAGAGGATTTCCTCGACCGCGGGGGCGAGGCGGTGAATTTCGTCGATGAACAACACATCGCGCGGCTGGAGATTAGTCAACAGCGCGGCAAGATCACCGGCCCGCTGGATCACCGGCCCCGAGGTCGCGCGGAAACCGACCCCGAGCTCGCGCGCGACGATCTGCGCCAGCGTCGTCTTGCCGAGCCCCGGCGGGCCGAACAGCAGGACATGATCGAGCGCCTCGCTGCGTGACTTGGCCGCGGCGATAAAGATGCGCAAATTGTCGCGCAATTGCTGCTGGCCGACAAACTCGGCGAGGCGCAGCGGGCGCAGCGAGGCTTCGCCGGCATCGGCTTCGGCGGGCGCCGGATCGACAATGCGGTGTGTGCCGTCGCTCATCGCAACGCTCCGGGCGCGGCGGGCCCGGGCGAGGCTGCCTGGGCCAGCTCCTGCAAGCCGCCGCGGATCAGCGCGTCGGTCGTGGCGGCCCGGCCGAGCCGCTCGGTCGCGGTGGCGATCGCGGCAAATGCCTCGGCCCGGCGATAGCCGAGATTGATGAGCGCCGAGATCGCCTCGGCGGCAGGGCCGTCGGCCGTAGCGGCTGCCGAGCCAGGTGCGAGGCCCGGTGCAAGTTGCGGCGCCGCCGGTGCGAGCCCACCGGCCTTGTCCTTGAGCTCGTTGACGATGCGCTGGGCGAGCCGCGGGCCCACCCCCTCGGCGCGGGCCGGCACGGTGCGGTCCTGGGCAAAGATCGCCAGCGCCAACTCGTCGGGGCTCACCGCCGACAGGATCGACAAGGCAAGCCGCGCCCCCACACCCTGCACCGTTGTCAACAGCCGGAACCAGTCGCGTTCGGCCGGATGGAGAAAACCGTAGAGATGGATGTGGTCCTCGCGCACATGGGTCTCGATCAAGAGCCGGACCGGCATGCCGGAGGATGGCAGCAGCGCCAATGTGCGACCCGAGCAGAAGGCGAGATAGCCGACCCCGCCGACATCGATGACCGCGCTGTCCGCAGCGACCTCATCGACGATCCCGGCGAGCCTGGCGATCATCGCGCGACATCCCAGCGGTGCAGTGTCTGGGCGTGATGCGCGTGGCAGATCGCCACCGCCAGCGCGTCGGCGGCGTCGGCGGCGCCGGTCGCCGAGCCGGGCAGGATGTGCCGAACCATCAGCTGCACCTGCGCCTTATCGGCATGACCGGCGCCGACCACCGCCTTCTTGATCAGATTGGCCGAGTATTCGGCCACCGGCAGACCGCGCTCGGCCGGCGCCAGCAGCACCACGCCGCGCGCTACCCCGAGCTTCAGCGTCGAGGCCGGATTGCGGTTGACAAAACTCTCCTCGACCGCCGCCTCGTCGGGGCGGAACCGTTCGAGCACCACGCCGATCTGGCGGAACAGCGACACGAGCCGCACCGCGAGCGGCTGATCGGTCGCGGCGTGCGCGACGCCGTCAGCGACATGGGCGAGACGGTTGCCGGCAACGTCGATGATCCCCCAACCAGTATGGCGCAGCCCGGGATCGAGCCCCAAAACGCGCATCCTCGGCTTCCGTCCCCCCGCGCCGATCAGCCGCTCAGGCGCCGAGCCGGGCCATCACGTCCTCGGCCACTTCGAAATTGGCATAGACGTTCTGGACGTCGTCACTGTCCTCGAGCGCTTCGAGCAGCTTGAACAGTGCCGCCGCGGTCTCCTCGTCGATCGGTGCCGCACTCTTCGGGCGCCAGACGAGCCGGGCCGAGGCGGCCGGCCCGAAGCGCTGTTCGAGTGCATCGCGCACGGCATTCAGATCATCGGCGGCGCTGGTCACGACATGCTGCTCGTCGTCGCTGTCGACATTGTCGCCGCCGGCCTCGATGACCGCCTCGAACATCGTCTCCGCATCGGCGGTCGGCGCGGGATAGACGATCTCGCCGACCCGGTCGAACAGGAAACCGACGCTGTTGGTCTCGCCGAGCGCCCCGCCGGCCTTGGTGAAGGCGGCGCGGATCTCGCTTGCGGTGCGGTTGCGATTGTCGGTCAGCGCCTCGACGATGACCGCGGTCCCCCCTGGACCATAGCCCTCGTAGCGGACCTCGTCGTAGGCCGCGTCGCCATCCCCGCCGGCGCCGCGGCGAATCGCGCGATCGACTGTGTCCTTCGGCATGTTGGCTTGGCGCGCGGCCAGCACCGCCGCCCGCAGGCGCGGGTTCGCCGCCGGATCGGGCAGCCCGGTGCGCGCCGCCGTGGTCAGTTCCCGGATGATCTTTGTAAAGATCTTGCCGCGCTTCTTATCCTGCGCGCCCTTCCGGTACATGATGTTTTTGAATTGCGAATGGCCGGCCATCGATCTCCGCGCGGCGCCTCGTGGGCAAATTCGTGGTGCAGGCTCCGATGCGGGCTAACAATCCAATATGGCAGGATTGCGGCACCCGCGCCGGGATCGCCCGTTGCGGTGGCCGCGGCCACCGCCGCCCCAACCGCCGCCAAAGATCAGGCTTGCACACGATTCCGGCGATCGGCCGGTGCCTATTCGGCGACCGCCGGCGATACCGCGAGCAGGTTTTCGTTGTTGATGTCCTCGAGCGAGCGGCCGCGGGTCTCGGGGATGGTCAGCAGGGTCAGAACGCCGCCCAACACGGCGCAGGCGGCGAGTGCGGCGATCGTCCTGACCTCGCCGACCCGGGCGAACAGCAGCGGGAACAGAAAGGCGCTGATCGAGGCGCCGATGCGACCGCCGACGACCGAGACGCTCTGCGCCACCGCGCGAACCCGCGTCGGGGCGAGTTCGACGCCGAGGATGCCGGCGCCACTGACCATGCTCGGGAAGGTGATGAAGACATTGTAGAGGCCGTAGACGACGAGACCCAGCGCCGGCGCGGCCGCCAGCGCGCCGTGGAATGCGGCGAAGATCCCGAGCATCACCGCCGACATGATCATGCCGATCGCCTGCACCGGCTTGCGGCCGAACCGGTCGAGCGCGAACAGGCTCAGCAGCAGGGCGGTCGGGATGATAAAGCCGAGTGACATCAACAGCGAAAAGACGACCGGTTCGACCCCGAGCCCCTTGGCAATCAGCGACGGCCCGAACAGGATCCCGGAATAGACGACGATGTCGAACATCATCCACAACACTGCCGCGGCCAGGATCGGGCCGGCATATTCGCGCACCACCGCGGCGAAATCCCGGCGGTCGACCGCCGGCAGCCTGACACCGCGTCGCCCGCTGATTTCGGCCACCACCTGCGCGGCCGCCGCACCATCGCCGGCGAGACGCGCCAGATAGCGCGCCGTTTCCGGCATCCGTCGCCGCAGATAGAGGACCGACAGCGCCGGCAGCGCGCCGGCGGCGAGCACGATCCGCCATTGCAGACCGGGCGATACGCCGGCAAGCTTCAGCGCCAGCAGCACGATCCCGGCTGCCGCAGCTCCCAGCCACCACATCACGCCAAAGCCGATGCCGAGCGTCTTGCCGCGGTCGCGGCGGTTGGCGTGCTCGGCCATGATCGTCGGCGACAGGACGTAATCGGCGCCGACCCCGATCCCGAGCACAAAGCGGATCGCGATCAGCGACCACAGCCCGCCGGCAAAGATTTGGGCGATTGCGGCGACCGCCATCAGCAGCACGTCGAGACCATAAAACTTTTTCCGCCCGTTCTGGGCCAGGAGGCCGAACAGCACGGCGCCGAAGGCGGCGCCGACCAGCGCCGAGGCGGCGAGCATCGCGCTCGCGAGGCTCGACACCTTGGCGACGCCAAAGCTCGCCAGCACCAGCGGCAGCACGACGCCGATCGAGGCCAGATCGTAACCGTCGGTAAAGACGCCCATGCCGGTGGTGAACATGGTGCGGAGGTGAAACCCTTTGAGCGGCTCCTCGTCGAGCCAGCCAAACGCGCTCGCCTCGGCCATCTGCGCACCTTTCGCTAATGCAGACGGCGCGCAGCCCTATCCCGCCTCGATGACCCGGTGATTGCCGCGAGATGACGCTTCGATGATGGGCGGCGGCGTTGCCGCCTCAGGATGACAGCCAGCGGCATTGCCGCTTCACTGCCGCGGCATCGCCGGCGCCAGCCGGCCGCCGATTCGCACCGGCTCGACCCGCCGCGCAAGCCCGCTCGCATCATCGGTTTCCACCAGCACGCCACACAGCGTGCCTTCGCCCTCGGCGACCTGCGGCCGATCGCCCGGCATCTTAGTTACAAAGCGCCGCACCGCCGGACCCTTCTGCAGCCCGATCACCGAATCATAATCACCGCACATGCCGGCATCGGTCTGATAGGCGGTGCCTCCCGGCAGGATCTGCGCGTCGCCAGTCGGGATGTGCGAATGGGTCCCGAGCACCGCCGAGACGCGGCCATCGGCGAAATGACCGAGGGCCATCTTCTCGCTCGACGCCTCGGCGTGAAAATCGACAATGATCGCCGCCACCCCGGCGCCGAGCGGATGATCGGCGAGGATCGCATCCAGCCGGGCGAACGGGTCGTCGAGCGCGTCCATGAAGAGCCGGCCCATCAGATTGATCACCAGCGCCTTGCGCCCGTCGGCCAACGGCTGCAGGCGCCACCCGGCACCGGGTGTGCCGGCCGGAAAGTTCGCCGGTCGCAGCACGCAGGGATCGCGCTCGATATACGTGATCAGTTCACGCTGGTCCCAGACATGATTGCCGGTGGTCAGCACGTCAACACCGCAATCATAGAACTCGCCGCATAGCCGCTCGGTCAGGCCGAACCCGTGCGCCGCGTTCTCGGCATTGACGACGACGAGATCGAGCGCGAGGGCACGGCGCAGGCTCGGCAGATGCTGCCGCACCGCCTCTCGTCCCGGCCGTCCCATCACATCGCCACACAGCAGCAGGTTCATCGTTACGGCACCGCCCTTCCTGCCCTTGTCGGATCAGTCCGCCAACGCCGGGACTCGGGGAAGCGGAGCTGCGGCGAGGACGCTTCGACCCCCGCTGTCGCGAGGATCACAGCCAGCGCATCTCGCCTTCTCTTCCGGCAGCGGCGAGCGGTCGGAACAGATTGCGGGGTGGAGCCGCCTCGGCCGTTGGCATTGCAATCCCACCGTGGCCCGCCGTAGCAGGTGGGCGCCATATGCCACGGCCACGACCGTGGCAGGGACAGCACCCAAGAGGTAGGTATCGGCCCCGGGGCAACATGCGGCCTGACGCACCGCGCAGCCCCATCCCGCAATGCCAAAGCTAGGGGCTCTCCAACCGCGCCGCAAGCGCTTCGAGCCGCTGGGCGAGACCGTGGACCCCGCTCGCCGCGGCATCGTCGGCTTCGGCCATGTCGGTTTCGGCGGCGCGCAGCCGGCTGCGTTCCTCCTGCAACGCCTCGTTGGCGTCCGACAGTTCATCGGCGATGACCAGTGCTGCGAGCAGCAGCAGGCGCGCCTCACCGACCTGCCCGACATTCTTGACGAACTCGCCGACCCGCGCATCGACATACTGGGCGAGACGGCGGATGCGCGGCTCCTGCCCGTCCTCGCAGCTGATCTTGTACGGGTGCCGGTTGACGGTCACCGCGACTTCGCCCATGTCATCCCCCTTCCCCCAATGCCCGGTCGACCCGGGCCAGAGCCTCGTCGACACGCATGGCGATTTCGCCCGCCGCCCGGCGCAGCCGCGCATTTTCCGCCGCCGCCGGCGCGGCGCGGCTGTCCCCTGCGCCGCTGCCCCCTGTGCTGATGCCTGACCCGGCGGCGAGGGCTGCTTCGAGCCGTGCCACCGCGCGTTCGAGGCGGTCGAGCGCTTCGCCGAGCCGGCTCACCCGTCAGCTCCGTCCAGCAGCCCCGCGGCTGGTGCCGATGCGCTCAGCGCACCCGCTCGTATTTCTGCAGCGAGCGGATGTAATCGGGGCGCGGCTTGTCGGGGTAGAATTGCGGCCATTGCGTCCACGACACCTCGCCGACATAGAGATCGCCGCGGCTATCGACGGTGAGCCCGTGCGGCCCGAGAAACGAGGTCGGCGCCGTCCCGGCATGCATGTCGCCAAACCGCGACAGCAAATTCCCCTTGTTGTCGACGATGCTGACGCGCGGTCCGAGATTGGGGCTGTTGCGGTTGACCGGCTGCACCGGTCCCAGCTCGCCGATATAGGCGACCGGGTGCCGCGTATAATCCATGTAGAGCCCGCATGGCCGATGCAAATTGTTCCACTGCGCCTCGTATTTGCCGTTGCCGTCAAACACCTGGACGCGGTGGTTCTCGCGATCGGCGACATAGACCCAGCCATCGGCATCGGTGCAGATGTTGTGCACGATGTTGAACTCGCCGGGGTTGGTGCCGGGACCGCCCCACGACATCAGCAATTTGCCGTCGGGCGAATATTTGTGGACCTTGGCGTTGCCATAGCCGTCGGAGACGTAGATTTCGCCTTTCGGCGACAGTGCGGTGTGGGTACAGCGATGAAACGGCTCGCCGCTCATATAGGGGGCGGGCTTGCCGGGCACGCCGAGCTCAAGCAGCACCTTGCCGTCAAGCGAGCATTTGCGCACGAAATGGCCGCCATCGTCGGTCAGGTAGATCGAATCATCCGGGCCCATATGGACGCCGTGCGCCCGCGGAAACTGCCCCTCGCCCCAGGAGCGCAGAAAATTGCCATTGCGGTCGAACACCATGACCGGGTGCTCGCCGCGATTGAACACATAGACGTTGTCGCTCTTGTCGACGCCGACCGCACCAACCTCCTTGAACGACCAGCCATCCGGCAGCTTCGCCCAATCCTCGATGATCCGATATTTGTAGTCGCCATCGCCGACGATGATTGGCATGTTCTTCTCTCCTTTGTTTGTTCGTCGCTCCGATGTGAGCGGAGATACTGAGAGGATCGCTCGGGCTCGCGCCATCCGGAATGCCCGCTTTCGCGGGCATGACGGTCCAGGAACAGGGTTCAGTGCACGCGCTCGTACTTCTGCAGGGCGCGCAGTCCGGGCGGGTGCGGCTGGTCCGGGAACAGCCCCGGCCACAAGGTCCAGCACACCTCGCCGACATAAAGGTCGCCCCGGCTGTCGACCGCGAGCCCGTGCGGCCCGATGAACGAGGTCGGCGCCGTGCCGGCAAACGGGTCGCCGATCCGCGACAAGAGCTTGCCCCCGTTGTCGACGATGCTGACCCGCGGTCCGAGATTGGCGTTGAGGCGATTGACCGAAAGCTCGCCGATGTAGCAGACCGGCTGATGGGTATAGGGCATGTAGAGCCCGCATGGCCGATGCAAATTGTTCCACTGCGCCTCGTACTTGCCGTTGCCGTCAAACACCTGGACGCGGTGGTTCTCGCGATCGGCGACATAGACCCAGCCATCGGCATCGGTGCAGATGTTGTGGACAAGATTGAACTGGCCGGGATCGCTGCCGGGTTCGCCCCACGACATCAACAACCGGCCATCGGGCGAATATTTGTGCACCCTGGCATTGCCATAGCCATCGGAGACGTAGATCTCGCCCTTCGGCGACAATGCCGTATGGGTGCAGCGGTTGAACGGCTCGCCGGAGAGATAGGGGGCGGGCTTGCCAGGCACGCCGAGCTCGAGCAGCACCTTGCCGTCCTCGATCCGGCATTTGCGCACGAAATGGCCGCCATCATCGGTCAGATAGATCGAATCGTCCGCGCCCATATGGACGCCGTGCGCCCGCGGATACTGCCCCTCGCCCCAGGAGCGCAGGAAATTGCCGTTGCGATCGAACACCATCATCGGATGTTCGCCGCGGCCGAAAGCGTAGACGTTGTCGTTCTTGTCGACGCCGACCGCGGCGACTTCCTTGAACGACCAGCCCTCGGGCAATTTCGCCCAGTTCTCGATGATGCGGTACTGATAGTCGCCCTGGCCAACGACGGTCGCCATGCCCGGCCCTCCCTCGGATGTTCCGGCCCTTCAATGCTCTGGGCGAGCCTAGCGAACCACCCGGCCGGAAACAATCCTGCTGCGCCGGTCCGGGGTCGGCATCAGGCGGGCGCTGCGGCGTATCGCCAGCGCCATGGCACGCGGCCCTTGCCGGCGATCAGGCGAGGGGTGCGCCGACCAACCTCATCCGGGATATGATGATCCGGGCGGGAACAGCCGAAGGGTGAGATCTTGGACGGCGACATCGGATGCGGCGGGCGGGCGGCGATGGGCAGCGCCAACCGGCTCAAGCTGGGCCTCTTCGGCGCCAACTGCTCGTCCGGCCGGGCGGTGACGACGGTGCCGGAGCGCTGGTCGGGGAACTGGCTCGATTGCGTCCGCCTGGCGCAGCTGGCCGATCGGGCCGGCATTGAATTCATGCTGCCGATCGGGCGCTGGAAGGGGTATGGCGGCGCCACCGATTACCAGGGGGCCACGTGGGAGACCGTGACCTGGGCCTGCGGATTGCTGGCCCGGACCGAGCGGCTCACCGTATTCGGCACGGTGCATGCGCCATTGCTCGCGCCGCTGATCGCCGCCAAGGAATTCGCCACCGCCGACCATATCGGCGAAGGTCGCTTCGGGCTCAATCTCGTGTGCGGCTGGAACGAGGGCGAGTTCGAGATGTTCGGGGCGACGCTGCGCGATCACGAGACGCGGTATGAATACGCGCAGGAATGGCTCGATATCGTCAAGCTCGCCTGGTCGGCGGCCGAGGATTTTGATTTCACTGGCCGTTTCTTCACATTAAAGGGGATCCGCTCCAAGCCCAAGCCGCATGGCGACACCCGCCCGCTGCTGATGAATGCCGGCGCGTCGGCGACCGGCCAAGCCTTTGCGATCCGCAATTGCGACGCGCTGTTTTCAAACGTGTCACACGGGATCTCGTTCGACGAGACGGCAGCTCACATCGGCCGCGTGCGGGCGACGGCCCGACAGGCGGGTCGCGACATCGACGTCTATACGGTAGGGGTCGTCACCTGCCGTCCGACCGGGCCGGAAGCGCAGGATTATTATCGGCATGCGGTCATCGACCATGCCGATTGGGCAGCGGTCGACAACATTCTGGCAATGCGCAATATCACCTCGCAAACCCATTCGCCCGAGGCGTTCCAGCGGCTGCGCGCGCACCAGGCCAACGGCATGGGCGGGCTGCCCCTGGTCGGCGACCCGGACCGGGTGGCGAGCGAGTTGGCGCAGTTGGCGGCGGCAGGGCTGACCGGGATCGCCATCTCTTTTGTCAATTATCTCGACGAATTGCCGTATTTCTGCGCCGAGGTGCTGCCGCGCCTGGCGCGCGCCGGGTTGCGCCAGCGCCCGCCAGCGCAATAGTGCGCCCAAGGCGGATGCCGGCCCAAGGCGGATGCCCGGCCCAAGGCGGAGGTCAGCGGTCATCGCGACGTCTTGACGGATGTCGTCACCACCGCTTCCTCGGGTGAGCGCTGCGTGCCGCCATCCGAGGAATCCGAGGAATCCGAGGATGCAGCCGGAGCGGCGCTCGCCCGCGCTTGCTCTCGTCGCAGCGGGCATTATCCTGCCGGGATGACCGATATGATCTCCGCCGCTGCCGAACTCGCCCGCGCCCCGCTGCCGCGCCCGCGCGATCCGAAACTGCGCCATATGGCCGATGCGCTGCGGGTACTCGCCATGGATGCGGTCGAACAGGCCAAATCCGGGCATCCCGGCATGCCGATGGGCATGGCCGACATCGCCACGGTGCTGTTCACCAAATATCTGCGCTTTGATCCGCAGAGGCCCGACTGGCCCGACCGCGACCGGTTCATCCTGTCGAACGGGCACGGCTCGATGCTGCTCTACGGGCTCTTGCACCTCACCGGCTATCCCGACATGACGATGGCCGAGCTCGAGCATTTCCGGCAGCTCGGCAGCCGCACCGCCGGCCACCCCGAGCGCGGTCATGCGAGCGGCATCGAGGTCACAACCGGGCCGTTGGGCCAGGGGCTCGGCAATTCGGTCGGCATGGCCTTGGCCGAGCGCATGCTGGCCGCTGAGTTCGGCAAGGACATCGTCGATCATTACACCTATGTCTTCTGCGGCGATGGCTGCCTGATGGAGGGGATCAGCCACGAGGCGCTGTCGCTGGCCGGCCATCTCCGGCTCGCCAAGCTGGTCGTGCTCTACGATGACAATGCGATCTCGATCGACGGCCCGACCGAGCTCGCCGTCTCGGACGACCAGGTCATGCGCTTCCGCGCCCATGGCTGGGATGCCGAGCGGATCGACGGCCACGACACCGACGCGATCGCCGCCGCCATCGAGCGCGCGCAACAGAGCGACCGGCCGAGCCTGATCGCCTGCCGCACGGTCATCGCCTTTGGCGCGCCGACCAAGGCCGGCACTGCCGCGGCGCATGGCGCCGCACTCGGCGCCGACGAGATCAAGGGTGCGCGCCAACGCCTCGGCTGGAACTATCCGCCCTTCGTGATCCCCGACGACATCCGCGCCGCCTGGCGCGAAGCGGGGGCGCGCGGGGCCGCGGCACGGCAGGCCTGGGAGGCGCGGCTGCAAGCGTTGCCGGCCGACAAACGCGCCGAGTTCGAGCGCCGCCAGCGCCGCGCATTGCCGCAGGGCTTCGACCAGGCGATCGCCGAAATCTGCGCCGGGTTTCGCAAAGCGGACGCCAGGATCGCCACCCGCCAGGCCTCGGGCACGGTGCTCGACACCTTGACCAAAATCGTGCCGGAGCTGGTCGGCGGCTCGGCCGATCTGACCCCGTCGAACAACACCAAAGCGAAGGAGCTGAAGGAGGTCCGGCCCGGCGACTATTCCGGCCGCTATATCCATTACGGGGTGCGCGAGCACGGCATGGCGGCGGCGATGAACGGTATCGCCGCGCATGGCGGGCTCATTCCCTATGGCGGGACGTTCCTGACCTTTTCCGATTACTGCCGGCCGTCGATCCGGCTGTCGGCGTTTTCGAAGCTCGGCACCGTCTATGTGATGACCCACGATTCGATCGGGCTCGGCGAAGATGGCCCGACCCACCAGCCGGTCGAGCACTTGGCGGCATTGCGCGCGATCCCCGGCCTCTATGTCTATCGCCCGGCCGACCCGGTCGAGACCGCCGAATGCTGGGCCTTGGCCTTGCACCGGCGCGACGCCCCTTCCCTGCTGGCGCTGACCCGCCAGGCCCTGCCATTGCTGCGCCGCGACGCATCGAGCGAGAACCGCTCGGCGCAGGGCGCCTATGTCCTGGCCGAGGCCGAGGGCGCGCGCCAAGTGACCCTCATCGCCACCGGCTCCGAGGTGTCGATGGCGATGGCCGCGCGCGAGCTCTTGGCCAAGGACGGCATCCGCGCCGCGGTCGTGTCGATGCCGTGCTGGGAATTGTTCGATGCCGCCCCCGAGGATTATCGCCGCAAGGTTCTCGGCACCGCCCCGATGGTCGCGGTCGAGGCCGCCGTCGAATTCGGCTGGGAGCGCTGGATCGGCCGCCATGGCGCCTTTGTCGGCATGCACGGTTTTGGCGCCTCCGCTCCGGGCGAAAAGCTGTTCCCCCATTTTGGCATCACCGCCGAGAAGGTTGCCGAGGCCGCCCGCTCGCTCCTATAGATTGGGGAAATCCCCCGGGAGGAGCGAGCAATGACGGTACGGGTTGCGATCAATGGGTTCGGACGCATTGGCCGCCTCGTGTTGCGCGCGGCTTACGAGCACAAGCACACCGAGATTCAGGTCGTCGGGGTCAATGATCTCGGCCCGGTCGAGACCAACGCCCATCTCCTGCGTTACGACAGCGTGCATGGCCGCTTTCCCGGCGAGGTGACCAGCGGCGACAATTGGATCGATCTCGGCCGCGGGCGGATCCGCGTCACCGCCGAGCGCGACCCGGCGAAACTGCCGTGGCGCGAGCTTGGCGTTGATGTGGCGCTCGAATGCACCGGCATTTTTACGAAGCGCGAGGCGGCTGCAAAGCACCTCGAAGCCGGCGCCAAAAAGGTCATCGTCTCGGCCCCGGCCGATGGCGCCGATATGACTGTCGTGCTCGGCGTCAACCATGAGGAGCTGAAGCCCGAGCACCGGGTCATCTCGAACGGCTCGTGCACGACCAATTGCCTGGCACCGGTCGCCTATGTGCTGCATCAGGGGATCGGCATCGAGCGCGGCTTTATGACGACGATCCACTCCTATACCGGCGACCAGAGCCTGCAGGACACGCTGCACTCCGATCTGCGGCGGGCGCGCGCCGCCAATTTGTCGATGATCCCGACCTCGACCGGTGCGGCGCGGGCGATCGGTCTCGTCCTGCCGGCGCTAAAGGGCAAGCTCGACGGCACGGCCATCCGGGTGCCGACCGCCAATGTGTCGCTGATCGACCTGACCTTCGATGCGGCGCGCGCCACCTCGGCCGACGAGATCAACGGGCTGATGGAGGATGCGGCGAAGTCGAACCGGCTCAAAGGCATCGTCGGGATCAACAAGGCGCCGACCGTATCGGTCGATTTCAACCATGATTCGCACAGCTCCACCTTCGACCTGACCCAGACCCAGGTGCTCGACAAGCGCTTTGCCCGCGTGCTGTCGTGGTACGACAATGAATGGGGGTTCTCGAACCGCATGGTCGAGGTTGCCGCCTATGTCGGCGAGCTCGCCTAAAGCGCAGGGTCATGAACCGCCTCCGGGCCGGGCAACCGGGTGAGCCGGCGAGCGCATAGAGTGCGAGGGCTGTGCCCCGCCGTGCCGGATCGGCTGCCGCGACGATCCCGCCGGCCAGCGAGCCGAGACCGGCAACGACGCCGAGCGGCGGCAGGCGCAGGGCATGGCCGGGCAGGTTCACGGTCCAGCCGAGATAGGCGACAAACCAGACGCGCACCGCGAAGACTTCCCAGGTATTGCCGGCAAAGGCCGCGACATAAGCGATCAGCGCCCGATTGCGCAGCAGCGAGCGGAATTCGAGCAGATGCGCCGCGGCGGCGGGGAGCTGGCGCGCCGGCGGTGGCGGCAGCAGGACGACGGCGGCGATCGCCAGCAAGGGTCCGATGCCGCCGGCGACGAACGTTGCCCGCCAGCCGAATTCGGCATCGACGATGCCGGCAATCAACAGCGAACCGGCGCTGCCGAAAGCGTAGCTCGACGCGTAATAGGCGGCGGCACGCGACTGGCGTCCCGGCTCGACCCGGTCGACCAGCAGCTTCAGCCCCGGCATATGGACACCGGCAAACGCGACCCCGCCGAGAAGGCGAAAGACCATCGCGGCGGCAAAGCCGTGCGCCACCACAGCAAAAGCAAGGCTGGCCGCAGCACCGGCGAGCGAACAGGCGACATAAAGCCGGCGCGGGTCGATCCGATCGCTGAGGCTGCCGAGCACCGGCACCGCCAGCGCATAACCGGCGAAATAGATGCCGCCGATCCAGCCCGACTGCGCCGCGCTCAACCCCCAGGCGACGGCGATCTCATGCAAGGTGGTGGCGAAGGTCAATAGCGGCACCAAATTCGCCACCAGCCCGAACAGCATCAGCACCGTGCTGGTGCGCGCATGCATGCCGGAAGGATGCTGCTCGCTGCCGATGCGGAGGGTCGCCCGAAGCGAGGCCGCGAAGGGTCGGTCAGACGGATCGTTCATTTTGGGTCTCGTCTCGCCGCGCCCGATCTAGGATGGCGTCTGCCAGGCCCGCCGGGACCGGACTCTATCCCGAGCGCCCGGCGGAGCGCCGAGGAAACAGTTCGATGCGCGACGAAGCGCTGTGCGCCAACCCCCCGCCGGTCATCGTCGTTTACACGCTCGCCCATGCGGTCGGCGCGCTGACGGCTGCGGTCCGGGCCCGGTGTGCGATCGTGCTGTCGAGCGCGCCGGAGGCTGGTGTCTATGCCGGTCCGGGCTGGTTCCGGGCACTGATCGCGGCGGCGCGCGACGCGGTCCCGACCGCCCGGTGCTCGGCGCTACTCGATTGCGGCGGCGAAGCCGGTGCGGCGCTGGCGGCAATCCGCGCCGAGATCGAGTGCGTGCTGTTCACTGGGCGCGGCGATGTCGCGGCCCGGCTCGCCGACATTGCCCGCCGGCACGGCGTGCGGCTTGAGACGGCGCGACCCGCGGTGGCGCTCGATCTCGGCGACGATTTCTTCGCGGCACCGGAGCAGATCGAGCGGCACTGTTTCCGGCTGTTGTCGCGATGCATCGTCAGGCGCGTGCCAGGAGCGGCGCCGGAAAGCGGTTCTGGCGCACCACCAGCGTGCCGACCAGGAGAAGATTGGCGAGGTTGAACAGGATGCCGGCGGCAAAGGCCGGCGCGTAGAACCCGGCATCGTCGTAGATGACGCCGGCGAGCCAGCCGCCCGCGGCCATGCCGGAGCCGCTGAACAACAGCACGGTCGGGATCCGCCACGCTGCTTCCGATGCCGGGAACAGCTCGCGCACCGCCACGACATAGGCCGGGATGATGCCGCTGAAACCGAGCCCGAACGCCATCGAGACGGCGAACAGCCCGGCCTCGTTGCGGGTCAGTATAAAGCCGGTCATCGCCACGGCCTGGCAGGCCGATCCGGCCAGCACGGTGCGCAGCCCGCCGATCCGGTCAGCGACAAAGCCCCAGCATTGCCGCCCGACAAACGCGCAAGCGAGCAGCAGCGACAACATCGCGCTGCCGCTCGTCAGCGAGATGCCGAGATCGCCGCAATAGGCGACGAGGTGGCCCTGCGGCATCGCCATCGGCACACAGCACATAAAGCTCGCCGCCGCGACAAGGCCGAGGGCGGTGCGCGACTTCATCCCGAGCACCGATGCGCCGGGTGCCGGGCCGGGAGCGGGCCCGGTGGCGTGGACCGCCCGCGGCAGCGCCCGGAACACCAGAAAGGCGGCGGGCAGGATCAACGCGATCTCGCAACCGGCGTAGAGCCGCATCGTGCCGGCCCAGCCGAAGAAATTGATCGCATGACCGAACAGCGGCGCCCAAATCGTCCCGGCCGCAGCCTGGCCGCTACTGATCAGCGCCAGGGCGGTGCCGCGCCGCCGGTCGAACCAGCGCGAGACATAGACATAGAGCGGGGCGTTGATCCCGGCATTGCCGAATAGCCCGATGAACACGCCATGCCCGATGTAAAATGAAAGCCGTTCGCCGCGGCTCGCCAGCAGCAGCCCGACCGCGATCATCAGCGCGCCGAAGATGACGGTCCAGCGCACCCCGATCCGTTCCGCGACCTGGGCCAGCACGATCCCGCCGAGCGCCGAGCCGAGCCAGGCAAGCGAGATCGACAGCGACGGCACCGAGCGCAAATTGCCGAACGCGGCCGAGATCGGCTGCAGTGCCACGACGGTGATCATCGGCGCACCGAACGAGACCGACAGCACCCCGAGCGCGGTAAATGCGACGAGCCAGGAGCGGCCCGTCTCGACCGTCACCGGTGCGCCGGGCGAGCGCCCGGTCATGGCGGCGATCTTCCGGCGAGACCGGCCGGGGCCAAGGAAGCCGGGAACCGGGGGAGGGTTACCAGCACGCTCCCGATCGCCTCTCGAACCGTGTCCACAGCAGAGTGTTAGAGCCGCCATCCAGCACCGGCAACCAGGATCGCGGCAACCGAGACCCGACGGCAACGCACGACATCCGACCGGGCGCGCCGGGCGCCGAGCCCTGCGGGTCAACGCCCGCTCGCGGCACTGGGCCCGATCTGGTATGATCAAAAGACGACGCCGCATCTGCCGAGCGGCTCCGGACCCCGCTTTTGCGAGGTGATGACAGGGCTTGAACTTGATGCTGAGACAACCATTGAGAAACGACGACCCGGCGACGACGCGGCTCTATCTGGTTACGCCGCCGCTGCTCGACCCCGAGCGTTTCGCACCCGATCTCGAAGCCGCACTCGCGGGCGGCGACGTTGCTTGCCTGCAGCTGCGGCTGAAGGATGTCACCGACGATGCGGTGCGACAGGCGACGATGGTCTTGAAGCCGATCGCTCAGCGGCACGGTGTCGCCTTCATCATGAACGACCGGCCCGACCTTGCCGCCGAGCTCGATTGCGACGGTGTCCATGTCGGCGAGGAAGACATGCCCTACGCCGAAGCGCGGCGCCTGCTCGGTCCGGACCGGATCATCGGCGTGACCTGTGGCGCCAGTCGCGACCGCGCGATCACCGCCGCCGAGGCCGGTGCCGATTACGTCGCGTTTGGCGCCTTTTTCCCTAGCCCAACCAAAGGCGGTGCGAAATATCGCGCCACTCCTGAAGTCTTGCAGGATTGGAGCGAGACCACGGTCGTGCCGTGCTGCGCGATCGGCGGCATCACCCAACAGAATTGCGGGCCGCTGGTCGAAGCCGGCGCCGATTTTCTCGCCGTGATCTCGTCGATCTGGTCCTATCCCAACGGTCCCCGCGCCGCCGTCGCCGATTTCAACGCCGTCTTCGCGAGGTATGGGCGGGCCTATACCGGGAGCTGAACCGCCTCGCCGCCAGCGCGCTCCGGCAGCGCGGTCGCGGGTGGGTCGAAGGCCGAGACGCCGGTGCGCGCGTGCCACGGGTTTTTGCCGAACCCGGCCCATTCGCGCAGGTCGCCGATCATCCACGACAGGACGCTGCGTCGCCCCAGCGCCGCCGTTGTCCACGGCAGCAGCGCCGCCCATGGCAGGAACGGGCTGCGCCTTCCATAGGCCCAGATTTCGACACGCAGCGAGGCGCCCGTGCTCGGGCCGCGCGCATGAAAACCAAAAGTGTCGGCGACGACGAGAGTGTTGGCCGGCACCGCGAAGGCGCGCGGCGGCGGCAGGCCGAGCCCGGCCAGTTCCGCCTCGTCGATGCGCAACGAGCCTTGCCGGATCTCGCGATTCGGCGAGTGGCGGGCGTCGAGGCTCATCCGCCGTTCCCAGGCAAGCCGCCGTGCGGTCAGGCGATGCGACCCCGGAACATAGGTGAACGGGCCGGCATCCGCCGCCACATCGGTCAGGAACAGCCACGCCTTGACCGTCGGGTGAAAGGTATCGGCATGGAGAAACGTCTGCGGATCACGCGGACCCGGGCGCGCGTGGCGCAGGATGCTCTGCACCCAGACGACCGGCTCGGCATTGCGGGCGCCGGCATAGCGGACGAGCCCGCGCCACTCGGGCGATCGCAATACCGCATCCAGCGCAGATAGCTGCGCCAGCGCCGGCCGGTCGAGCGCGATCTTGCGCATGACGGTGTCGCCTTCGGCGATTTCGCGCAGCGGCCCGCGATAGGCCCGCAACTGGGCAACGAGCGCGGCGAAATTCTCGGACGGCAGAAAATCATGCCGCACGACAAACCCGTCGCGATCGAACGCGGCGCGATCCTCGGGCGAAATCAGCCGCGCAAGACGCCGCCGGCGTGCCATCGCGAGCCGGTAGGCGATGGCCACGCGGCGCGCATGCAGACCCCATTCGTTGAGCCGCCGGTTGCCGATGACAAGATTGCGCTCAAAGGATTTCGTGCCGGTGGGAAGCTGCGCGACCCACCACGGGGTCATCATTGCGCACCGCAGTTGCGACAGCATCTCCGTCTCCACCGCGATTCCCGCGACGTCGCTACCTGCCCGATCCTATCATCGGCACCGCGGCGCGTCAGCCGCCGTCGCCTGGACTCTGCGATTGCGCGGCAGTAGGACAGCAGCGATCCGCAGCGCTTGCGGACGCAGGGCGTCACCCGCGAGGCATCGGCAGCCGGAGGCCAAGGCGATATCGTCCGACTTTCCCGATGATCCCGCGGCCGCGCCGTTGCCCACCGCCCATCGGCACGGTGCCGCGCACGCCCTCGGCGCACCGGTCGGGCAACTCGCGGTCACCGGCGGGCGCATCGATTTGCGTGCGGTTGCCGCGATGCTGCCGGATTTCACGATCGGACCCCGCCGTGAGAGTGCCGAGGCGATTGCCATCTGGTCCGATTCGGGCGATGCCAACCGATCGCCGCGGCGCGCAACGCCGCTTCGGGTGCCGCTGGTGCAGCTCGCCAACGGGGTGCTGCGCACCCCGCCGCGGCACGGTACGGACCGGCCGCTCCTCAGCATCACGGCGCGCGTGATCGACGGACCGCCATCACCAGCCGACCGACTGTCTGCCGAGCGGCTGCTGGCGACCCGCGGCTGGGAGACATCGGCGCTGATCGAACGCGCTGCCGCGGCGAGACGCGAGCTGATCAGGCAGCGCGTTGGCGGGAATTGGTGGCACGATGGCGAACTGCCCGCACAGGGCGGCACGATCGCAGTTCTCGCCGCGGAGGCCGCTTCGCCGGCGCAACGCCGGGCGATGCTCGCGGCGGCACTCGCGGAGAACCGGGCAGACGAGATCGTCGTGCTGGCCGCAGGCCGGCGGCAGGGGGCTGACCGCGCCGCGGCCGTGGCCCTGCCCGGTGCAGCATCGGCCGGCGTCACGGTGGTCGCGCAGCCGATCGATCCGTGGCGGGTCGTCGAGCGCGCGCGGCGCGTCTATTCGGCCGGCGGCGAGACCGGGTTTCTGGCGCTGCTCGCCGGCCGCGAAACCCACTGTTTCGGCGACGCCTGTTATTCGGGGTGGGGTGTCACGATCGATGCCCCGGGGGTGCCGCAAAAGCCGTTCGGCCGCTCGATCGACGAAATCTGCGCGGCTGCGTGTCTGCTCGCCACGCGCTGCCGGGACCCCTACCGCAACATCGCTGCGCGCTTCGAAGATGTGCTGGCGCTACTCGCCGATTGGCGGCGAATCGACGAGGCCAATCGCCGCATCGCCGTGCTCGTTGGCATGTCGTTCTGGAAAAGGCGGCGGGTCGCGGATTTTTTCTGCTCATCCGGTGGACCGCCGGCATTTCGCCGCAATGCGCGGGCGGCGCTGGCGCTTGCCGGGCGCCGGCCGGGAAGTGCTGTCGCGGTGTGGGCATCGCGCGTGCCGGACGGGTTGGCGGAAGGCGCGGCGCAGCGGCAGATCCCGCTGATCCGGGTCGAGGATGGCTTTGTCCGCTCGGTCGGGCTTGGTTCGGATTTCATGCCGGCGGCCTCGCTGGTGCTCGACCATCAGGGCATGCATTACGACCCGCGTGTCACGAGCGATCTCGAACGCCTGCTGCGCGAGACCGAATTCGGCCCCGAGCTGACCCGGCGGGCGGCCAAGCTGATCGACCGGCTGGTGGCCCGCGGCATCACCAAATACAATCTGGGCCCGGCCGCGACACCGCTCGAACTGCCGACCGGCCGGCGGCGCATCCTGGTTCCGGGCCAGGTCGAGGACGATTTGTCGGTGATGCTCGGCGGCGACGGAGTGCGCAGCAACCGCGATCTTCTCGCCCGTGTGCGCGCCGCGGCGCCGGACGCTTACATCCTCTATAAGCCGCATCCCGATGTCGAAGCCGGCCACCGCCGGGGAGCCGTGCCCGATCGGGTCGCCCGGGAATTTGCCGACGCCGTGATTCGCGGCGGATCGCCGGCGGCACTGCTCGCGGAGATCGACGAATTGCATACTCTTACCTCGCTGACCGGGTTCGAGGCATTGCTGCGCCATCGGCGGGTGGTGGTCTATGGTCGGCCATTCTATGCCGGATGGGGGCTGACCACCGACCTTGCCGCGGCCGATCGCGGCCGGCGCTTGAGCCTCGAAGAACTCGTCGCCGGGGCGCTGATCCTCTACCCGCGTTATGTCGATCCAGTCACCCGGCTGCCCTGCCCGCCCGAACTCATCATCGAGCGCCTCGACGACCCGGAGCTGTGGCGCCCGGGTCTCCTCGTCGCCATCCGCCGGCTGCAAGGGATGCTGTCGCGGTGGCGGCGGGCGGCACGCGGGACTGGACCGCGTATCCGCCGTTCCGCGCCGGATCGTGTTCCGTAGCGAGCGGGCGCACGAAGATTTGTCTGGCGCCGGGCGAATGCTAGGATCACCCGCCGGCTGTTGCCGCTCTGTTGCCCGCTGACGATGCCTCCATCGGATTCCCGCCGGGACGAGCCCGTATATTTTCTGCTGCACATCCCGAAGACGGCCGGGCAGACGATCCAGACCCACCTCGCCAGCCATTGCGCGCCGGGTGTGTTCTGGCAGTCGCACGGCCGGATGAGGTTGGGGTCTGGCACGCGGCGCGGTGATCTTCCTGATCCGGATCATGCCCGGATCGTTGCCGGCCACCATCTCGGCCGCTCGCTCGAGAGCTTGTTCCCGGGCCGCCCGATTCGCCGGATCGTCCTGCTACGCGACCCGCTGGAGCTGCAGCTCTCGCTCTACAACTGGCAGATGATGGATCACCTGGCCAAGGGGCTCGGGACCTACAGCCTCGCACTTCATCTGCAGGCGATGCCGCGCGACTTCATGGCGCATTTCCTGTTGTCGCGCTGGCTCGAACTCTCCTGGTCGAGGCTGTTGGCAATGACCGATGCGGCAAAACACCGTGCCCTCGACCGGATGCTCGGCAAATTCTGGTTTGTCGGGGCGCATACCGACTGCGACCGCCTGATCGCGGCACTCGGCCCGGAATTCGACGTTCCGCCGCTGGCGCGAGCGCGCAACACCGCGGCCCAATTGCAGGCCGAGACGGGCTGGCCGCTGGTCACCGCCGCCACCCTGTCGCCGGCAATGCGCGAAACGATTCGCGCGAATCATCGGCTCGACCTGGCGCTCTGGCAGGAGTGGCATGGCGCCGGCTTCGATGCCGCCCGACCCCGCCGGCACGCGGCCCCACCCGCTGGCGGCAGCGGGTTTCTTGCCCATGAGATGATCCGCCCATGCTTCATGCTGGCGCGGTGGGCCGGGCGCTGCCGGAGCTGGCGCCGGCGGGCGCAGGAGCCGGCCGGTGTCAAGATCGCTCGTGCCAACCGGGCCCGCAACACCGGCCAGTGGGAGCTCGCGGCAAAGGATTATCGCGCCGCCTTGCAGGATCTGCCGAACGCCTCGGCGATCTGGGTCCAATACGGCCATGTCTTGAAGGAATCCGGCCAGATCGATGCCGCCGAGCGGGCTTACCGGCGCGCGATCAGCCTCAACCCCGACATCGCAGACACGCACCTGCACCTCGGCCACGCGCTGAAGCTTCAAGGCCGGATCGATGAAGCGGTCGAGGCCTATTTGCGCTCGGCCCGGCTCGATCGCGCGACGGGCCATGCCCGGCTCGAGCTGGTCGGCCTCGGCTGGACGCCCGAACGCATCGAACAGATCGTGTCGGCCGCAGTATCGGACGGCATGAGGCTGCCGCAGCGGGCCAGCTGAGCGGACAGGCGGACGTGGCCAAGCCTTGCCTCGATCCTCGTTGTGGTCGAACATTGTTGAGTATCAATAAACCTCGCCGTGCCCAATGAAATTTGCCTGCGTCGTGATGTGCCTGGCCGGTGCGGCGCTCGCCGGGTGCGGCACCCTGCCGACCGCCGGCCCCAGTGCCAGCCAGGTGGTCGATCAGGCGATGGTGAACGGCCGGCCGCGCTTCGATCTCGTCGATGTCAACGAGCATGTCGTCTCGACCCTCCTGGCGCAGCCGGCGGCAAGCTTTCGCAACACCTTCTGGCGCTACGGCAAGCCGCCCAATCCGAAAATCCAGATTGGCGACACGATCGAGGTGTCGATCTGGGAGGCTGCCGGCGGCGGGCTGTTCGGCGGGGCGGCGACCGCGGCGCCGGTGACGACACAGACAACGACAACCGCCGCGGCGATCTCCGGCGGATCGCAGAAATCGGGGATCCCGGATCAGGTGGTCGCTCCCGATGGCGGGATCAGCGTGCCGTTCGCCGGTCGCATCCCGGTCGCCGGGCACACCCCGCTTGAAGTTCAGCACATCATCGAGCAGCGCCTGTCGGAGAAGACGATCGAGCCGCAGGTCATCGTGACCGTCGTCAAAAGCGAGCGTTACAGCGCCACCGTCTCGGGCGAGGTGGTGAACGGCGCGCGGGTGCCGCTGTCGGTGGCCGGCGACCGACTGCTCGACCTGATCGCCGAGGCCGGCGGCGCCAAGGCACCGATCTATGAGACCTTTGTCCGCCTGACGCGCGGCGGCGTCACCGTGACGATCCCGATGGTGAAGCTCGTATCGGACCCGAGCGAGAACATCTATGCGTGGCCGGGCGATGTGCTGACGTTGATCCAGGTGCCGCGGACCTTTACCGTGTTCGGCGCCGCCGGCCAGAACAACCAGATACCGTTTGGCGCACAGCGGGTCACCGTCGCCGACGCCCTGGCCAAATCGGGCGGGCTGCAGGATTCACGCGCCGACCCGTCCGGCGTCTTCCTGTTCCGGTTCGAGCCCGCCCGAGTGGTCGGTGCGCTCAAGGCACGATCGCTGCCGATCGGGCCGGGCGGCAGTTCGCCGGTCGTCTATCGCTTCAACCTCGACGACGTGGACAGCTATTTTCTGGCGCAACGCTTTCCGATCGAGAACAAGGACATCATCTACATCGCCAACGCCCCGCTGACCCAGCTGCAGAAATTCTTTACGCTGCTGAGCACGATCACCTCTCCGGTCGTGACCGGTGCCGTGGTCAAGAATGCCACGACGCCGTGACGACCGATGCGGCTCGGTGCCGATTTCCGGGGTCGAGATGAGCCGGGCGGGCGCGGTCCGGGCCAGCGGATGACGCGGGCTAGCGGGTGATGCGCGATCCGCTCTGGGAAGAAGCCGGCCAGGCGCTGTTGCGCTATGCCGGCAACGACGACGTCGTCGTCCTGCCGCGCGGCGACTGGCCCGAATTGCCGGGTCAGCCGATCTTCTATGACGATCTGATCGAAAGCGGCGACGCGACGCTGCTGGTGCTGCACAAGGGCCGCTTTGGCGCGATCGACAAGGAGAGGCTGAGAACCATCTCCGAGACTTGGCAA
>Ga0335075_10000641_pt1 | contig 60159 bp, 44 predicted proteins | sample Lox_Sample_24_FD_206723 | JGI IMG/M metagenome (GOLD analysis project Ga0335075, IMG submission 206723) | Soil microbial communities from Loxahatchee National Wildlife Refuge, Florida, United States - Lox_Sample_2.4 | ecosystem: Environmental > Terrestrial > Soil > Wetlands | place: USA...
ACCGCGCTTACCGCGCGGTGAGATACCAACCGCGCTTACCGCGCGGTGAGATACCAACCGCGCTTACCGCGCGGTGAGATACCAACCGCGCTTACCGCGCGGCGAGATACCAACCGCGCTTACCGCGCGGCGAGATACCAACCGCGCTTGGCGCGCGGCGTGATTAGTTCGACGGCTGCGCATGCGCGGCGTCGTCGGTAGTGAGCTGGAGGAAGATGTCCTCGAGGCTCAAGCTGAGACCGCGCAGCTCGTAAAGCGGCCAGCCTTTTTGCACAATGCTGGAGGCGATCAGGCTGCGAACATCCTGCCCCTGCGCGGATTCGACGGTGGCGGCGACGTGCCCATCGGCCCCGCCGGCCTCCACCTGCACGCGAGCAGCGCCGGGAATTTGCGAAAGCAACTCGCGAAGCTGCTTTTCCGGCGCCTGCACTTCCACGCGAATGCGCTGGCCTCCACGAAGCTGCGAGGTGAGATTTTGCGGCGTATCGACGGCAGCTATCTTGCCCTTGTTGATGATCACCACGCGGTCGCAGGTCATGCTGACCTCAGGCAAAATGTGCGTGGAAAGAATGATGGTGTGGCTGCCGGCCAGGGCTTTAATGAGGTTGCGGACTTCGATGATCTGCTTGGGATCGAGCCCGACGGTAGGCTCGTCGAGAATAATCACCTCCGGGTCGTGTACCAGCGCCTGAGCGAGGCCGACGCGCTGCTTGTAGCCACGCGAGAGCCGCTTGATCAGCTCGTGGCGCTTGTCGCCGAGATTGGTTTTGGCGAGAGCGTCATCGATGCGCGCGGCGTGCCTTTCGGCCGGCACATTTTTGATCCGCAGCACAAATTCGAGATAGGACTCGACGGACATATCCGGATAAACAGGCGGAGCTTCCGGAAGATAGCCAATGTGGCGACGCACCTGGAGCGAATCTTTGAAGACGTCAAAGCCGCTAACGCGCGCTGTGCCCGACGTGGCGGGCATATAGCCGGTCAGAATACGCATGGTGGTGGTCTTGCCGGCACCGTTGGGGCCGAGAAAACCCAGAATTTCGCCCTTATTGACGGTGAAAGAGACGTGATCTACGGCCGTGGTGGTGCCGTAGGACTTGGTTACGTCCTGAACTTCAATCAATGCATTCCTCCAAAAATGTTATGAAGAGAGGAAAGCGAAGCAATCCATGCTGTTAGACGGTCGTGCCCACACCTAGTTAGCAGACCCTTATAACAAAATTTGCGCGAAAGCGAAAATCGCAAAACGAAAAATCATAGGAGCATTACGGATTTCGGAATACTCTAGGTGGGATGCAATCCGCACAATCGGCGTTGCTGAGAATCACGGCGAAGGTCTTGGTGGTTTTCACGGCTTGAAGCGCGTGGCGGCAGGCAAACACGAGGAATTTCGCAGGCGCGTTGCTGAGTTCCTATTTTCAACCGCCGGGACGCGGGGGATGCACAGGCAACAGCGCAGGTGCCCTGCGCATCCACATGCCTGATTTAGGGTCCCGGATATCCGGACGGTCCGGAGCGCGGGCCTACGATGGGGTTGAAGGACCGGCGACGCGGCGTGGGGCAAAAGATTTGGCGCGGGAGATTTTGCGCAGGCTGGAGATGTGCGTTGACACTCTCCGGCCGTTTTGTTATTCAACTCGTTTGTCTGATTGCGCCGCGATTCTCAGAGGGGCGTACCCAGGACACAGCTAGACGTGTACTTGAACGAAGCAACGATCGCCACAAGATCGCGGAGAGTTACGGCTGTGCGAATTTCATTCGGGTCATTACGTCCGGGACAGCTGTCCGGACTTTGGTGTGGAACATTTGTCGTCTCGAAGTAACGGAGCGGACTCGATGATGCAATTTGCGGTGGCCGCATGAAGCGGTTGGGGCTGGCAGCGGCCTTTTCGCTGGCGTTCGCGATCGCTTTCCTCGCGGGGTGCGGGGGATCCGGATCGTCCATTAACGTCGAGATTATTCCGCCACAGATCACCACTCCGCTGGGAACCCAGCTGGGCACGACGGTGGACGCAGGCTCGGCTCAAGCGTTCACGTATACGGCCACGCTGGCGGACGATATTAAGAACGAGGGCGTGACCTGGATGATTACCGGGACGGACTGTTCCGGGAATGGCTGCGGAACGCTTTCGAACGCAACCAAATATTCCGTGGCGTATACGCCACCTCCGGCACCGCTTCCCTCATCGGCCGCGCTGAGCGTGACGCTGACTGCGACGTCCGTCGCACAGACTTCCGCGACCGGGACGGTGACCATCAACGTAGAGCCACTGCCGACGTTTACGACCACACAATGCAACCCCGCGGGAGTGACCACGCCATGCGGCCTGCCCAGCGGATCGAATGGCATCGGCTATAACCAGCCTGTGACCATTACTGGCGGGGTGGCGCCCTATACGTTTGCGGTGACGAATGTGGTGACGAACGGCGTCGGCTCTTCGTTGGCAGCCGATTGCCTGGGCATGACGGTCTCGCTGACCACCAACGCATCGACGGCGATCGCAGGCACCCCATGCAACGCCGGAACGGGCCAATCGGGAACCGGCCCCTCCACGATCAGCTTTACGGTGCAGGTGACAGATAGCGGCGGCGCGGCAGCGATCACGCAGGCGTTCACGATGTCACTTACAGCGGCACCAGCGCTGGCGATTACGACGCCATCGCCGCTGCCGACGGCGAGCTTGAATACGCTATACAACCGGGCGGTGCGCACCACGGGCGGGGTAACGCCGCTTACTTGGTCGATTTCGGCGGGTGGCTTGCCACCGGGACTTTCGCTCGCCCCGACGACTGGGGTGATCAGCGGAATTCCCGACGCCTCTGATGCGACCAGCACGAACTGCGGCGCGCCGTCAAACCAAGCGGGAAATTATTGTTTTTCGGTGACCGTCACGGATTCCGCGCGGATACCCTCCAACAATGCGCAGCCGCCTGCGACGACGAATCAATCGAAAACACAGGCCTATGTGATGACGGTGCTGACGCCTGGGCCGCTATCGATCGTACCCTCTACGCCACCGGCCGGAATAACGGCGACCGGCTATAGCGCTATTTTGCAGGTTACGGGCGGCGTACCCAATTACACGTGGACCGTGACACAAGGACAGCTGCCAGCAGGACTGACGCTGACGGCGAACAACAACGGAAACGGCGTGATCTCCGGAGACCCGATCGTGGCCGGAACGTACAACTTTACCGTGCAAGTAGCGGACGGCGAGGTGACGCCGCAAACGGCAACGGCGAGTTATTCCATTGTGGTGAGCGCCGGGCAGGACAACAACGGGCTCTTGAGCGGAGCGTATTCGTTCATCTTCCGGGGATTCGATAAAGATGGATCGGTGGCGATCATCGGCACGCTGACAGCGGACGGCAACGGCAACATTACCGCGGGCAGTGAGGTGATCAACCGCGTATCCGGAGTGGCGCCGATAGCCAGCGTCACCGGCACCTATATCATCGATTCCAATATTTCGGGCGCGCCTCCGAACGGAGCGCCTGGGGACGGACGCGGGACGATGCAGTTGGTGACAACGCTGGGCTCGCAGCAGATCGTCACCGCGCAATACGAGCTCGCGGTGCAGCCAGACGGAAGCGTCGAGTTTTTCCAGGAACACAATTACTATCCGACGCAGCCCGTGCCGGTAAATCCAGACGCGTTTGCCACGCATGGGGCGGGCGTGATGAAGCCGGTGGTCGGCGGCACTTTCGCGGCGACGAACTTCAGCGGCAATTATGCTTTCGAGTTTTCCGGACAGGACCTCAGCAAAAATCCAGACGCGTTGGTGGGTTCGATCCACGCAGACGGTGTACAGACCCTTGCGCCGGGTACAGCGGACTTCAACGACGCAGGGAATTATGGCTCGCAGTCGATTTCCGGAAGTTTCGGGTATACCAGCGGTTTGGGGTCGGTACAGCTGACTTTGGAAGTTCCCAAAACAGGGCAAGAGACACTGGATTTCGAATACGTGTTCGTGTCCAGTTCGGACCTGTATTTTGTCGAGGTGGACGACAACGTAAACGCGGCGAACGCCCCGACACTGTACCGCCTGAGCGGAGAGATGATTCAGCAGCAGCCCGGCACTACTTTTGGGCAGAGTTCCCTTTCGGCCGGATCGGTGACCACCACGTCCGGGACGGACGCCAGCGGCAACGCGGTTGTTTCGGCCGGACTGCTGACATCGACGGTTTGCGACGGGAACACGCAGAACTCGCTCTCGTTCGATGAGAACGACGCGGGTGCGCTGACCTCACCGAACATCGCGGAAACTTGCACGGTGAACCCAAACAACGGGCGCGTGGGATTCACATGGCTGTCTCCAGCGGTGGCGCCGCCCTTTGCCGCAGCTTACCTAGTCGGGCAGGGCGAGGGATTTGTGATCGGCAGTGACGCGACGGCAAGCACGGGATTGCTCGAATTACAGTCTGGCGCGCCGTACAGCGCTTCGTCTGTTTCGGGAGGGTACGCGATCAGCTCTCCATTCATAACCGAACCTGGCGTGAACAATTTGCAGGGAGTGGTGATCGGGAATGGAGCCGGCGCACTCAGCGGAACGGTGGACGAAGCAGACGCTTCCGGCGCCGCGCAGACGCTGGATCAGGCTTTCGCCTCCACGATCACGGCGCTGGCCGCGAATGGGCGAGGCACGATGACGACGAATACACCCGTTCCGACCGGATTCCCAACCAACTGGATTTTCTACGTGGTTTCGCCGGGACAAATTCGCGGGATTACAGCGGACAGCGGAAACCAGCATCCTCAACTGATGTTCCTCGGCCCATCAACGCTTTAGGGCTTTGACGGATCTTTCTTCGGATCCACGTCTCGATCTTTTTTGGGATCCAGGCGCAGCGCGGCGGAGTTAATGCAGAAGCGCAGGCCGGTTGGGCGAGGGCCATCCTCGAACACGTGGCCGAGATGCGCTTCGCAGCGGCTGCACATCACTTCGACGCGTTCCATGCCGTGCGATCCATCGCGCGTCATTTCCACGTTTTCCGCCGCAAGCGGCTGCCAAAAGCTGGGCCAGCCGGAGCCGGAATGATATTTCGCATTCGAGGAAAATAGCGGCTGTCCGCAGCAGACGCAGACGTAGGTGCCGGGCGCGTCGGTGCCCTCGTACTCGCCGGTGAAAGGGGGCTCAGTTCCCTTCTGGCGCGTTACGTAATATTGCTCGTTGGATAGCGATTTGCGCCATTCGGCGTCGTCTTTATAAATCTTTTTGCTGGCGGAGTCGGTCATAGAATCACTCGTAGAGCGGCGAACGAAATTGATGCAATAAGCTTATACCAGGCGGACGGATTTTGCGAAATCGAGCGGCTGCTCCGGACAGGCTGAAGAAACGTGAGGATGTGATACATTCAGCGGCGAGGCTGGAATGAGGCTAGGCTGGTGAAAAAGACGATCGCTATCGGCATCCTCTCATGCGCGGTTCTGTTTTTTGCGGCGGCGTACGCTTGGCGTGCGCCCAAGGCGGTGCAATCAGCGGCAGGGCCGAAGCCGTGGAATTCTAATGCCATCGAAGCAACCTTCGAGGGCGTGCAGGTACGGGAAGTGGATGCGGCACACGCGAATATCGAATTTCTCTACGATCTGGATAACCGGACGAATAGCGATTTCGAGTTGGAGTCCGGTCCAGACGCGGTGATTATGAAGCGGCTGGCGGCAGATGGCAGCTTGAGTTCCGATACGCAGGCACGGCTGACTTCGACGGCATTCATCCCCACGAACAACCGTACGCGCATCGCGATCGAAATGGGCGATGCGTTCGCGTGGCCGGCCAAGCCGGATGCGGCGGCGGATCAGGCTTTTCGCGACTTCGTGGTGCGGGAAACGTCTGGAGTGCAAGGGTTTGTGATTTTCGATCAAGCGTGGCGATATCAGATTGAGCTTCCAATCAACCTCGCGTCCGTGCCGACTGGCGCGGGCCCGCAGCAACCATCAGCAGGAATCGCTCATTAAGGGCTCGAGACTGGTTCAAAATTTCAGGCTGGAACCCAGGAGCGGAAGTTATGGCGAGAGCGAGTTCGGTCCCGAGAAACGTTCCCATAACAAAAAAACCGGGACCATAATGGGAAAGTGAACGAAAGCCGCTCTCTCGCCTTGCAGCGCTCGTTAAACTGAGCATATAATCCGCGCAATCGATGGCAGTGGATTCAGAAGATCGCAGTTTCGTGACCGGCAAAAACGTGTAGCTATGTCCGAAGTTTTGGAATTTGCCCACGGTGTAACTTCTTCCGCAGAACGGCGCAGGCACGCGCGGCAGCGTCCGAATTCGCTCACCTACATTGAACTCGAGAAAGATAACGGCGGCATCGTGTTGGATGCCAGCGAGAGCGGGATTTCCGTGCAGGCGGTGGTGAGTTTGCAGGAAGACGTGCTGCCGCGGGTGCGGCTGCGACTTCCGGATTCCAAAGAATGGTTGGAATTTCGGGCACGCGTGGTGTGGACGAGAGAAGCGGGGAAAGTGGCGGGATTGGAGTTGGAGGACTTGTCCGAGCCGGGGCGGAGCCAACTGCATGATTGGCTTACGCGCGAGGCCTCCGACAGGGAGAGCAATGCGCCGCTGATTCCGGAGTGGTCGGCGACATTCCCGTCCGAAGCGGACAATGCGGATATGCCGCAGATTTCCAGAGCGGTGGAGACTCGTCCTGCGCTAGCGCTGGTGGATTACACCGACCAATCGGGCGCCGAGCAAAACAATGTGGAGCAAGTGGAGATCGAGCAGTTAAGCGTGGATCAATCGCACGTGGGAGAGCTGGTAGGTAACGTGCGGGGAGAGGTTCCGATCGCGGTCGCTGTGGATTCAGGATCGCGAGCGCGGAGATTGTCCGTGCCATTTTCGGGCATTTCGGGCGCACAGGAACGCGCAATGGGAGTGGAGGCGGAGGAAAAACAGCTTAGGTCGGCGCCGAAGCAGCCGACGGCACGAAGCGCAGCGAGCCCACGGCAGACGGAAGTAGCGGCCTGGGTATATCTGCTGTTACTGGCGCTGGCGGTGTGCTGCGTGGCGGCAGGATGGGCTGTGGGACGAGGCAAGCTAACGCCTACGATCGAGAAGCTGCGCGGAATGGTGCAACAGGAGCGAGCGTCGGCTGCGACGATCGAGACGCAGCCCGAGAAAACCGTTGCACCGGTTGTGAGCGAAATTGAAGTGAGGGACTTGGCGGGGCAAACGCGCATGATTTTGCTGCAAGCAGCCGCGGTCCCTGCGAGCGCATTGGCGGCGCAATCGGCGTACGCGGGGAGCACGGCGCGGAAGCCCGCGCTGAATTTCCAGGTATGGACGTTATCGGCACCGCGGCCTTCGGCGTCAGCAGGAGCGGCAGCGGCGAGCGCCAACAGCGCTCCGCCGGCCATGCCGACCGAGGACCAGCGCGCGCAAGCTCCGCAAATCGCGGAGATCGCCTCCGGCGAAGCAACCAACGGATACGCGGAGGTGCCGAGGCCCGAAAACTCGGTGGGCGGCTTGCAGCGGGGCGTGCTACTGCATCGCGTAGAACCCGAATACCCCGAGATCGCGCGAGACCAAAGGGTGTCGGGAACGGTGGTGCTGAATGCGCACCTCGGGGCGGACGGATTGGTGCGCAGCGTGAGCGTGATCAGCGGGCCAAAGCTGCTGATCGCTCCCGCCGAAAACGCGGTGCGGCAGTGGCGTTACGCCCCCACGATGCTCGACAGCAAACCGATTGAAACGGACGTGCAGATCAGCCTGGTATTTCGCCTGCCTGGGGAATCCGAGTAGTTTTTCCGCAATTTGCGGTTTACGCAACTTCTCCAACACCGCTGCCGCAAGGAACTAAACCTCCGTCGATTCTCGACCGATGAATGCAGATGGAGCCGCCGAAGTGTCCGAATTTGAAGATCCGTACATTTATCACGACGTGCTAGAGAGCTTGCAACTGGGCATCTACATCGTCGATCGCGATCAGAGAATCGTCTTCTGGAACGAAGGCGCGGAGAAAATGACGGGGTATTTGCGGCAGGACGTGATGGGCTGCTACTGCCGGGCGGAATCAGCGGCGCACAGCGAGGCGCAAAGGACCGTGCTGGCGGACGCTTCGGAAACGCTGGTTGTCGCGCTGCGCGACGGTCGACCGGGGATGGGCGAAGTGTCTCTGCGGCACAAGTCCGGGCATCGCATTTTCGCGCGGGTGCGCGCGGTACCGATACGGAACGCACACGGGTCGGTCATCGGCGCGGCGCAAAGCATGGACGAGAGTCCCTCCGCGTCCGAATGGGACCGGCGGCAAGGGAAGCTGGCAAACTACGGCTGCCTGGACCCAGCGACGGGCGTGCTGACGCACGACGTGATCATCTCGCATTTGCGCGAAGCGGTAGCGACCTACGCCGAAGCGCCGGTGCCATTCAGCATTCTAGTAATACGAATCGACGGCCTCGATCATCTGCGAACTACTTATGGGGGCCCGGTGATCGCGTCCGTGCTGCGCGTCATGGGCACCAGTCTTGAAAAGAGCCTGCGGCCAACCGATTTTTTGGGACGGCTATCGGAAAGCCGGTTTCTGGCAATTCTGCACGAATGTGGCGGAACGGAGCTTCCGAGAGCGGCGGAGCGGATTAAGAAAACGGCGAACACTTCGGAAGTGCAGTGGTGGGGCGACCGCTGGTCGGTGACAGTATCGATCGGCGGCGCCTGCGCGATTCCCGGAGACTCACTCGATACGCTGCTGGCACGAGGGACGAAAGCGGTGGAGCGCAGCATTGAAGCAGGGGGAAACCGAGTGACGACCGGGGAGTTCGGGTCGGACTTGCAGTTCGCGCGCGAGGAGGAATAGGGCGAAGTGTTTACGATCATAGGCATCGTGGTGGTATTCGCGGCCATCGTCACCGGCTATTTAATGGAGCACGGAAATATGTCGGTGCTTCTGCAGCCGGCGGAATTAATCATCATCGGCGGAGCAGCCGCTGGAACCTTACTGATTGCCAATCCGGTGCACATCCTGAAACAGATCTCCGGAGGATTCGGAGTAGCGTTTGGAAATTCGCCATATACCAAGCAGCGTTACTTGGAATCGATGAGGATGATGTACGAGCTTTTTGGCCGGGCCCGGCGCGACGGGATGATGGCGTTGGAGACGGACAGCGATAATCCGGAACAAAGCGCGATCTTTTCGAAATACCCAAGCTTCTTGAAGGATCACCACGCGCTGGCGTTCGTCTGTGATTCGATCCGCATGGCTTCGAGCGGAAGCGTGGAGCCGTTTGACGCCGACCAGATGATCGAGCTTGATATGGAAGTGCATCACCATGGGGCCACGCAGCCGGTGGCCGCGCTAACCACGGTGGCCGATTCCCTGCCCGGGCTGGGAATCGTGGCGGCGGTGCTCGGCGTGGTAATCACTATGGGCGCTCTGGGAGGGCCGCCGGAGGAAATCGGCAAGCACGTAGCGGCGGCTCTGGTGGGCACGTTTCTGGGCATTTTAATGTGCTACGGGCTGGTGGGGCCGATGGCCTCGAACATGGGAAAAGCAGCGGACGCGGAGAATGCGTATTACCTGGTGCTGCGGGTGATGATCATCGCGTTCATGAAGGGATCGGCGCCAACGCTGGCGATTGAATTCGGGAGACGGGCGATTCCTTCGCACCTGCGGCCGACGTTTCAAGAGACAGAAAAGTTCATCAAGGAAAAGACCACCGCGCCTGCGGCGGCGGCCGCTGCGTAACGTTCCGGCAAAAGAGAGCCCCCATGAATGCTGGCCGTCCGATTATCGTCGTCAAAAAAAAGGGAGCCCACGCGGGGCATCACGGCGGCGCGTGGAAAGTAGCCTATGCCGATTTCGTCACCGCGATGATGGCGCTGTTCATCGTTCTTTGGCTGATGAACACCAGCAAAGCGATCCAGAACGCCGTGGCCGGATATTTTCAGGATCCACGCGGAGTGGCGGACAAAGCGGGCAGAAGCATCGTGGCGAACGGCGGCGGCAAGGCCATCCTTCCCAAAGACGACATGAATTCACTGAAGAAGCAACTTGAAAAGGCCGTCAAACAGATCCCCAATTTCGACAAGCTGAAGAACCACATCATCATGACCATTACTCCGGAAGGATTGCAGATCGACCTAATCGAAGGGCCCAACGGAACTTTTTTTAGCAGCGGCAACGCGGAGTTAAATCAGGACGGGCAGGATCTGGTGGCGGCGCTGGCGGAACAATTGGGCAAGCTGCCTAATAAAATTTCCGTGGAAGGACATACGGACGCAAAGCCGTATGCAAACGGACACAACTACAGCAACTGGGAGCTGTCATCGGATCGCGCCAACTCGGCGCGACGATTGCTGCAGGGCAATGGCGTGGGCCCGAATCAAGTGACGGAAGTGCGCGGATTCGCGGACCAACGTCCGCTGGACGCCAAAAATCCGCTCGATCCTTCGAATCGCCGAATTTCGCTGATCGTGCATTACCTCACCGGGGGCAGCGACCACGAGAATCAGTCGGAGTTGGGTACAATCGCGTCGCAAGCTGGATCGAACGCGGACGGAAAATCTCCTCCGGCCACGAACACGACCAGCTCATCCGGCGGAAGCGGTCGCTAAGGCGTGCTCGGCGCCTTCCGCGGCGATCAGGGAATGCGAGATGAGATAGGACAGAATCATGCGAGTTCCCTGCTCGACGGTGGCGCGCGACGCATCGATGCGAACATCGGCGTCGCACGGCTCTTCGTACGGATCGGAAATCCCGGTAAATTGAGAAATCAAACCGGCGCGCGCCTTGGCGTACAGGCCCTTGCAATCGCGCCGCTCGCAGATGGCCAGCGGTGTGGCTACGTGGACGAGCACGAAAGCGCCGAAATCCTCGACCATAGCGCGAACTTCTTTACGAGCCAGATCGAAAGGAGAAATGGCGGCGCAGATGGCCACCCCGCCATGCCTGGTCACTTCGGCGGCGACGAAACCGAGGCGGCGAACGTTCAGGTCGCGATGCTGTTTTGAAAAGCCGAGCTCCGAGGATAGATGTTCGCGAACGGCGTCGCCATCGAGGGTGGTGACTGCCGGTACGCCCATGGCGAGAAGGGTGGTGCGTAGCTCGCCGGCCAAGCTGGTTTTCCCCGCGCCGGAAAGCCCGGTAAAGAAGACAGTGAAGCCTCGACGGGGAGCGAGAGTAGTCCCGAAGTGGCGCTCGCTGATATGGTCGATTTTCATTCGGGATTTAGCGGTGGAAATGGATGGCGAGCCGTTCGAGCCGATCGCGCCGCGAACTCGAGCGAGAATCGTCGATAGCGCGGCGGCGGTTTCGTCCGATGCGTTCTGGGAAGCTTTTTCAAGCAAAGGCAGCGCTTCGGAATCGCGGCCTTCGGAGGCCAGCACCGCGCCGAGGTTGCCGGCGGCTTCGGTATTCCAGCTGTCGATTTTCAGAGATTGACGGTAGCCAAGCTCCCCGAGGACACGGTGCGAACAGGCCACTTGCGCAGTGGCCCAATCGTTCCAGCGTTCGGAGTTGGCCTCGAAGGCGAGAGCCTCGCAGAGTTTTCGAGCGGAAGCGGGAGCGTCACCGCGCTCGAAAAGGCGGATGCCTTCGGCGTGGCTTTCGGCCGCAGCAGCTGAGGTGTTGGTGACGGAGACGGCCTTCCGGCAGCGGGCGGGCGCGGTAAATTCACCGAGAAGCTCGCGAAAATATTTGCCGAGCAGCGGTTGATTCGCTTCAAAAGGTTTCGGCGGCAGCAGGAGGTGAGATGGAAGGCGGTTGCGAAGATAGGGCCTGGCAAACTCCTCATAGGCGAGCCACTCGCGTTCCTGATTGGAAGTGAGCGCGCTCCATGGCGCGGCGCAATCCGAAAGATCCATTTCGATGCCGAAGTGGCGCAGGCGCTTTTCGGCGGCCGATCGCGCCGCCAAATTGGACGATAGTTCGTCAATGTCCAGGATGCAATCAGCGTAGCGAGCGCAGTGCAGCGTGGCAGCCAGGTAAAAATCGAAAAAGGAAGGATACATTCGGCGGGTCATTTCGGCGGCGATGGAGGTGTAGGCGGCGTAATCTTCGTCAATGGTGCGGCCAACGCGACAGGGCAAATCGAGCCAATCGGGAAGGTACTTCAAAGGTGCTTTGAGCTTATTTTGTCCGAGAAGTATGCAGAAGACGCCGGCAAAGGCGCCGTCGGTGAAAGAGAGCATGGATTTCCAGACGCTTGCAGGGTCGCGTAGAACTAGGATATTTACGGGCGAAAAATTGCGCGCCAGCCAGCCGCAGCGCAACAGGCTGCGATTGAATTGCAGCACGGGCCGCTGTTTTTTACGCTCCGAGTAGGCGAGCAGATTGGCGACGTAGCGGTGGAGCGGCTTGTCTTTGTCGTCTTCATCGAGGCAATAGCGCTCGTAACTGAGCGGCTTTTCGAAAAACCGGACGCCGGAACCCGCGGGGAACGGAAATTCCGCGAAGTACGATTTATCGATAGGCGGGTGACGCAGCTCCGAACTGCGTTGTTGGTGGCCAATGGAGAGCACCTGCTCGCGAGGCTTCGCCAGGAGTTCGTGCAGCGGCTCGTAATAGGCGCGATACTGCGGCTGCTCGCGGAATTTCTTCCAGAGATAGGTGCTGGAGGTGCGCCACATGGCGTGAATGAAGATGGGCCGCTCTGGTCGAAAAGCTTGCTTGGAAGCCACGGGTCGCCTCCGCTTAGGCGCAGCGATTTGGACGCACGCTGCGTCGGGATGCGCAGTAGGAGCATGATGGAGACCAAATCCGTGGCGCATCAATAACGAAGGGTTAGAGTTTTCTTAAGCTCACCGAAGAACGGCGATTTGCCGCAACTCCGGGTGCGCCAGTTCGCGCCGGCCCAGCGATTCCTCTATAATGAATTTTCTCGCCAGCCGGTTCGTAGCAAAGACAAATGCCAGGATTCAAAACATCTCAAGCGCTGGGTGGACTACCCGGAATGGGACAGATCGGGAAGCCGCGCGGCGCATCACGCCAGCCGCAACCGGCTGCTTCGGCCAAGCTGATTTGGAAGCTGCTGCCTGACGTATGGGAGCTGCTGAAGCCGAGGCGCGGCGTGCTGATTGTGGGCATCGTGCTAATGGTGGTGAACCGGCTGTCGGGGCTGGTGCTGCCCGCTTCGAGCAAATACTTGCTTGATGACGTGATTCTGAAACGGCATGTGGGGCTTTTAGCTCCTCTGGTGGGGGCCGTGATTACCGCGACTCTGGTGCAAGGCGCGACTTCGTATTCGCTGACCCAGCTGCTTTCGAAATCCGCGCAGAAAATGATCACCGAGCTGCGCGTGAAGGTGCAGGCGCACGTGGGACGGCTTCCGGTAGCGTATTACGACGCGAATAAAACCGGGGTGCTGGTGTCTCGCATCATGAGCGACGTGGAAGGCGTGCGCAATTTGATCGGCACCGGGCTGGTGGATTTCGTGGGCGGAATCATGACCGCCTGCTTCGCGCTAGCGTATCTTTTGCACGCCAACGTGGTCATGACTCTGGCGGCGGGTGTGGCGCTGGTGATTTTTGCCGCGGGGCTGAGCCGCGCGTTCAAGGTGATTCGTCCGATATACCGGGCGCGGCCAAAAATAAACGCGGAAGTGATTGGGCGGCTGACCGAATCGCTGGCCGGAGTGCGGGTGGTGAAGGGGTATCACGCGGAGGAGCGGGAGGAGGCGGTGTTTCAGGGCGGCGTGCAGCGGCTGCTGGACAACGTGCTGCAGACGCTGACGGCCACTTCCCTGATGACCTTCGGGGCGACGGCGATGATGGGCACGCTGAGCGCGGTGATCATGTATCTGGGCGCGAAGGCAATTTTGGCGGGCTCGATGACGCCGGGAGACTTCATCTCCTACCTGGCATTTCTGGCGATGCTGGTTGCGCCGGTAACGCAGATCGTCGCGATCGGGCCGCAAATTACGGAAGCGCTCGCGGGACTGGAACGGACGCGCGAGGTGCTGAATGAAGATCCCGAAGACGATACCGCGGGCAGAACGGTGTCGCTCGAGCGCATCGACGGCCGGGTGCAATTCGAGCACGTGAATTTCGCGTACGAGCCGGGCAAGCCGGTGCTGCGCGATGTGGAGTTCGAGGCTGAACCCGGCACGGTGACGGCGTTCGTGGGCCCTTCAGGCGGAGGCAAGTCGACGATCATCGGCTTGATTGCCGGATTTTATGCGCCGACCAGCGGCCGCGTGCTGGTGGATGGCGTCGATATCGCCACGGTGCGACTGGGGACGTATCGGACGCAGCTCGGCGTGGTGCTGCAGGAAACGTTTCTATTCGACGGCACCATTCGCGAGAACGTGGCTTTCGCGCGGCCGGAAGCCACCGAAGAGGCGGTGCTGGCGGCGTGCCGCATTGCGCGCGTGGATGAGTTCGCCGAGCAGTTCGAGAAGAAGTACGACACGGTGGTGGGAGAACGCGGAGTGAAGCTTTCGGGCGGGCAGAAGCAGCGCGTATCGATCGCGCGGGCGATCTTGGCCGATCCGCGCATCCTGATTCTGGACGAGGCTACCTCGAGCCTTGATTCGGAGTCAGAGGCGCTCATACAAGAAGGATTGCGGTATCTGATGCGCGGGCGCACGACCTTTGTGATCGCGCACCGGCTTTCAACGATTCGCCGCGCCGATCAAATTTTGGTGGTCGAGGCCGGAAAGATTCTGGAGCGCGGCACGCACGAATCGCTGTACGAGGCGCACGGACGTTATTACGATTTGTACACGCGGCAGCATGGCGTGGAGACGAATCTATTTCTCGCTCCGGGCGAGGGCGATACAGCGCAAGAGGATGGCGCTGCTGCGGATGGCCGGCGGCCGGAACGTTCAGAATCCCTGCTGCCAGACGCAATTCGGTTCGTACGCGGACAGCGGAGCTGAGCTGCCGTGTCTGACGCTCTTTCATCTACGCGCGAATCTGTGCAAAAAAAAGAGATCTAGAGAACGAAATTTCCAGGTGTTCGCGGGCTGCCTCCGTGTAGAGTATTTGCTCCACAGTTTTTCAAGATCGGCGCTGCAAGGGCACGCGCTGACCGGGCCGAATAGGAGCCAGTCCTAAGGAATGTCCGAAGTAGTCAACGATATTTTCGCCGAAGCAGCGGTCGGCGACGGCTTGCCGGCCGAGCAGCGCCGCTGGGCGATGTTCACGTATCTGATCGGGTTGTCGATGTCCGTTTTGGACGGCAACATTGCCAACACCGCTTTGCCGTCGATTGCTTCGCAGCTGGGCGCCAGTCCGGAAGCCTCGATTTGGGTGGTCAACGCGTTTCTGCTGGCGGTTGCAATTTGCGTGCTGCCGCTTTCCTCGCTCGCGGACATCATCGGCTACAAGCGCGTATATCAAGGCGGACTGGCGCTTTTCATCGTGGCGTCGATTGGCTGCTCGCTGCCGCATTCGCTTACCACGTTAATCCTGGCCCGCGCGCTGCAGGGGGTGGCGGCCGCCGGGATGTGGAGCATTTCGGCGGCGATGATGCGGTACACGTACCCGAAAGCGCTGCTCGGACGGGCCGTAGGACTGAGCGGAATCATCGTGTTCAGCTCCGCCGCGGCGGGACCGAGTATCGCGTCCGGCATTCTGGCGATTGCGAGTTGGCACTGGCTGTTCGCGATCAACGTTCCGTTTGGATTGCTGTCGCTGAGTCTATCGGAGCGATTTTTGGTGAAAGCGCCGGGGACACGGCATCGCTGGGACCTGTGGAGCGGGCTGCTGAACGCGGTGACGGTGACGCTGTTGATCACCGCGATCGAAGACGTTGGAGACGCCGGACGAGGGCTGATAATTGCCGTGGAATTGGTTGGAGCGGCGGCGCTTGGCACGCTGATGGTCCGACGGCAGATGAAGCTGCGCCACCCCATGCTGGCGGTCGATCTCTTCAAGAAGCCGATCTTTAGGATGGCGACGGCGGCGTCGTTCTGCGCATTCATGGGACAGGGTCTGGCGTTCGTGGTCTTGCCCTTTTATTTCATCGATGGGCTGGGAGTATCGCAAGTGAAGGCGGGCCTGCTGTTGACGCCGTGGCCGCTGGCAGCGGGTGCGATGTCGCATTTTGCCGGGCGGCTGGCGGATCGCTATCCATTTTGGGTGCTTGGGACAATTGGTATGACGGTGATGACCGGCGGATTGCTTCTGCTAGGACTGGCGCCGGCGCATCCGACGACGCTGCAGATTGTGTGGCGCGCGGCGCTGGGTGGCGCCGGGTTCGGTTTTTTTGGCGCGCCGAATAATCGCGCACTGGTTGCCAACGCACCCCGCGAACGGGCTGGCGGCGCGGGCGGCATCATGACCATGTCGCGGCTGGTGGGTCAGGCGATTGGGATTGCGCTCGTCGCGGTGATCTTTGGGATCATGGCGCACGGAGATGCGACGCTGCGAAGCTCGACATTCGCGCTGCTTTGCGGGTCGGGATTCACGGTGCTGGCAGCTGCCGTGTGCTTCTCCAGCATTCGGGCGCCGCATCACGAGCCCGCGTAGCGGAAAGCTCCTCGCCGCGTATGCGCGGAAGAGCGCCGTCGGTCATCGGCCGTTTGACGCGCAGGCTAATTCCATTCACAAATTGCGAACGTGTTGGGCGCCGCTGAACGGCGGACGCCCAACACGCGGAGACCACTAATTCACCGTGAGCGCGACGGTCACGGAGCTGGTGGCCGTTCCTGATGCGGTTTGCGCGCTGGCCTGCACCGTCACTTGGCTTGTGCCTGGAGGCGTAGACGGGGGTTGCTGTGAGTTCTGTGAGTGCTGAGAGTGCGTTGATCCGCAGCCGATCACGGTCGCGAGCGCGAACGCTGCGGCCAGCGGGAGGATCAGTCTTCGCCGCGACTTGCTTGCCGCGCCAAATACGAACGCGGTTCGGAGAGCGATTAGAGCGAGAAGCACACCCGCAAACAACGCGGTGGAGATTGGCCAGCCCGAAGCTGGCGTAATTGGCGGAGTCCACAAAGCCGAGCCATTTTCTTCGGTGGTGATCGTCAAAATGGTGGTGGCAGTTCCGGAGCCACCGGTCACGGAAGCGGGACTGAATTGGCAGGTGGCGTATTCGGGGAGACCGTTGCACGCGAAAGTGATTGGCGAGTTGAACGTTCCTTGAGACATCACGGACAGCGAGTACGTGGCGGATTGTCCGCTGGTTACCGTCGCGGTAGTCGAGTTTGCAGACAGAGCTAACGTGGCGCCATTCGGATTGGACATCTCCGACACGAAGGCGCTACCGCTACCCTCCATCGTTGGCTGAAGCGATCCCGCAGTAGTGGGGAAATCGGACGATTCAGTGTACCCCACGACGTAAGGGTCGCCGAGCGGGTCGAGCGCCGCACCGGTGGCGAGATCGTAATTGCTGCCTCCCAGGTAAGTGGAATAAAGCAATGTGGAGGCGGATGGATCGAGTTCGGAAAGAAAGGCGTTCGATCCCGCGGTGCTCTTGTAGGTGTTTTGATAGGCGTTGGAGGTCACCGGGAAATCGGAGGCCGACGTTTGCCCGACGATGAATGTGTCGCCGCTTCCGTCCACAGCAATTCCGGCGGCACCCTGGCCACCTGAGCTATTCGTCCCGCCCAGGAGCGTCGAGAAGACGAGGGATGAGGTTCCTGACTGGGCGAGATTGAACTTCGCGACAAAAGGCTTTCCGTTCGCGCTATTCACCATCTGGACGGCACCATTGGTGGTTGGGAAATTTGAGGAGGCCGCGTAGCCCGCGACGTAGACGTTGCCTGCTGAGTCCAGCGCTACGGCGTCGGCTGAATCTCCAAATGCGCCAGTTGCTGCGCCACCGAAATACGTGGAGTAGACCAGGGAGGACAGGCCGGATTTTGTGGTGGCAATCTCGGTGAGGAACCCGTTGCCGCTGGCGCCGTTCAGAGTGGCTTGGTACGCGCCCGAGGTGGTTGGGAACGGGCCTGAGCCGTCGGAGGTCGTCTGGCCGACGATGTACGCGTTGCCCGACCCATCGGTGGCCACGCCGAGTCCCATATCGCCAAAATAGCCGGCGCCATCCCCTCCCAAATAAGTGGAGTAAACGAGGGAGGACGATCCGGAACGAGTGGTGTCCACGACGGTGAGAAACGCGTCGCCGTTAGGACTGCTCAGCGAGGTTTGGTAGGCATTGGACGTGGTAGGAAAGGCGGCCACGGACGTGTCTGAGACGGTATCTCCGGTGACGAAGGCGCGTCCGGCAGAATCGGCCGCGATGCCGAGGCCGCTATCGCCATACCAAGGATTCGGATTCGAGGTGCTTCCTCCTCCACCAAGATAACTGGAATAGACGAGCGACGCGGCTCCAGATTGCGACGTGTTGATCTTGGCGATGAAAGCGTTGCCGGCGTTGGGATTGTTGTTCACGGATTGGAAAGCATTCAGCACCGGAAAGTCGGTGGAGAAGGTGTATCCCGTGATGTAGGCGTTTCCGGCGCTATCGATAGCTACGCCAGTCGCTGTGTCTCCACCCGTTCCGCCCAGGTAGGTGGAATAAAGCAACTGCGTTCCAGTGGGGTTGAACTTCGAAAGAAACACGATGCCATTGGCCGGAGCACCAGCGCTCGACTGGTATGGATTGGCGGTGGGAAAGCTCGGCGAGGAGGTGCTTCCGACGACGTAGGCGTCGCCCTTCGAATCAACGGCGATTGCATCGGCTTCCGACTGGCCGCCGGCTCCATTCAAGAATGTTGAATAGGTGAGCACAGGATCGACGATGAGAGGCTCAGCGTGGTCGTACCGGCCGACCCGCAAACCTACGCGTCCTCCGGATAGAAGCGCAAAGCCGCCGCGGATGGGCCGGGTCCTTTGTCCATCCATCTGGTAGATGTACGGCCGCAGCAAACGGATGGCAGAGGAGCGCGGACCGATTTGCAGGTCGCCATCGGGCATCACCCGCACGTTTTTGGCCGGGTTGAAATTGAGCGCGATCTGATGCGGATCGGCTCCGGGGGCGACGACGAAGTCAAATTCCAAGTGCCCGCGACTTCCATAGAAAACCAAGTTCACGCCGCGGTATAACCCGGCGTACTGAACGCGAGCGTAATTGGGAATGCCGGTGCGCCACTTGCTAGGGTCACGGCCAACGAAATAGCTGCTCTTCGCGGCGAGTTCACCAACGCCCGTCAAATGAGCTGGATTCGCTCCCGCAAAGGCCATTTGCAGTTTGGAAGTTTGGCAGCGATTGAAGTGACGGACGAGGGCCCGGCCGAATTTACTGGCGGCCAATTCTCGCTGGCCGGCAACGGTGAACATTCGAGCGGAAGCAGTGGTCCGGCAGACGCCTTGAATCGACAAAACGGATTTAGAGTCGGTGAGGAACAATTCGAACCCGGCTCCACGCGCCAGATACTTCACCGAGGAGTCTGTTTGACCTTGGTTTTCTTCAAACGTCAGAGGCAACAGCCGAGGAGAACGCAGCGAAGGCGCAGCTTTCGCCAAAGGTGCAGTTGCTTGTGCGCGAGTAGATGCCGGCAGCGCGAGAGCACATGCGCTATGCAATGCAATCAGAACCGTGAGCGAGATCAAGATTGGCGTTAGTTTCGGAAGAGGGCGTTTCATCTTTAGCCTCCAGGCGCGAAGCGAAGTTGGCTATAAAAGAAATCCCAAGACAGCGAGAACGGTCAGCAACTCTCTGGCATCGAACATAGCGCTTGCGAGGCTGAAATTGGCGAGACCGAACAATCAGCTTGGCTTTGAAAGCTAAGGAATTAGGGGGGACTTGAGGGGTCGCGCGGTGGCGATCGAATCGGCAAAGAGGCTTTTTACGCAGCTAGATAGCGTACTTTTGCGAATCTGTTTGGAATACGGTGATACGGTACGGGTGGAATCAGTGCAGGTAAAATGTGCCTCGATAGTTAACAATGCGAATTCCCCCGGCCGGCGATTGTGTCGCATCGGTAACCCACCCAGCAAGCGGAGCCGCAAGGCGACTATGACCGTAGATCATTGAGGGACGACTAGTTACGGACGCGAGATAGCGTGACGGCGACCGGATTGTGCTTCGTGGCGGAAGCAAAAAGTTCGCGGAGCTTTGTTCGCGGTGCTTGCGGCACGGCGCTGGGCGGAGCGATCTGGCGATTCGATTCTGGAATGCGCCGGCCATTTTGGGGAGGAGATGTGCCCGCAGTTCCTCGGCCGAATTGCAGAGGAAAAGCGTGCTCTCCGCAGCGCGAGCAGGCACCGTCCATTCCGCCTGCCTGGACGAGATGCACTCCCGCGTTCAATTATTGAGGGCTGAATGCTATAGTATTGTGGCGGCTGAGGCGCGTTGGGCCAAGACAGACGCCAACCACGCGGAAAAAACTTAGAGAACGACTTTCGCGCGTTCTAAAGCGCGGCTGAGGATAGCTGTAACCCCAATGCCAGCGCGCTGAAATGCTGGTGTTGAAGAACTAAAGGAACATATCCAGTCCGATGAAACAAGGCCATTCATTTTCGGGATTTCCGCCAGCGCAAGGGCTGTATCACCCGCGGCACGAGCATGACGCGTGTGGCGTGGGCTTCGTCGCAAATATCGAGGGCAAGAAATCGCACGAGATCGTGATGAAGGGCGTGCAGATTCTAATCAATCTGACGCATCGCGGGGCGTGCGGCTGCGATCCGCAAACGGGCGATGGCGCCGGAATCCTGATCCAAATTCCGCACGCGTTCTTCGACCGCGAATGCGCGCGGCTGGGCTTCAGCTTGCCTGCGCCGGGCGAGTACGGCGTGGGAATGGTCTTCCTGCCGGTCGATCGGCAGGAGCGGCTGCTATGCGAAGGCATTCTGGAAAAGGCTGCGCGGGACCAAGGATTAACGGTTCTGGGGTGGCGCGACACGCCGATCAACGGCAACACCATCGGGCGTCTGGCGCGGAACACGCAGCCTTACATCGAGCAGATTTTTGTGCGGCGCGGCCGCGATATGGATCAGGACACGCTGGAGCGCAAGCTCTACGTGATGCGCAATATCGCGCAAAACCTTGTGGCGCAATCGGACATGAAAGAGAAGGAATTCTTCTACGTCCCTTCCCTTTCTTCGCGAACGGTTGTCTATAAGGGACTGTTGCTCGCGCCGCAGATCACGAATTTTTATCGCGAGCTTTCCGATCCGGACGTGACCAGCGGACTGTGTCTGGTTCACCAGCGTTTCTCGACGAATACGTTTCCGAGCTGGAAGCTGGCGCACCCGTACCGCTTTGTCTGCCACAACGGCGAGATTAATACGCTGCGCGGCAACATGAACTGGATGCACGCGCGACAATCGGTGCTGGCTTCGCCGCTATTCGGAGACGACATCAAGAAGCTTTTGCCGATCATCACCGCAGGCGGAAGCGATTCGGCGATGCTGGATAACGCCGTGGAGCTGCTGACGCTGGCGGGCCGTAGCTTGCCGCATGTGATGTCGATGCTGATTCCCGAAGCGTGGGATCACGATCCGACGATGCCGGAGAACGTCAAGGCGTTCTATGAATATCACGCGTCGCTGATGGAGCCTTGGGATGGCCCGGCGGCGGTGGCGTTCACGGACGGGCGCGTGATCGGCGCGAAGCTCGACCGCAACGGGCTGCGGCCGGGGCGCTATCTGGTGACCAATGATGGGCTGGTGGTGATGGCGTCAGAAGCCGGCGTGCTGCCGATTAAACCCGAGACGGTTCGCATGAAGGGCCGCTTGGCGCCGGGACGCATGCTGCTGGTGGATACCGAGCAGAAGCGCCTGATTTCCGACGAAGAAGTGAAGCAGCAGCTAGCCAGCCGCCAACCGTACGCCCAGTGGGTAAAGGAGAACCAGATCACGCTCGACGATCTGCCGAATCCAACGCGCGTGCAGCCCACCGATCACGAAACGATCCTGATGCGGCAGCGCGTGTTCGGTTATACCGACGAAGATTTGAAAACCGTGCTGCTGCCATCCGCGCTGGCGGGACAGGAGCCGGTCGGGTCGATGGGCATCGACACGCCGCTGGCGTGCCTTTCGGACAAGCCGCAACTGTTGTTCAACTATTTCAAGCAGGCGTTCGCGCAGGTGACCAATCCGGCGATCGATCCGATCCGCGAGGATTTGGTGATGTCGCTGAATAGCTACATCGGGCGTGAGGGAAACATCCTGGAAGAGACGCCCAAGAATTGCCACACGCTGAAGCTGCGCCATCCGATCATTTCGAACTGGCGGCTGGAGAAGATTCGGCGCGTCAGCTGGGGCGATTTTCTGGCCACCACCCTTTCCACGATTTTCCGAGTGGATGGCGGCGAGCACGAACTTGAAAAAGCGGTGGAGTCGCTGTGCCGCCGGGCATCTCTTGCGATTCGCAATGGCTATACGCTGCTGATTCTCTCCGACCGCGGCGTGGACAGCGAATACGCTCCGATTCCTAGCTTGCTGGCGCTTTCGGCGGTTCACAATCATTTGATTCGCGAAAAGACGCGCAATCAGGTGGCGCTGATCGTGGAGTCGGGCGAACCGCGCGAGGTGATGCATTTCGCGCTGCTGCTGGGATATGGCGCGAGCGCCGTGAATCCGTATCTCGCGATTGAGACGCTCGAAAATCTATATCGCGCGGGCGCGCTGCCGGCCGAGTACACGTTCGACAAAGCGTTCAAAAGCTACATGAAAGCGTCGGACAAGGGGCTGCTCAAAGTTTTCTCAAAGATGGGCATCTCGACGCTGCAAAGCTATCAAGGCGCGCAGATTTTCGAGGCCATCGGGCTGAACCGCTCGGTGGTGGACCGCTATTTCACCGGAACGTCTTCGCGAATCGAAGGTGTGAGCATGGAAGTGCTGGCGCGCGAGGCGCTGATGAAGCATGCCTTCGCGATGGAGCCGGTGAGCGATTCCGGCCCCGCATTGCGAGTGGGCGGCGAATATCAGTACCGGATCTTCGGCGAGCGGCACTTGCTGAATCCGCTCACGGTGAGCAAGCTGCAACATGCCGTGCGCCAATCGAAGTTCGAGACGTTCGAGGAATTCGCGAAGATCGTCAACCAGCAGAATCGCGATCATCTGATGCTGCGCGGCATGCTGGAGTTCAAGCCGGCTGGGCCTCCGGTGCCTCTCGACGATGTGGAGCCGGCGAGCGAGATCGTGAAGCGATTCGCGACTGGGGCGATGTCGTTCGGCTCGATCAGCAAGGAAGCGCACGAAACGCTGGCGATCGCCATGAACCGGATTGGTGGAAAGTCGAACACCGGCGAAGGCGGCGAGGACGAGGCCCGTTTCACGCCGGACGCCAATGGCGATCTGCGGCGCAGCTCGATCAAGCAGGTGGCTTCGGCGCGCTTCGGCGTGACCACCACATATTTGATCAACGCGGACGATTTGCAGATTAAAGTGGCGCAGGGCGCGAAACCGGGCGAAGGCGGGCAACTCCCCGGGCACAAAGTGGACGCGGTGATCGCGCGCGTGCGGCATTCCATCCCGGGCGTGGGATTGATTTCACCCCCTCCCCACCACGATATTTACTCGATCGAAGATCTGGCGCAGCTCATTCACGATTTAAAGAACGCCAATCCGCGCGCGCGCATTTCCGTGAAATTGGTGGCCGAAGCGGGCGTTGGCACAGTGGCGGCGGGCGTCGCCAAGGCGCATGCGGATGTGATCCTGATCAGCGGCTACGATGGCGGCACCGGCGCTTCGCCGATCAGTTCGATTCGCCACGCGGGCGTGCCGTGGGAACTGGGGCTTTCGGAAACGCAGCAAGTGCTGGTGCTCAACGACTTGCGCAGCCGCGTGCGCTTGCAAGTTGACGGCAAATTGCAGACTGGCCGCGACGTGGCCATCGCGGCGCTGCTGGGCGCCGAGGAGTTCGGCTTCTCCACCGCGCCGCTGATTTCGATGGGCTGCATCATGATGCGCAAATGCCATCTGAACACGTGTCCGGTTGGCATCGCCACGCAGGATCCCGAGCTGCGCAAAAAATTCCAAGGCCAACCCGAGGATGTGATCAATTATTTCTTTTTCGTGGCCGAGGATCTGCGGCGCGTTATGGCCGAGTTGGGATTCCGCACCGTGAACGAAATGGTCGGGCGCGTGGATTGCCTCGTGCAGCGGCAGGAATCGGAACACTGGAAGGCCAAAGGAATCGATCTTTCGGCGGTGCTGCACGATCCGCCCGTGCCGAGCCACATCGGGCGCCGTAACACCATGGAGCAGGATCACGGTTTGGCGGACGCGCTCGATTGCAAGCTCATCGAGATGACGCAGGAAGCGCTCGAAAATCGCGCCCCGGTTAAATTGAGCCTGCCGGTACGAAATATTCATCGGACCGTCGGGACCATGCTGAGCGGCGAAATCGCGCGCCGCTACGGCTCAGCGGGACTGCCCGACGACACCATTCAAATTCATTTCACCGGATGCGCGGGACAAAGCTTTGGCGCGTTTCTGGCGAAGGGCGTGACGCTGATGCTCGAGGGAGACGCCAACGATTACGTCGGCAAAGGGCTTTCGGGCGGGCAATTGATCATTTATCACTCGCACCAATCGGAGTTCGTGCCGGAAGAAAATATTTTGATCGGCAACGTATGCCTCTATGGAGCGACCAGCGGCGAGGCATTCTTCGGGGGCATGGCCGGCGAGCGGTTCGCGGTGCGCAATTCCGGAGCGACCGCGGTGGTGGAAGGCGTTGGCGATCACGGCTGCGAGTACATGACCAACGGACTTGTGGTGGTGCTCGGGAATACCGGCAGAAATTTCGCCGCGGGAATGACCGGGGGCGTTGCTTACGTTCTCGATCGCGAAGGAGATTTCGCTTCGGTGCGATGCAATCGCACGGAAGTAGATCTGGAAGCGGTGAGTGAACAAGCGGATATCGACAAACTCTTTCAGTTGATTTCGCGTCATGCGGAATACACCGGCAGCCCGCAAGCGAAGTGGATTTTGGAAAACTGGGAAACCACGCTGCCGAAATTCGTCAAAGTCTTCCCGCACGAGTTCAAGCGCGTGCTGGGAGTTCCGCGGGTGCCGGCTGGTCTGGTCGCATCGCAATCCGAAAAATCCGGCAGGCGGGTGATCCATGGGTAAGCCGACCGGGTTTAAGGAATACACGCGCGAAACTCCGACGCGCCGCGCCGTGGAAGAGCGCGTGAATGATTATCGCGAGGTGTATCAGCCGTTCCCGGAAGATAAAACGCGCGCGCAAGCCGCGCGGTGCATGGACTGCGGGATTCCCTTCTGCCACACCGGCTGCCCGGTAAACAACATCATTCCGGATTGGAATGATCTGGTCTATCACGACCAGTGGAAAGAAGCCATTCGCGTCCTGCACTCGACCAATAATTTCCCGGAATTCACCGGACGCATCTGCCCCGCACCGTGCGAGGCGGCGTGCGTTCTGGGAATCAACGAGCCGCCGGTGACGATCAAAGTCGTCGAGAAGTCGATCGCCGAGCGTGCGTGGAATGAAGGGTGGATTCGTCCCGAGCCGCCGCAGACGCGAAGCTCGAAGCGCGTGGCCATTGTCGGTTCAGGACCCGCGGGACTTGCAGCCGCGCAGCAATTGAATCGCGCGGGATATTGGGTGACGGTTTTTGAGAAGGCTGACCGCATTGGCGGACTGCTGCGCTACGGCATTCCCGATTTCAAGATGGAGAAGACCATCCTCGACCGGCGTTTGGAACAGATGGTGGCCGAAGGAGTGGTTTTTCAGACCAAATCGCACGTGGGACAGAATGTGCCGGTGGAAGATCTGCGCAAGGAATTTGACGCGATTCTTTTGACTGGCGGCGCGGAAGCGCCTCGAGACTTGAAGGTTCCGGGCCGGGAGTTAAAGGGCATTCACTTCGCGATGGAATTTTTGCCGCAGCAGAACAAAAAAATAGCCGGCGATGAAGTGCCGAATCAGATCTTGGCCACCGGAAAGCACGTGGTGATTATCGGCGGCGGCGATACCGGCGCGGATTGCCTGGGCACTTGCCACCGGCATAAAGCCAAGTCGATCACGCAATTCGAGATTATGCCCATGCCGCCGATGGATCGCGCGCCGAGCACACCGTGGCCGCTGTGGCCTCTGCAATTGCGCACGGAAAGCTCGCACGAAGAAGGCGGCCTGCGCGATTGGGCGGTGGGCACCACAAGTTTTACATCCGACGGAAAAGGCAACGTGAAGAAGCTGCACGCCATGCGCGTCGGCGGGCCTCCGAACTTCGAGACGATGCCGGGAAGTGAATTTGCACTCGATGCCGATCTCGTTTTGCTGGCGCTCGGCTTCACGGGTCCGGTGCGCAAAGGCATGATCGAGCAGCTGGGTGTGAATCTGGATGCGCGAGGGAACGTAGCCACGAACGGCCGCTACATGAGCTCGGTTCCGGGAATATTTTCGGCGGGCGATATGCGCCGGGGGCAATCGCTGGTGGTATGGGCGATTTCCGAGGGGCGCGCCGCCGCGCAAGGCATCGCGGAATACCTGCGGAATGAGGGCGGCGCGGAACTGCTCCCTACCGGCACGGCGTAAACCCTAGCCAACATTTCAATATCAAGCACGGGCGCGCGCAGCGGCGAATTTCAGTTCGGCAAGGATTGCCCGCGCGTTTCGGTGGCAAACGGAACGATCAGGATGCCCAATCCGAAGGCGATGGCGGTGTATGCCACGGGCGTGCCGATCGTGCCCATGCTGTGAACCATTGCTCCAACCGCGAAATTCGCTCCCGCGCCGAGGAAGCGGCCAAATGAAGTTGCAAACGCGAATGCAGTGGCGCGCACGGATGTGTCGTATTGCTCGGGCAGCCACAGCGTGAAAATCGCGAAATTCCCTCCGAAGAATCCCAGCACCACAAGCCCGGCAATGAACGCATCGAGCCCGTTGCGCTGATAGAACGCGAACCCGAACGTGTAGAAGATGCTGACGCCCATCCCAGCGAAATAAAACGCCAAGGTCTTCTTTCGTCCCCACCACTCGCATAGGAACGGCGCGAGCAGGCAGCCGACAATGGTGCCGATGGACAGAAGCGCGGTAGCGACCGATGAAAGCTTGGTCGCCTGCGCGGCCGTTTTTCCGATACGCGCGGCGATGGAGATTACGGCGGTAGGCTCGTAGACTGAGCCGGACCACAGGCCGATGATGGCCACCGTCAGCAGCGCCGCGTTGACGATGGTCTTTTTGCGATACGTGGGGTTGAAAATATCGCGCAGCGGGCGGGGCTTGATATGCTTCGCCTGCTCGTAGGCTTCGGTTCGTTGCCAGCGCTCCGGCTCGTGGACGTGCCACGCAATCAGCAGCGCAAGCGCTACCGGAGGCAAATTGCACAGAAAAATCGCCCTCCAGCCGAAATGCGCACCGACCGTGTAGTCCAGCGCCGCCGCAATGAAAAAGCCGAAGTAGTAGCCGGTTTGCAGGTAGCCCGCGCCTATCTTGCGCCGGTCTTCAGGCCATGCCTCGGCGACGTACGTCCCCGCAAGGGACCACTCGCCTCCGATGCCGATACCGGCCAACAACCGGAAAATCGCCAATTGCCATACGGTCTGCGAGAAGGCCGCGGCGGCGGTAAACAGCGCATACACCAGAATTGTCCCGGCGAGAGTTTTGGTGCGGCCAAAGCGATCCGCCAAAGGTCCCCATAAGAATGACAATCCCCAACCCACCAGGAACAGCGCAAAGAGAATTGAGCCAGCGAGGCCAATATTTCCGGGAGTGGCGCGGATGCCGGATTTAGGCAGCAATTCCGTTAGCGCGGGCGCCAGCACCAGCGCGTAACTAAATGAGGCAAGCCCGTCCAACGTCCACCCGGACCATGCCGCCCAAAAACCGATGATCTGCTGGCGATTCAGCTTGGTGTGTTTTTGTTGGCGGTTTTTGTCAACGTTGGCGATGGAGTCCATTTGTTTATGAATATGTGGCCTGACGGACCATGGCGTGGCCCCGTTAGAAATTGAATGCCAAGCGCAAGCGTCACGTTATATTCCGGAAGACAGCACGCAAGCAAGAGAATTGCATGGCCCTATTTTGACCCTCATGCGCTGGAGGCTTGCGTCTCCGGCATTCTTCGCATTCGCACTGACAACACGGTGCCGATGCCCAAAACGAGAACGATGGATGCCGCCACGCCTGGCCAGCCAGCTTCGGTCCACGCTTTGCCGGTGGCGGTGCCCAAAATGCTGGCGCCCGCATAATAGAAGAAGAGATAGAGCGAGGCGGCGAGCGCCTTGCCCGTTGCAGCTCGTCGGCCGATCCACGCGCTGGCTACCGTGTGCGCCCCGAAATATCCGAACGAGATCAGGCTGAATCCCGCCAGAACGATCCACAGCGGGTGCGCCAGTGTGATGGACACTCCCGTCAGCATCGCCACGACCATCACCCAAAGCACGGCGCGCGATCCGCGCTTGCCGGCCAGGTGCCCGGCGAAGGGTGAGCTCGCAATACCGAAAATGTACACGAGGTAAATCAATCCCACGGCCGATTGGCTCAGGCGGTACGGCGGCGCGACCAGCCGAAAGGTAACGTAGTTGAACACCGAGACATTGCTGCCCATCAGCAGGAAACCCATTGCGTACAAGCGAATCAAGCCGGGATCGCGCAGATGGCTCTTCGCCGTGGCTAACAATTCCGTCACGGACGGCTCGTGCGCAGTGAAATGACGCGAACGCGGCAGAAGAGCGAGGAACAGAACGCTCGAGCACAGGGCGATTCCGCCGATGCCCCCGAGCGCCCAGCGCCAGGAAAACGCATCGGTGAGAAAACCAGCGATGAGGCGTCCGGTCATCCCGCCGAGCCCGGTGCCGCCGATGTAGAGGCCCATGGCCAAGCCGCTGGCATCGGGATGAAATTCTTCGCTGACATACGCCATCGCGACGGCCGGGAGGCCGCTGAGGGCAAATCCGGCGAGAGCGCGGGCCACGAGAAACAGGGGCCAGTTCGGCGCCACAGCCGCGGCGATGGTGAGGATGGCGGACGCGATCAGAGACGCACACATGACCGACTTACGCCCTAAAACTTCGGAAACGCTGCCGCCAATCAACAGGCCGATTCCGAGGCCCGCCGTGGGAATCGAAAGCGCCAGGCTGCTGGCCGTGGGGCTGACGCGAAACACGCGCGCGAGTTCGGGCAGCAGCGGCTGTACGCAATAGAGCAGCGCAAAAGTGCTGAACGCAGCGGCAAAGAGCGCCACGTTGGCGCGCCAGAATTCTCCGGTGCCGGCTTCGATGTATGCAGAATCCAGTTTGCGTGTGTTTGTGGAGTGCAAGTCCGCGAGTCTCGCGAAAAAATCCGAATCACGGATTGTATCGGAAACGGCGTCCGATCCGGCTTTTTTGTGAGCGGCCGAGAGTTGGACGCGAAACGCTAATGCGCGAGCGGGTTCCGCAGCGCCGGCTCGACGGACAGTCGCGGGCGCTCGCGCTGGCCTCCCCCCCGCTGTGCGCTGCGTCACTTGGGCACTGGTGGCGCTATGGTATTCTCGCGCTCAGTTTTAGATCGCGCGATCACGATCGACGGGCAACGCGAATGCGTGCGCCTCATTCTCGTACTCGTAAAGGAGCAACTTCCATGAGCCGAATTTCTCGCAGGGCTTTCGTAGGCGGCGTCGCGACCGGAGTGGCGGCGATTGCCGCAGCCGGACCCGCCGCCGAAGCGCAGCTCGTCTACCGCGAATCCGAATGGAAGATGAAAGACTTCGATCGTCTGGTGAACACGCCGGCGCACGTGCGGCAGGTTTACGACGTTACGGCGATCGAGCACGGCATGTTTCTGAACGCCATGAAAAACTCGCTGAATGGGTTGGAATATGGTTTCGAGATTCCTGCCGGCGAAATTCAGGTCATTGCGGCGCTGCACGGCCCCGCGAACACAGTGAATTATGACGATTACGTCTGGTCAAAATACCAGATCGGCGCGTGGCTTAACGTGGATGATCCCCAGACGGGAAAGCCCGCCGAAAGAAACGTTTTTTACCCGAGCAAGGCGGGAGCGGATATGCACTACGCTTCGAAAGATCCGGACAGCGAAGATTCGATCTATCAGGATGCGAGCGTGCAGGCGCTGCAATCCCGCGGAGTGAAGTTTCTAAGCTGCCATACGGCGCTGGAGGAACAGGCGCGAGCGATCGTGGCGCGTTTGAAGCTTTCCGCCACTCCCGAAGACGTGGTGAAAGACATGATGGCCCATGCCCTGCCCGGCGTGCTAATCGCGCCTTCGATGGTGGCGAGCTTGGCGCTGCTGCAAAATCGCGGGCACTACGCGTACATGAGATCGTAGCGTGACTCGATCACTCCGAACCATGCTGTGCGGCTGCGCTATTCTGCTGCCGCTGCTGTTTGCGCCGGCGATACGCACCAACGCGCAAAACTTTCCTCCATGGAGCCACGGCGAAAACGATCCGACTTCCGCCAAGGGGTACGTGTTTGAGGTGGAGGGCGTCGACAACGTCCCGGACCTGCATGGGAATCCCGAGAGTGCACGGCTGGTTCTCTTCATCGCAGGGAATCAGTTCATGGTGCTTCCTAAGCTGATCGCGGAATTCGAACGGCAGTATCCGGAGCTGCGCGGCCGAATTTTCTACGAGACGCTGCCGCCTGGAATCTTGCGCAAGCAGATTGAGGACGATGGCACGCTGACGCTCGGCAACCTCACCCTGCAAGTACACGCGGACGCGTACCAGGCCAGTCTTCGCGTGCTTTCAGCGATGATCGCGAAGCACCAGGTGCAACAAAGCATCCCGTACGCGACGAATGACTTGGAAATCATGATCGCGGCGAAAAATCCGCATCACATCGAATCGCTCGCCGATCTTGGACGCGACGACGTGCGGCTCTCAATGCCAAATCCGCAGTGGGAGGGCGTCGCCAATCAGATTGCCAATTCGCTGCGGAAAGCGGGCGGCGAGGCCCTGCTGCAAAAGGTGATGGTCACGAAAGTAAAGAACGTCACGACATATTTGACGCAGGTCCACCATCGTCAAACGGCCATGCGCATTCTTGGCGGGCAGTCCGACGCGGGAGTGACCTGGGCATCGGAGGTGCAATTTCAAGAAAAAATCGGCAATCCCATCGCGGGCGTCAAAATTCCCGCCGATCAAAACACCACGGCGATTTACGCGGCGGGAGTTTTGTCGGGTGCGCCCCACCAAGCCGCCGCGCGCGCCTGGGTCGCATATCTCGCGTCGTCAGAGGCGCAATCGATCTATCGCGACTACGGTTTCGGCGCGCCTCCTGCTACAGCGAAAGGAAAGCCATGAAATCGACGAACGCTCGCGCTCTCACTTATGCCGCGCTGGCAACCGTCGTTTTCGCCGCTTCAGCGGCTATGGCGGCGCGGCCCAGCCGAGCGGCACGCGATCAGAGCGAAGCCACACCGCAACAAAATCAATGGGAGTGGACGACGCCCGACCCTGCGAGCATTCCAGCAGGTCCGCTCGGAGACAGCATACGGCTCGGATTAAACATTTTTCGCGACACGCCGCATTACGCCGCCAAGCATACGGGGGATAAAGTGAGTTGCTCCGATTGCCATCTGCAAAATGGCACGGCCGCGTATGCTTCGCCGATGGTCGGCCTGCCGGGATTATTTCCCATGTACCGCGAACGCTCCGGGCGCGTGGTTACGTTTGCGGATCGCATCAACGAATGCATGACGCGCAGCGAAAACGGGCGCCCGTTCCCTTCCCGCAGCCCGGAACTGATCGGGCTGATCGCGTATATCCAGTGGCTATCGCAAGGCTGGCCTACGGGAAAGTCTTTTCCCACGCGAGGGCTGGTGAAGCTTCCCGCTGCGCTGCATGGGGATCTTGCAAATGGAGCGAAAATCTATGCGGCGCAATGCGCCGTCTGCCATCAGACGAACGGCGCCGGAATTCCGCCGAATTTTCCGCCCCTGTGGGGACCGACTTCGTTTAATGATGGCGCGGGAATGAGCCATGTGTCAGAGATGGCCCGGTTCGTGCAGCACGCCATGCCTCAAACTCATCCCGGATCGCTGAGCGCGCAGCAGGCGTACGACGTGTCCGCATACATCGATAGCAAGCCGCGGCCAAAATTCGACAAGCAGTATTCGATCTACTGACCTGTTCCGTGGGAGCGCGAAGTTGCGCGCATTTTTCAAAAGCCCGATGGCCGTTCGTTCACGACGCCGAAAGCCCGCTCCAGTGCCAGCCCCGCTTCACCCAGCGTGCCTTCTTCAAATAAGCGCCCGATCAGCGTCACCCCATGCGGCACGCGCCGCGGCGGCGAGAATTTCGGGAGCGGCCGCTGCGGATCGGGAGCCCAATCGCTGCGCGCCTCCGAAACTTCCACAAATCCCGCGCGCAGCGTCAAAGATGGATGGCCGGTGTTGTTTGTGATCACCAGCATTTCGTCGCGCAGCGAAGGCACCAGCAGCAAGTCCACTTGCGAGAAAACCCGATCCATCTCCTTGGCAATCATTCGGCGCAGACGGTCCGCCTGGACGAAATCCACCGCGGAAAGAAAGCGTGATTGACGGAATGTGTTTGGCCACGCGTCCGGGACTTGCATGGTGAGCTCGTCGATTTCGCGATCCAGCGTGATTTGCTCGAATGCCGCCGCCGATTCCGCGAACAAAATCAAGTTCAGCGAATCGTAAGGCCAGTCTGGAATGCTCACTTCCACCGGCGTCATGCCCACTTTCTTGACGGTCTCCAGCGCCGCGCGATCCACTGCCGTGGCAGGAGGCTCTTTCATCCATTGCGGGAAATACCCGACGCGCAAACCGCGCACGCTGGCGTTGGCGTCGAAATCCAGTTTGCTTGGCAAGCTCGCCACGTCGCCCGCGTCCGGGCCGGAAATCGCGTGCAGAACCAGCATGGCGTCCTCGACGCTTCGGGTCATCGGACCCAACTTGTCGAGGGACCAGCACAGCGTCATGGCTCCCGTTCGCGGCACTCTTCCGTACGTCGGTCGCAGCCCGGTGATTCCACATCGCATGCTGGGGCCGATGATGCTGCCTCCCGTCTCGCTGCCGATCGAGAAGCCCACCAGTCCCGCTGCGGTTGCTGCGCCGGGCCCTGCGCTTGACCCTGATGAGCCTTCCTGCGACAGCCATGGATTCATGGTCTGCCCGCCAAACCAGATGTCGTTGAGCGCCAGGGCACCCATGCTGAGTTTTGCGACCAGCACCGCGCCTGCATCGTGCAGCCGGTTCACTACAGCCGCATTTTTATCCGGCACGCGGTTGATAAAGGGCTTCGCGCCGTATGTGGTTCGTATTCCCGCTGTATCGAGCAAATCCTTCGCACCCCAGGGAATTCCGTGGAGCGGTCCGCGATATTTTCCCTCCGCGATTTCCTTATCGGCTTGCTCGGCCTGCCGAAGCGCCAATTCGCTTGTCAGCGTAATCACGCAGCGCAATTCGGGGTTGAAGCGCTCCAGCCGCGCGAGATAGATCTGCGTCAGTTTTGTGGAACTGATTTCGCGCTTCTCGATCCACCGCGAGAGCTGCGTGACGGTGGCGAAGGCAATGTCGTCTTGGCTGGAAGGCAGCCTCGATGCATCACCTGCGGTGCGCACGAACTGATCTTGCTGACGCCGCAATTTCATTCCCGGCAGAATCGGATCCCATCTCGTTGCCGGCGCGAGCGTGGAATCGAGCGCAACTTTTCGCGGCCCGGTCCGCCGCTCGTACAGCGCAGCCATGGAGTTTCGCCAGTTGCCGGCCGCTTCCGCACGTTCGCCCGGGGACATCTCCACTTGCACCAGCTTTTCAGCCTCGGCAAACGTTTCCGCCGAAACTTCCGGACCTACAGCCGGCGAAGTGCCAAAGGCCGGAGGTGTGCCGGCCGTTGTGCTCACAGGCTTCTGCGGCTGTTGCGATCCCACGGGATTCTCCTTTGCCGTCTGCATTTTGTCCGGCAGGCCTACAGCCGCGCCCATGAGCCCCAGAGAAGTTTCCGCCAAGAACTCTCTCCGCGTCTTTTTCATTTGCCCTCCGGGTTGAGGCTCGACGTATAGCCGGCACGGCCTTCACTACAGACCCGAGACGCACTTGCGCATGTATTTCTTTCCTAAGGGGGATATGTTCGCACAAGAGGGCGAATTCTGATTCACTGCTTGGTGAAACCGATCCAGCGGCCGAAGCCGACCACCAGAATCCATAATGCCAGCGAGACGCCTCCAGCAAGCTTGGCGGCGAGCGGGGTGCTTTTGTCGCGGTCCCACTGCTGCACTCCGCGAAACGCGCCGAACTCAAAAATGGCGGTGTTGAGTCCGGCGAGCAGCAGGGTCAGCATTTTGAGGCGAAATGGAATGTCTTCGTAGTATTTGGTGGCGTCGGAGCTGAACATCAAGAAGCCTGCGACCACGGCGCACGCGAAACTCACCCACGTCCACGGCAAGATTTCGCGATGCATTTCGGTGATGCTTCGGTCGCGCGAAGCGAGGCCCAGCAAACGGAGATCGAACATAGCCACGGAGCCAACGACCAGCGTAATGGCCAGGACGTGAACGGTCTCGATGGTCGGAAACAACCACGTGGAGGTGCGAATGGCCGCCGCCATTTTTGTGCTTTCAACCCAAGAGCAAAACTGCGGTATGACGATGCCCACCAATGTTAGTCCCCAGAACCCGGGCCGAAGCCGGCAACCGGCTCGTTAGTAATACGCAATCCAGCGGCCGGCGGTGATAATTCCAACCCACAGCAGCAAGGAAACCGATCCGGCAAACTTCGCCGCAATGGCGCGCTGGTTCCAATACTCGGCGTCTTTGTTTTTCATGTAAACGACCAATGTAATCACAAACACGACCAGCAGCATGGCCATCTTGGTGCGGAAGTAAGGATTCATCAGCTCGCGCGTGGGCTCGCCGATGATCAACACGATACCGGTCAAGAGCATGATCGGGAGCGTCCAGAAAACCCACGGGACCCAGCGGCTGACGGCACGCGCGATCGGCTGCTTCCGTCCGGTGAGGCCCAGCAGACGCAGGTCTAGCATGGCCATCGTAGAGATCACGATGGATATGCAGAGAATATGGATCGTCTGCACCGCCGGGATGATCCACAGCACGGTCTGAATCTTCAGGCTGACGGGCGTGTTCGACAGCCAGTTGCAGAAATTTTGCAGCATCGGGCCCACCCCGAAATCGCGGCCCGAATACTACTCCCTTCGGCGCCGCCTGTCGATCAGATTGATTGAGCCGATCACAACTTCTCCGCTAACCCCGGACGACTTTGTATACATTGCGAATCCGTTGACGCGCGGCACAAACGCTCGTACAGTGGCACCCACTCGGGGGTCGTTGACGACTGATTTTCGCGTCAAACGGGAGGCCGTATGAACCGCTTCAAGAAACTCTTCATTGTGAGTCTCGCTCTGTTGTTCGCCATTACCGCAGCCGGATCCGGCGCGGCAGCGCAGCAAAACGAATCGTCGGCGGAATTCCCGGAAGGGGCTCTGGCGCCTAGCAACCTCGCCAAACCGCGTCCGAAACCGCCCTTTGACCTGACGGGGTTGTGGATGGTGGACCTGAGCGCGGGTTTCAGCTCGTTTATGTTTGGGCCGCCATATCCAAAATTCACGCCCGCAGCGCAAGCGGCCTACGACGAAGCGCAAGAGGCGACCAAAGAGCACAAATCATTTCGCGATGATATTGGCCAGTGCTATCCCGCGGGAATGCCGATGATCATGACGCGCGTGTGGCCCATCGCCATGATTCAGCTGCCGACGGCGATTTACATGATCAGCGGCTTTGAAAACGCTCTGCGCATCATCTACATCGACGGGCGTAAGCACACGGATCCGGACATCGTGGTGCGCTCGTTCAACGGCGACTCCGTGGGGCATTGGGAGGGCGACACGCTGGTTGTGGACACCACCAGCATGGTCAGTGCGCATCACTGGATCGATTCAGGATTACCGCTCAGCGACGAGTTTCACATCATCGAGCGCATGCGCCTGATCAACGGCGGGAAAACGCTGGAGATCAAGTACATCATGACCGACCCGAAAAATTGGGAAGGCGAATGGACCAGCACGAAAAAGTGGCAGCGAGAGGACGATCAGGACATCACCGAAGTGGAATGCACGCCGGACCTGAACACGCACCTGCTGAGCACCCAGGACGAACTGCAACACTAGTCAATTTGCGCGAAATCCGACCGCGCCGAAACTAAGCCGCGCGGGACGTGGCGGACAGGGAGATTACTATTTCGGGCCGGCCTTATATGTTGGGTCGGCCAGCACGGTACCATTGGCCAACGTCGCGGACACAAAACTGCCGCCCTTATCGCCACTCCGCAAGGGGTGGATCAGAATCGTGACTTTGTCACCAGGCTTAAGGCTAGTGGATTTCCACCCCTGCCGAGCCAGATTATTCGGGCTGTTGCACTCGACGCTCCAGCGGTCCGTGCCACCATTCGCGTTAGGGACGTCAATTGAAATCCAGCTGTGAGGATTGGTCCATCCGAATTGCACCACGGTACCGACGAGTTTGACGGTCTTGGTGTGGTCGAACATCGCCGCCGAGTGATGAGCGGCCGCTGGAATGGCCGTCAGAACGAAAACTGCAAGGAGTAATGCGCTAACATACCAGGGCGATCGAGAGTTGCTCATCATTGCCTCCGCCGAAAACCGTTTTGCGTTTACTGGGCCCATGGAAAACCAAATCGAATGCCTTACGTCGGATACTTTCCGGGAGGTCACTTGCCGCCGGGCGGCAGCTTGGTCATGTGGCGGAAAGCCGCTTCGTCCAAGGTGCGGCCATCCGGGAATTTCAGCGAAATGAAAAGACCGCCCTTTTCTCCGTTGCGAAGCGGCCAAACCACCACCGAAATCTTGTCGCCCGGCTTTAGACTGCTCGAATGCCATCCCTGGCGCGTCAGATTATTGGGGCTGTTGCATTCGAGACTCCATTTATCGATTCCCCCGGTAGCGTTGGGCACGTCGAGTTCGATCCAGCTGTGCGGGTTGGTCCACTGAAAGTCGTGCACTGTGCCGACCAGCACCATTTCCTTGTCGCGGTCGAACATGGCAAAGGAATGGTGCGCTATCACTGGAGCGGCTGCGAGCATCAGCAGCACACCCACGAACGCGATCCTCGGTGTCCTCATCAATGATTCCTCAATTTAAAATTGCTATTCCACCCCGCGTGGTCCGCCGCCCTTTTCTTCCGCGTCCGAATCTCATACCACAAATCGGTACCGCGCGGCCAGCGCTGTTTATCGAACGATACCCACCGCGCCGGATGTTTGATATGCTCTGGCACCGATTGGCCTGAATCACCGAGGGGGTGAAAATCGATGAAGCCATTCTCCGCCGGATTGATCCTTTGCTTGGCTCTGCTTCCGTTCAACGCTGCAACGTGCGAAGCACAAACGCCGCCTCCTACGCATAACGCCGCGCCGACTCCCGCCGAGCGCGCGGCGGCGTACGCAGCGCTGGCAAAGCTGCCCGATTGGGCCGGCATCTGGGTGCTCGATTTCGGCCCGGTGCCAGGTTCGCCCGACGAAGTTCCCGATCTGACCCCCGCGGCAGCCGCGCAGCTGAAGATCAACGAGGCTGAGGAAGCGAAGAACGAGCCGCCGCCGTCGGAAAGCGCCAACTGCCTTCCTCCTGGCATGCCCACGATCATGTTTCAGCCGTACGACGTGGAGTTCTTATTTACGCCGGGCCGCGTGACCATTATTCAAGAAGCGTACATGCAAGTGCGCCGCGTGTTCACGGACGGCCGCGGCCATCCGGCGAATCTCGATCCCACCTTCAACGGCGATTCGATCGGGCATTGGGAGGGAGATACGCTGGTGATCGACACAGTGGGTCTGGGTCACCGCTTGCCGCTTGGCTACCACGAGCTGATGCACGGACCCAAGCTGCATGTGATCGAGCGCATTCATCAGATCGGCCCCGATAAGCTGGAAGACGAAATGACGCTGATCGATCCGGACGTGCTTCAGAAGCCCTGGCACACCGTCCACACGTTTACGCGCCACCGCGATTGGGAGCAGATCGAATATATTTGCGAACAAAACAACCGCAATCAAATTCAAAACGGCCAAATTAAGCCTTTCTAGGGCGCGAAAACTCAGACCGGAAAAACCAATCGAAGTCGGCGAGGACTCCACGATTCTCGAAACTCGCTTCTAGTTCAACAGACGCGGTTGCGCCCGATGGGAACGGAAGCGCGGAAAGGGCCCGCTGCCGCCCCGGGATGCTTGTGCCTATCGTGCCGCCTGTCGTGCGGTCCTTGAACATTTGGCCGGCTGCTCGTAAACTGAAGTCCTGTTTGCATAGACATCCCAGATTCTCCAGCTGAGTCCTATCCCGCTCTCAAGTCGTCTAAAGAAAGAGGGGTACGTTCGCTTGCGCATGCGAATTTTCAAGTTTGCCGCAGTAGTTCAGTTTCTGCTGCTGGCCACGCATTGTTTTGTGTACGAGACGTGGACCGTGCTGCGTGCTGCTCCCGACCCGCCCGGCGTGTCGTGGCTATTCATTGCACTTTTCGCGCTGTCGTTCACGTTTCTTACCGCGTCGTTGCTTGCGTGGCGTTACGCCAACGTCGCCGTGCGGATTTACTACACGATTGCGTCGGTATGGCTGGGCTTTTTCAGTTTCTTTTTCTTTGCCTCGTGCTTGGCGTGGATCGTTTTCGGCTTGACCCGCTGGCTGGCTCCCGCTTGGCCATCGAGCCTAATTCTCTATGGCTGCTTCGGGCTGGCGGTGGCCGCCGGAGTGTACGGCGTGATCAATTCCGCGCTGGTGCGCGTGCGGCGCGTTCCCGTGAAACTTCCCAACCTGCCTGAATCGTGGCGCGGGCGAGTGGCCGCGCTGGTCACTGATACGCATTTGGGCCACGTGCGAGGCGTCCGATTCGCGAAGCGGCTGGTCGCAAAGCTATCGCGCCTGGCGCCGGACGTGGTTCTAATCGGCGGCGATCTATACGACGGCACCGCCGCGGACGCTCGCCGGCTCGCCGAGCCTTTGCGCAAGTTGTCGGCTCCCTTGGGGGCGTATTTCATCACCGGAAATCACGAGGAATTTCATCATCGCGCGCAATATATCGACGCGGTGGAACACGCCGGAGTGCGCGTGCTGAACAACGAGAAGGTGGACCTAGATGGCGTGCAACTCGTGGGAGTTCACGACCGCGAGTCCTCCGAACCCGAACGCTTTCGCGCCATTCTGCAAAGCGCACATATCGATCCGCACTCGCCAAGCATCCTGCTCACTCACGAGCCAAACTTATTGGGTATCGCGGCCGACGAAAAAATCGACTTGCAGCTCTCCGGCCACACGCACGGTGGACAATTCTTCCCGTTCACGTGGTTTACTTCGCGGATTTACGGACCGTTCGTCTACGGACTGAACCGGCTGGGCAACTTATTGGTGTACACCTCATACGGCGCGGGCACGTGGGGCCCGCCGCTGCGCGTGGGGACGAGCCCTGAAATTGTGCTCTTCAGCTTCGAGTGATCGTTGCTTCGGATGCCCTCTCGCTTTCTAAGCCGCCGTATGATGCGCTGGTGTTTTAAATCAGAACTGGAACCGTTTTCGACTGTTAATCGTGCTGCGCAAATCAGCAAATCTCTGGCAAAATATGCGCCGTGTCCAACCAACCGACGAACCCCATTTTTAACGACAACAAGCTAAAGCTCGGCACGTTCTGCACCAACACCGTGCCGTACATGACTTATCTTCCAGAACGCCGCGACCCCACGTGGGAAGGGTGCGTGGCCGGTGCGCGCATCGCCGATGAAGCCGGCCTTGAGGCGATCGTGCCCATCGCGCGCTGGAAAGGCTATCTCGACGACAAACCGGATCACTATTCGAACGTGGTCTTCGACGTGTTCACCTGGGCGGCTGGAATTGCGCAAGCCACAAAATATTCGGCCGTATTCGCCACGTCGCACGCGCCCAACATGCACCCGGTGCTGGTGGCCAAGCAGTGCGCCACTATTGATGCCATCTCCGGCGGGCGCTGCTCGCTGAACGTGGTTGGCGGGTGGAACCGGCGCGAGTTCGACATGTTCGGCATCGACCTGATGGAGCACGACCAGCGCTACGTCTATCTCGAGGAATGGCTGAATATCCTGCGCCGCCTGTGGACCGATCCCGCCGAATTCGATTACGAGTCCAAATATTTCCGCATGAAAAAAGCCATTTCGCGCCCGCATCCGCTGCAAAAGGGCGGCATTCCGATCATGAATGCGGCGCAGTCGCCCGCGGGCATTCGCTTCTCGGCAAAGAATTCGGATATCGGTCTAATCAGTCTGCAGGGCGACAAGCCGGCGGATTGGAAGCCGCAGGTGGAAAAGTACAAGCGCGTGGCGCGCGAGGAATTTGGCCGCGAAATTCAACTGTGGACCAACGGTTCCGTGGTCCAGCGCGACACGCAACGCGAAGCCGACGAGTTCGTCCGCCGTTACACCGAGGAATATCTCGATACCGAGTGCATGGACAGCATCATGGCCACGATCAGCAAGGAGAACAACGTCCCAGCCGATTCGCCGCAGCTGGCCTTCATGCGCAAACGAATGTCGATGGGCGCAGGGCACCCGTTGGTCGGCACCGCGCAGACCATCGCCGAAGAACTGGTCCGCGTTTCTGAAGCGGGGATCGACGGAATCATTGTCACGTGGGTCGATCACGTCGACGGCGTCGAGCGTTTCACTCGAGGAGTGGTGCCCTTGCTCGAACAAGCCGGCGTGCGTAAGCCGCACGTGAAACCGACATAATCCACCCGAGCGCTGACTGAAAACCCTTACTCGCTACGGCGAACCCGCGGGGCAGAGGCTGCATCTATGTAATTTCTTAATGACTTCTCGCCTGCAGCACGAGCCAATTCGCACGACCGCAGGCGGCGGGATTTCGCCCGCTCTTTTCCTTACCGACTGCACACATGTCCCCGTGTTCCTCGAAAGACGGGAACAAACTCGCGGGATAATCGGAAACACTAACGTGGCGCGGGATCGTAACAAGTCGGTCGCGAATTCCCTGCGTGGCAGGATTCTCGCAGTGATTGGCATCGGCTTGGCTGCCGCGCTCGTATGCGCGTTGCCTCTGCCGGCGCAGAACCAGAAGCTGCCAGCTGCCGGCGCGCCAACGCAGGTCCCGTCCAACCCATCCAGTGCGACTGAACCGCAAAATTCCGACCAGCAAGCCACTGGAATGATCGCGGGAAACATCGTTGACCAGAGCAGCACGCCGGTTTTCGGCGCGAAGGTAATCCTCAACACGAACGGAAGGTCGCCGTTGCAAACCGCGGAAACCGATCAGGACGGCCACTACTCTTTCGCGAATATTTCGTCCGGCCCGTTCCAGATCACGGTCAGCGCCACGGGCTTCGAGCCCCAAACAATTTCCGGCTCGCTTGATCCTGGCGAGTATGAAACCGTAGGTCAGATTAAGTTAGTTTTGTCGGCCGTGGTTACTCAGATCGTGGTAAAGCCGCAATCGGTGATCGCGCAGGAACAACTGCACGTGGAAGAACAGCAGCGCGTGCTGGCGGTCTTCCCGAATTTCTACGTCAGTTATCTGCCGAATGCCGTGCCTCTCAACACCCGCCAAAAATTTCAGCTTGCCTGGAAATCCGTGATTGATCCGGTGACGTTCTTCGTGGTGGGAGCAAATGCGGGGCTTGAAGAGGCGGATGGGCAATACACTGGTTTCGATGGCGGAGTTGCCGGCTACGCCGAACGCTACGGCGCGAGTTTTGGAGATATCGGCATAGGGACCTTTCTCAGCAACGCGGTTTTCCCCTCGATTTTTAGGCAGGACCCGCGTTTCTTCTACAAATCGACCGGCAGCGTTCGCGCCCGCCTGCTCTACGCCCTCGCCGCCGCCGTCATATGCAAGGGAGACAACGGACACTGGCAGCCGAACTATTCCGTTTTTGCCGGCGACATCGCTTCCGGCGCCATTTCGAATCTGTATTATCCGCCGCAGGACCGCAATGGTGTCGCGCTCACCTTTGAGAGCGCGGCGATTGGTATCGGCGCGGACGCCGCGGCCAATATCGTGCAGGAATTCCTGATCCCTAAATTGAACGTGAAATCGCCATTCTCCGGCCACCGTCAGCATCACCAAAACCAGCCGTAGGCCCAGGGACCTGCCGACCAGTCTGGTGCCGCCGTCAGACGCGGCAGACAAGAACCATTCGACGCTGCACGCGCGATTCCATGATGTCAATTCGGCGAGCACACCACGTCGAATTTCGCTCCTGCCGCCGGCGAGTGCGCCACGCGGATCTGATTTTTGCTCTTCGCGGAAACATACACACCGGTTAATCGTGCCGCCGCCGAGTTCGTGGCGGTCAGGTAGCAGTGTCCGGACGGCGTCATGCCTGGCACCGTCACCGCGTCGCTGCTCGCCGATGTAGTTGTAAAAGATGCGGCGATCATCAATCCAAGAGTTCCGGAGGCGGCTGGCAGATTCTGGACGTAGTCGCCGTCGAGCGCGGCGGCTTTGACGTCGACCTTATGAACGCCGCTAACCACGCGAATCAAGGGCGTCTTGATGTCCCTGGGCGAAATAGCCGGCGTCCCATCGGACTGCGTGTACTGAAAAAAGTTGGTGAAATGATCGCCGGTTAAAGTGACCGGGCAGGAGCGGAACGGAGTTCCGGCCAATCCTTGCCCTCTACTGTCCACCGCGATCCACACACCCGCATATCCGCTCGGGATGGTGCACCGTACTTGGATCGCCTCCGATCCATTGGTTTGGACAATCGCTCGACTAAATGGCCCGTAGCCGCCGTCCCATCCCGCTCCCGCCACGTCGACCTCGTGCCTTCCCGCCGCCCAGGTTCCCCTTCCTTGCGCCGTCGCGGAGACTCCCATCACGCTTTGCGGGAAGAAAATGGAGCCGCCCATCGCCAGATTGCGGCCCATGTAATTGGTTCCGTAAAGGTGCGGAACACAAATCCCTTGCCCCGGCGAACACTCCGCACCCGGCGAGCTGGCAACGTCCACGTTCTGGCCCGCGCCGGGGTTGTCCTCCACCAGCCCCGGCATGTACGACCCCGTGACGAGCGGTGCGCAGTAGCGCGCCTTGGTGATCGAGAAGTTGTGATAGCTGCCGCCGGTGTATACAAGATTGGCGAACGCCGGAACCAGATTCGAATCGCAGGTAAGGTTGGAGATGGCGCCGTATGACACGGCAGGCCCTCTCGCGCCGGTTGAATACCCAAAGACAAACGGCTGCCACGGCGCTTGGTAGGTCTGCACATTCGAGAAGGACTCGATCGGAATCGTCATGTCGGACTGCCCATAGCTTGAATCCAGCTCGATGCCGCGCCCGATGAACGTATTCTGCCCATCCAAGGTGACCGACTGCATTCCGCTGAATCCGTCCACGATATCAATCGCGCCAAGCGGAATCATGCTCTTCGGCTGGCCAGGCTCGGTGGCGCCTCCGTAGCTAATGGACGGAGCGCCCTGCACATTCAGGTCGTGCACGTGCATGCTGAATCCCGCGCCTCCGAGGACCAGTGGAGTGGCCGCATCGTGGGAATTCGCCCAGAACGACGAATCGCCGATGTCGCCATAAGCGTCCGCGTCGTAGAGATTTGTCTGGCCGTTGCTCTGCGCCGAAAAGGCCAGACCGCGAACAATCAGCGGAGCGAGCCCGCCTGCGTTGGACTCCTCAATTTGCGGATCCCCCACTCCGCTGACAGACGTGTACGGCTTGGTGGCGAATTGCGGTGCGGCGCTCCAGCCAAACGGCTCGCCATTGTCCACGATCAACGACTGGATGGCGTCGGCGGTGTCATTAGCCACCACCGGAGCGGCCAAAATCCATTTCGTCCAGTAACAATAATTTGCCGTGGCGGTATCGAATGGTGCGTTCCAAACGAAGCTGCCTACTCCCGGCGGGAAATAAACAGCACCGCCGTGATTTTTACACGCTGCATTGTCCGCCGCTTGAATTGCCAGACTGTTGTCGTGGAATACCTTCGCGCCGCTAACGGACGCAGCGGGCGCGGGCCGCACCCTCACCACATTGCCGTCGATCGCTGCAATTCTGCCGACATATTCGTCGTTTCGGGAGGATGTTGGAGGAGCGGCCGGAACATTCGCGGCCGGCGGCGGAGCGTAGCCCGCTTCGGCCATCGGTCCCCAATCGCGAAACTGATTGGAAACGTCATCGTTCATGCTACCGGTGGCCGGCAAAGTGCTACCGATCAGCGAGTACCCGGAACCGTAATTCGCGTAAACGTAGAAACGATGGATCCTGGACGCATTCGCTCCTGCGCCCCGGGGGCACCTGACCATATTCCATTCCCACGCGACCACGCCCATGGTGTTCCATGACCAGTTCTCTCCGAGGCCTCGCAGCACCGAACCAGTTTCGGTGGAGGAGGGCAAGAACGCCGTGTTGATCGTAAAGGTGTCCGTGCCAGCCGAAGCGATTGCGTACCAACCGTCGAAATCCATCGGCGCCACGCCGTAAATCTGCACTACGGTGCCGACGGTGAAATTCTGGCGATCGTCGGTCGTAACGGTGATCGTGCCGGACGTGGAACGGGTAATCGATCGGATTATGAAGCCGTTCACCAGACGGCCCGTGTCTCTCGATGTGCCGCGTCCGTTCGAATTGCGCGCCTTCGCATCGACGGTGATCGATGACCCGCTTGGCGCGCTTTTTACCAGAAAAATACCGGCGATGCCGGCTGACTGCATCGTTGGGCCACTCAGGATGATGTGCTCGCCCTCACGGGCTGTGACCGCCTCGGCGAAATCAATCGTCGCTGTCCCGTTGCTGATCGAGTAGCTCGATATCCGAGCCGGCTTTACACCTTCCACTTGCGGCGCGTCGGTGGCTCTGCCTGCCGCACTCGCGGCACTCAAGCCTTCGTAATAATCCGCCGCTACACATTCGTATGACACGGTAGAGTGGCCCACTGGGCCGATGACTGAGACAGCCGGGCCAGCCGGAGTGGGAGCGGAAGCTGCCGCGCCGGCGTTCGAAATTACGATGCCATCGCCCACCTCGAATCCCCTCGCCGAACCAAGAGTCACGCGATCGCTTCCGGCCTGGGTGGTGGCTGTGGTCACCTCGCCGGCTGGCTGCCCGGCGCGAGCGCCGTAGTGCGTCACGTCCGCCCAAGGCACAGTCTGGGCGTAGCCGATCGAACTGGCGGCAAGCAGCAGCATCGCAAAAGTAAGCATTCTGTTCATCCGAAGACTCCCGCAATCTCTGGGGCGTTCGTTTCGCTGATGCCATTCGCACGCAACGCCCAATCGAACTATAGACGAACCATGCCAGCTTATCGACACGTCCCACTGCTCCCGGGCGGTGTGCACACCGCATCTCCGCTTCAACTCGCGCTTGCACGGAGGGTTTGGTTGTGTGAGCATCTTTGCAGGGTGATGGCAATCTCTGCGCGTGCAGTCACATTGATGGCTAAAAATGATGCGGCAAGCGGACGCACCGGCATGCCTCGCGCCAATCGTTCCTTAATCGCGCGGTGTCTGCCAGGCACTCTGCACGGTATGTTGCCGGGCCGACAGAGTGTTCAGACGGAATTTCACCCGCGCCCGGCATGGTAACTCTCAAGAGCATTCAGGAAGCCACGGCGCGCATCCGCGATTCGATCTACGTTTCGCCCTTCTCGCGCTCCGAAACTTTTTCGAAGCTCACCGGGAACACCGTTTATTTCAAGCTCGACAATTTGCAGATGACTGGCGCATTCAAGGAACGCGGTGCGCTGAACAAAATTCTGCTGTTGAACGACGAGGAAAAGCGACGCGGGGTGATCGCCGCGTCGGCGGGAAATCACGCGCAGGCCGTGGCGTATCATTCGACGAAGCGCGGCATCTCCGCTGAGATTTGCATGCCGCTGACGACCCCGCTTATCAAGGTTTCCGCCACACGCGCCTACGGCGCCGAAGTAATTCTCGCCGGCGCGAATTATGACGAAGCGTGCCACGAGGCATTGCGGCGGTGCCAGGAGCACGGAAGCACCTTCGTTCATCCTTTCGACGACGAAGCGGTGATCGCCGGCCAGGGTTCGGCGGGAATCGAAATGCTGGAGCAGCAACCCGAAATCGATGTGTTCGTGATTCCGATTGGCGGAGGAGGATTAATCTCCGGAATCGCTTGCGCTGTGAAGGAACTGAAGCCGAGCGTGAAAGTGATCGGCGTTGAAACCTCCAAACTCCCGTCGATGAAAGCAGCGGTGGAGCGCCATACTCCGGTCACGGTGCCGGCCAAAGTGACGATCGCGGATGGCATCGCCGTTCGCCGCGCGGGTGAAATGACGTACCCGATGGTCTGCAAGTATGTCGATGATATCGTCACCGTAGACGACGAAGAAATTGCGAATGCGATTTTGCTGCTGCTCGAAAAAGAGAAGACGCTTACGGAAGGCGCCGGCGCAGTGGCTACGGCTGCCGTGGCGCAGCACAAAATTCCGTTCACTGGGAAAAAGGTTGGCGTGTTTATCAGCGGCGGCAATATCGACGTTTCCCTGCTCTCCCGCATTATCGAGCGCGGGCTTGTAAAAGACGGACGGCTGTTGCGCTTGCGCATCCATCTGCCGGACCATCCGGGTTCGCTGCAGCGGCTCGCCGCGGTGATCGCCGAGCACAAGGCCAACATCGTGGAGACGATGTATGACCGGTCGCATTTTGGCGTGCTGCTGGGCGATGCGGTGATCGACATCACCATGGAAACACGCGGCCCGGAGCACATCGCGGAGCTTCAGGCGGATCTGGATGCGTCCGGATTTTCCCACGAGCGAGTGCTGTAGTCCGCGCGATGAAGCCCAAAAAACTTTCGGCCCCGCAGGTTCGCCGGGTGCTGCGAAAAATCCATTTTGCGGGACTGTTGGGCATTCGCCTCGCGCGCTTGCATCCGGACGGACTCACGCTCGAATGCAGCGTGCGCCAGAATCTGCTGAATAGCGCCGGAATGCTTCACGGCGGCGTTAGCGCCACGCTGGCGGACGCGGCGGTCGGCGTGGCGCTGCATTATTTGCTCGGCAGCCACAACCCGGTCACCACCATTGAAATGAAGATCAACTATTTCCGCCCCGTCTCCGATGGAAAGATTTTTGCGCGCGCGCGGATGATGCGCATGGGCGCCACGATATGCGTGGGCCGCGTCGATATCTTAAATGCGCGCGGTCGACTCGTCGGCGCCGCGATAGCCACCTATATGATTCTGCCGCGGCCCACCGCGTTATGAGTTTGCGCTCCATCTTTGCGGCGCGCACGAATTGGACTCTCGAAGAGAACTCCTACGCAAAAGCGCTTCGCCGCCACCAGCAATCCGGCCGCGCGCTTTTCGATTTGACCGCCTCGAATCCGACGACTTGCGGCCTCGAGTATGACGAAACCGCGATTCTCGATGCGTTGCGAGACCCAGCGGCGCTGCGCTACGATCCACAGCCCAAGGGCTTGCCGTCCGCGCGCGAAGCCGTGGCGCGCTACTACCGCGAGATTGCGCCGGGCTCGGCGATCGATCCCGAGCGGCTGATTCTGACGACCGGCACGAGCGAAGCATACTCGTTTCTGTTCCGGTTACTATGCGAACCGGGCGATGAAGTGCTCGTCGCGCATCCGAGTTATCCGCTGTTTGATTTTTTAGCTTCGATTCAGGATGTGAAACTGCGCCCGTTTGGCCTGGTTTACGATCACGGCTGGCAAATCGATTTTCACGACTTGGAGAACTGTATCGGAGCGTGGACGCGCGCCATCTTGCTCGTGCATCCGAATAATCCCACGGGAAACTACGTTCATCAACACGAGGCAGAGCGGCTGAACGCGCTGTGCAGCGCGCATCATCTGGCGCTGGTTGTGGACGAGGTTTTCTTCGACTACCGGTTGCCTTGTGGTTCGGCGCCAGAGCTTGCGCACGGCAGCTTCGCGTCAAATTCCGCAGCGCTCACGTTCGTCTTGAGCGGACTGAGCAAGATTTCCGCGCTGCCGCAGATGAAAGCCGGATGGATTGCCACGAGCGGTCCGCAAGAGATGGTGCGTGATGCCGTTGCCCGCCTGGAGGTAATCGCCGACACATACCTTTCACTCAGCGCACCGGTGCAGCACGCGCTGCCAGCGCTGCTCGCGCAGCGTCACACACTCCAACCTCAGCTGCTTGCGCGAGTAATAGCGAATCTGCGGCAGTTAGACGCGCGGCTTGCGAACCAAAAACTAGTCTCGCGGCTGAATATCGAAGGCGGCTGGTATGCCGTTCTTCGGGTCCCGGCTGTGCGCTCGGATGAGGAACTGGCGATTGCGTTATTGGACGAGTCTTCGGTGGCCATCCATCCAGGGCACTTTTACGAATTCCCCGTTGATGGCCATCTGGTGCTGAGCCTTCTGACTCCAGTGGAGCAATTCGACGAGGGCGTGCAGCGGCTATTGGCGCAAGTGGAAAAAGGATGATGGCGGAGGGGTTCCAGCGGTGGTGCGGTCCTTAGGGCACTCCGCGACCAACAGTGGATAAATGCCGCGCTTGACCGCGTGCTGCGCCCCGGCATCTCGCGCGCGGCGACAGCGCGAAATGCCGGAACGCAATCGTGCAAGAACAAGCGATTACTTTTTCCCGAAGGTGCGTACGTACGCGACCAGCAGTTTCACCTGAGCGGAATTGAGCGTGGACTTAAACGGAGGCATGTTGCCTTTTCCGTTTTCAATCTGAGCGGCTATCTGCGCATTGGTCAGTTTCTGAACCGCGCTGGAATGCAGGTCAGGGGCGTTCAGAGCCTTTCCGGTTGCGCTTCCACGCCCGTCCTCTCCGTGGCAAACGGTGCAATTCGAGTCGAATAGCGACTTCCCGGTATCAGCGGCGCCGGCTGCGGAAGCCGAACCAGCAACGGCGAGAAACATCATGGCGCTCGCGGATACGGTCACGATGCCCACGCGAATGGCTCGCCCAAATGCGCTACCGCGCGAATTGGAATTGCTTCCCGTCATGTTCTGTCCCTTGATCAAGATACAGCCTCCTTGTGGGCAACGATTTCCCGATGGCACGTTGCTGAACGCTCGACCATCTGGGCTGATTCTCCCAAGCGGCGTCTCTTGGGCTATTTTGCCCCAGCGGACAAGCAGCTGTAAACAAAAAGGCGGGATCGAAAAGCTTCGCGCCGCGGGAGCCGGAACCGGGTTTGAGCCGAAATAGAAGTACCGCCGGGGAACCTGCTAGAAAGGGATTCCCCGGCGGCTAAGCGGCACGTTAGTTTCCGAATTCCGGATGTGATTCCAAAAGGTAGTTGGTGAGCTCGAGAGCGGGCTTTGCGCCTACGCGCCTCTTTGCCCGGCGATGCGCTTTTGCGGTGGTAGCAGCTTTTCGGTGCTTCTTTGCGACGACTGGTTTCTTTGCCATGTATGCCTGCCTTTGGCGCAGATGGTTCAAATCCCAAGACCGCGCCTCAGGGCCGGCCTGCTTGCGTGGAATCTTCCCGGCCGGTCCGATCGATTTCTAAACCATTGTTTGCACCTATGCAAAGGAATGGCAGTGATGGCGATCACCGGTGGCGAGATTTGGTTCATCCCGCGTACGCCACCGGGCGTTTCCTAGCGCGCAGCAACCAGGATTGGCTGGCGGAGCCAGCCTCCGATGCCGCCTGCTTTGGCCAAATTTTTGGCCGCGTCCGGGTCGAGAATTTCGACCTCGGTGTCGTGTTCTTCCGCGAGTTTGTCGAGAATCTCGCTGAGCATCACTGCTCGCCGGGCACCGCCGCACTTGACGCAGCTTGGATCGGCCGATCGGTTGACGTCGCCGCACTTCACGCACTGGCGAAGAGCAGCGTCTAATCCTCTGACCATCAAGATGCTTCCGAGCCGCCCGTCTTGAAGCTGTGCGAGCGTCTCGTCCAATTCGAGGACTGCGGCAGAGCCGCCTTCCAGCAATCTGGCCGTCTGGTGCGCGGCGAATTGCTTCATCCACTCATCGAGTTTCGGCGCAATTCTGGCCTGCAACTTCGCGGCGGCCACTTTGGCAAGATCTTCGTCCACCAGCACCGTCCGCTCCTGGATTTCGGGCGGTAGCTCTGATGCGATCGGTTTGATGAGCCGGTCGGCGCCTACAAGAAATACGATGTCCAGGTTTTCCTTCGACCGTAAAAATTTGATTCGCTCGGACACATGGCGGAAAAAGCGCTGATACTGCTGGTCCATGCGCTGCTTGAACGCGTCACGCAACATGCCATGAGGCATTTTGGTGTCGCGGCGGGCCATGTGGCCGTGGTCTTTCTTCTTCCACTCAGATACGTCGATTTCAAATTTCATCGCCGGCAATTCGTCGAGTGCGCTCAGCTCGTATCGGAAGAAGCGCGCGCCGGTGCGGTCTACCGCGATCACCGACGCAGTTTTGCGCTCTTCGGCGATGCGCAGCAGTTGAGCCAGCGCCGGTTCGCCCCAATGCAGCTCGTTGGAAAGGGCGAACGGCAGCGGCAGGTGCATCCAGGTGTCTGCACCGGCGAAAACAACGAGCGCGCCATTGTCGGTGGACGAACTGCGCAGGAATATTTCCACGCGACTGAGTTGCTCTTGAAATGCGGCTCGCGCACCCGGCTGCAATCCAGCCGCCAGCATTTTTGCTTCTTTGCGTAGCCAAGCCAGCGAGTTCACGGCAGAACTTCGACTCGCCGAGCCCTTCGCGTTGGTCTCAAAATAGACTGTGAGCAGCGGCGTCGATACCTGCGATAGTTTCGCTCGCAACTCGGCGAAGCGCATAGAGCCTCCGTTCCGGCGCCGATCGAACCCTCCCGAGCGCCCGTAACTGCTTAATTTCTGCCACCTTCAGCGTACTCGCGGCATCAAAGGGGCCGTAGGAGGAAGGTCACACGGGAATGTGACGCCAATCACGGAGTTGATTCCTGGGAGGGCGTATAAACATGGCGCGAGACGCCACGCGAATGGGTGTCCACCGAGGGAGAGCAAACATGTTCATGACATGCGCGAACCCGAAATGCTCGTCGAGTTTCGATCACCGCCAGGGCCAGCTGATTCGAACTCCCAAGGACTTTCGGAATGGCGACATCGATGCCGGCGGTGATTGCCAGCACTTCTGGCTTTGCGGAACGTGCGCTGCGCACTATTACCTCGAATACAGGAAGGGCCAGGGCGTGGTCATGTCTCCCCGGCCTGTTGCGCATTCCTCCCACAAAGCGAAAGTCGTGGCCGCGTAGCTTGCAACGAGCTGTCGCCGCCGGCCAGGGATCCAAGCGCCTGCGTCACAAGATCAGAGGTCGAGGACGGCGACCACCATGGTGGGATCATCAGCAGGGCGAATCTGAAATCCAAATTTATCGGCAAGCGCACGCATCCCGGCATTCTCCGGCAAGATATTGGCAACAATACGCTGCAATTTCTCATCGCGTGCCGCGGCGATCAAGCGGCGAACCAATTCCGTGCCGAGCCCCTGGCCCTGATACCGATCGCTGATCAGAACGCCCACTTCGGCATCTTCCTCGCCGGGCATCTTTGTTAAACGGCCTACTCCTAAAATTTCGTGTTGCCTCGACTGTGGATTCTCGAAATCCGCCACGAGGGCCATCTCGCGATCGTAGTCGATGAAACACTTTTGAATCAGGCGCTCGTGGGCCACGCGCGAACTCAGCCGTTCCATGTGGAAATAGCGCAGATATACGCTGCGGTCAGAAAGCGTTTCGTGAAATTTGGCGATGAGCGGTTCATCCTCCGGACGAATCGGACGGATCGTGATTTCCACGCCATATTTCATCGTCCAGCGGCCAACGTACTTCACTCGATACGGGCGGATCGCGGGCCGCGGCAGCTTGTCGAACGACATGTCGGCGCCGAAAAGAATCACACGGGCATCGAGAGCGATAATTCGCTCGGCACTCGCGAGCAGCGGATTGATGTCGATTTCCCTAATCCAGGGCTGCTCGACCAGCAGCTTTGCGAAGCGCACCAGGATCAACCGCAGGTTCTGCATGTCCACGGCGGCGCGCCCGCGCACTCCCTGCAGCGCGCGATAAATTTTGGTTTGCTCGATGAGCCGCTGCGCGAGAGTGGTATTTAGCGGAGGCAAGGCCAGCGCGCGGTCGCCAAATATCTCGACGAGCTGTCCACCCGAGCCGAAAAGAATCACCGGGCCAAATTGCGGATCGATGCTGCTGCCCACGATGAGTTCGTAACCGTCCAGCCGTATCATTGGTTGCACGCTTACGCCCTGAAATTCCGCGGCGCCCGCTTTTTGGCGTACCGACGATTCGATCTCGGCAAATGCGCGGCGCACAGCATCGTCGTTGGACAGATTCAGTTTCACGCCGCCCACGTCCGTCTTGTGGGTGACGGTTTCGGAATAGACTTTCAGCACCACTGGAAAGCCGAGCGTTTTTGCGATTGCCGCGGCTTCGTCTGGCGACCGCGCCGGGCACGTTTCGACTACCGGAATGCCGTACTGCTTCAAAATTTTTTTTGATTCGATCTCGGTCAGCACCGTCCTGCCGGCGGAGCGAATGCTTTGCAGAACAGCGGAGACTTCTTCGGCGGCGTTTTCGATTTCCACCTCCTCCGCCAGGCTGGGGGTCTCGTACAACGCGCGAAGATTGTAGCTATAGCGCCACATGTAGCAGAAGGCGCGCGCGGCGGTGTCGGCATAAGAAAACGTAGGAATGCCAGCGTCGTTGAGAATCTCAACGCCTTCGGCCATCAGCTTGCCGCCCATCCAACTGGCAAGTACCGGCTTCCCGGTGCCGCGAGCAAAGCCTCTCATTTTTTCGGCTACTTTCGCGGGGTCGCTCATACCTTGCGGCGCAAGAATTGCCAGCAGGCCGTCGCTCTGGGGATCGTTGATGGCGATGTCGAGGGCGCGGCCGTACTCTTCGGGGCCCGCATCGCCCAGAACGTCGATCGGATTGCCGTGGCTCCAATGCGGCGAAAGAAATTCGCTCAGCGCCTTGACGGAATCTTCTGCCAGAGGCGCGAGTTCACCGCCGTTGCCGATCAGCGAGTCAGTCGCGAGCACGCCGGGACCACCCGCGTTGGTCAGGATCGTCAGCCGCGGGCCGCGCGGGCGCGGCTGGCGCGCGAGGGTTTCGGCCATATAGAAAAGGTCGCTGATGTTGCGCACGCGCAGGACGCCGCAGCGGCGCAGCGCCGCGTCGAAAACTTCGTCACTGCCGGTGAGCGCGCCGGTGTGCGATGTGGCCGCGCGAGATGCGGCAGCGGATCGTCCGGCCTTGATGACGATGATCGGCTTCTGCAGCGCCACTTCGCGGGCCGCCGACAGAAACGAGCGCGCATCCCCGACCGACTCGATGTAGAGCAAGATGGCCTGCGTCCCTGAATCGCCCCCGAAGTAATCGATGAGGTCGCCCCAGCCCACGTCGAGCATCGAGCCGGTTGAAACGATGGCGCTGAAGCCGACTTGCTCTTCCAGGCTCCAATCAAGAATGGCCGTCTCCAGCGCGCCGCTCTGGCTGAGGAATGCAACTTTCCCGGGCAGTGCCATATCGTGAGCGAAGGTTGCGTTCAGCGCCGCCGCTGGATTCATTACGCCCAAGCAGTTTGGCCCGATCACGCGCATCTGCGCGCCGTGGAGGCGTTCCTTGATCTGCCGCTCGAGATCCGCGCCTTCGGCGCCGCGTTCCTTGAATCCGGCGGAGATCACTACCGCCGCGCCGACGCCTGCCTTCACGCATTCCTCGACGATGCCCGGGACGGTTGTGGCCGGCGTGACGATCACCGCCAGGTCCACATGATTCTGAATGGCGGAAATACTTGGATAGCAGCGCAGCCCGCAAACCTCCTGGTGCTTCGCATTGACGGGCAAAATGGGACCTGGAAATTTGCCCCGCATCAGGTTGAGAAGCAACGTCTGGGCGACGGTGCCTTGCCGATCGGTCGCGCCAATCACGGCCACCGAGCGCGGCAGAAACATCGATTCAAGAGAATACCGCCGGCTCATATGTGAGGCGCCCGTTTGGAGATGACCTGTGGCATGAGTGACATGACTCTCAGCGGGCCATCGGGGATTCCGTGGCGTGGTCCGTATCGTTCAAAGAATTTCTGAGATGCACACGCGAGCGATTGCCTAGTATAGAACGCGAAGCGAAACCCGCGAAACTTCAGCACTCGATTTCGCTCCGCGTCATTCCCCGCCACCGACCACAGAAAACCCGTCGCACTTAGCCGCGGACGGTCAACACCGGGCAGTGCGCGCCAGCGATGATCTTGTGCGCCGTATGCCACGGAAGATGATTCGCGCCAAAACCATTCTTGTCTTGCCGGACACCGATTACGATGACGTCCGACTTACGCTCCCTGGCAGCCTTAATCACTTGCTCGGCCGGATGCCCCGATTCGACCAGGTACGCCGGATCGCACCATAATTCCGCCTCCGGGGGAAGCAACCGATGCATGCGCTCCTTGGTACCCTGGATCAATTCTCCAGTATCGACTAACTCCTCGACTTTGCGATTTTCGACGACATGCAATAGATCCAAATGCGCCTGGTTTTCCTGCGCCAGAGACACGGCGTACGGAACTGCCGCATACGAGGCTTCCGAAAAATCCGTGGCGAAGAGTATGCGCTTCATTTGCGTCGCGCGATCGGGCGCCACCTCGACGTGCGGGCCGATGGTCAGCACCGGGCACGGGGCGCGGCGGAGAACGCTCTCGGTTACCGATCCCAGGAAAAGCTTGCCGAGTCCCTCACGTCCATGCGTGCCCATCACCACAAGATCGATGTGCTGCTCCTTAACTAAGCCGGACAGAATCTCCCACACGCCGCCCTCATCCACGATTGCCCGGTGCTCGATGCCGCGGAATAACCGTCCCAGATGTGCGGCTTGTTCCTTGGCCTGGAATTCGGCGGCTTCTTTCAGCGCCGGCCAAGATTCCGGAGGCGCCATGCCGTAGGCTTGTAACGACCGGACATGCAGCGCGAAGATTTTAGAGCCATAACGCCGGGCCAGTTCGGCAGCGTAAGAGGCCGCGACCTCGGCCATCGGCGAAAAATCCGTTGCGTAAAGAATATTTCGAAGTTCGATTCGGGTCTGAGCCTTGGTGGCGGGCATTTGGCACCTCCGAGCAAAATCTAATGACAGCACCTTTATGGTCCAACTCGTATTGATTCTCTGTGCTCTTTCGCACGGCGGGATGTGACACACGTCACAAATAAGGCGGGACGCAAAGCGACCCGGCACCACGAATCGCAGGAGGAAGTTGCAAATTTCGAAAGTTAAGCGGCGAAATCCAGCAGACGGGAACGTCCAACCACCGGGAATTTTGCGAAGTGAATGCGGGCTGCGGACGCACAGATGGCTCGGCCGCAGGCCCGCTGCGACCACTCGCAATTTGCGAGTATATGAAACGCTAGAGGCCTTTTACTTCGACGCGTTTGCTCAGAGACTTCGACGTCTTAGGCATATCGAGCTCGAGAACGCCATTCTTCAGCGTAGCTTTGGTCTGATCGGGGTCGATTTCCGCGGGAAGATCGATCACGCGCAGCATCTCGCTCGAACAAAGCTCCTGATACACCAGCTTCCCTTTGTCCTGCTGCTCTTTGTTTTCTTCCCGCTTGCCGCTGATGGTTAGCCGAGTAGGTTCGAGGCTGATCTGGATGTCCTTGGGCTCAAAGCCGGGGACTTCGGCCTGCACGTGGATCGCGTTTTCGGAATCGCTGATATTGACGTGCACCGGATGAAGCAGTTGCTCTTCGGCTTCGAACCAATTCTCCAGGTCCCTGCCGGTAATGCCGCCATCCTGTTCGAACATTTCAAAGGCGCGGCGCGCGATCTCATTATGCATTTGGTTCAAGCGCTCAAATAAAGTTTGCGGTTCCACCACTCTGAGCGATCCGCTCGACGGAGCCTTCTGCACTGCAGTACTCTTTTCAGCCATTTTTAATCTCCTTTCCTTCTGCTTCCTTCTGCTCGCCGCATGCCATCTCATGTCGTTGTTGCGACGTGCGCCGGGCGCCGGATTGGTTCGTGTTTTCATTGATAATGTCTACGTCCGAACGCGCGCTGTGAGCGGCGTCACAATGGATGTAACTTGAGCGACGGCATCTGGAACGTGAGCCGGTGAAGTCGAATAGAGCACAATCGCCAAGCGCGATGCAGCCTGGTTGGCCGCACTGTTCGTTCGGATTTCCGTCATGTCGGATTAGATGTGAGGCGCCTAAAATGAGATGTGACAAAATCAGGCTTTCCCCTAAATTCCAGGCAATCGTCCATCACAAGAGTAGTAATTGGCCGCGCGCAGGAATAAAGAGTGCACAAGTAGGTTGACCGCATTCAGCTGCTTACGCTGCTTTCCGGGCGCGGTGATGAGCGCTCCTGCGTTCGTCGCCGCATTCGAGTGGGCGTAATTGCGCGCGAGCCGGCGTGGAGCATCGATAGGAACAATGAGGCGGCGAAAGCTTCGATTTGTATCCAGGGGCAAATTGGCCGCGCGGCGGGTGCAGCGCTGAATCTCGGAAGTCAAATTACCCGGACTTACGCGCGTGCAAAATCGCATTGATTTCGCAGCCCACCAGCACGGCGATTCCAGCCATATACATCCACAGCATCAGGATGATCACGGCGGCGAGACTGCCATACGTGGCGCTGTAGTTGCCGAATTTGGAGACGTAAAACCGAAATGCAATCGAGGCGAGCGCGATGAGGGTGCCGGCAATTACGTTTCCGGGTGAAATAAAGCGGAATCTAACGGTTGCATCGGGACCAAACCGGTATATCACGGCAAGCGCTAGCAGCAGCGCGGCAGCAATGATGATCCATCGTAGGGTCGCGAAGAAGATGAGTAACGGCCGGTTCAAGCCCATGACCGAACCCAGCCACGACTGAATCACCCCTCCGAATATGACCAGCGATAGAGATCCGATCACCAGCAGAAAAAAGAACAGCATCAACAGAATCGCGGTTCCCCGAACCTTCAAGAATGGCCGCCGGTCCCTGACATGATGGACGGTGTTGAGTTGCTCCATGATGGCGTAAACGCCGGTCGATGCGGACCAGAGCGTAAATACGAGTCCGAAGGTCAGTAGTCCTTTACTTGCTTTGGACGCGACGTACCGCACGGTGACCTCGAAGAGGTCCGCGGATTGCTGCGGCAAGACCTGGTGTAGAAGATCCAGTATAGCCTGCTGCAGGTGAGGAACGCGGAGGGAAGGAAGCAAAGAAAGGACAAAGAGAGCCGCTGGAAACACCGCGAGCAAAAAGAAGTACGCAAGGACGGCCGCACCATCAAGTACTTGATCGGCCTGCGCTTCACGCCACAACTGCGCGGCAAAGTCCATCAACCGCCTGCGAAACGGAGTGTTCGTTGTGGTAACGCTCCTTTGCGGGTAGTTCGGCCGCTTCCGTCCGCGGACTTTCGGCTCTTTCGGTCCTGGCGTCTAAGGCCGGAGACAGCAATCCGATCATAGCTCGCCGGTCCTGTGCGAACTGCCGGAGGAAAACCTGAGATTTTGAAAAACCACGCTCTATGCGTAATCGAGGTGGTATTCGCTTAAGAGAAGGAATTGGTCGGGGCGTGGAGATTTGAACTCCAGACCTCCTGCGCCCAAGGTAAACTCAAAAAAGCTAAGTAGTTGTCTCGTCTAGCACTTTCGCGCATCGTGTATCACGATTTTAGGGGGTTTTGGGGGCTAATTGTTCCCAACTGTTCCCAACTTCTTGAGGATTGTCGTACTTTAAATTTTGACAGGGGCCTGCGAAGATAGGTATTCGGCATCGCGCCTGCGCCGCTGTTTTTGTGAATCGTGATTCTTAGAAGCGGTCTCGCGGAAGTCCCGTCTCTGGCTCTTCCTACGCGTTTCTCGCAGTGGTTATGCACTGCGTCAGCTGCTGTAATTGAGGCGTCGCACGCGGCAGTCGCTCAAGGAACTTTCTTGCCTCGTTCGGCGTGACGATGTAGTCCATGGTCTCCCTGATCCACTCCATGGCCTGCTTCGTCATCACGTCGGGCGACAGTTTACGTTTCCTCAAACGACGCTCCTCTTGGCGCTGTTCCCTGTCTAACTGTTTTGAAATTTTGTTGAACAGCGCATCTTGCTTGACAATGGCCTTAACCATTGGGCTCTGAATGAACGCACGCTTCTGAGTGAAATCGCCGGATTTCCAGTCACCGAGGTCAGCCTCTTCTATAACAATTCGAGACGTCAGCCAGAAACACAATTCAGTTTCGTCTCTGAAACGAATGTGTATATACAAGTCGTGATCCTCGCCCTTGCCAATTTCAACCCGCTTCACCACCTTTCCTTTAAGACCCGGGAACTCCCGACCGCCGTCGATCCGCACCACCCGTTTCTTACTAACTCGCTGCTGATTAGGTCTCATATCGTCGTCTTCTACCAATACCGATGCCTTTACGTGCAAGAATTTCTGATTTGGTCGGAGCACCGACCAGTGGAGTTGGCCTCACCCCCCGTTGATTGTCACGCATTAGGACCCCATCAAACCCCGAACAGGTAATGCTTTACAACGCAGATTGCAGCTCCGGGTATACTGCTATTTAGAGAAAATCCTGACAACGAAAGGGACTCCTTTACTGCGTCCACCAGATCGCGGCCTTGGAGCCGTGGACAGAGGCGAACAATATGGGAGACGAATTTCTCGCGAAAACGAAGGGCTTCAGCCGGACTTTCGTGATCCACTCCAGTACCAACCCTTATGCCGCTGCGGCGGCGATGGGAATGATGGCGGCTCGAAGCCAGGAGGCAGGCCCGTATTTTCAGGCCTCAGACAGTTTCGTTCCAATGGTTGATGGACTCGCACCCGAGGAACTCAATACCGATTGTGCGCCCAACCAAATCGACGCGGATTTCAAAGGTGATTGGGTGAGATACCTGCGAACTACCGGCCTGCCTGTCTGCGGTCTCAAATACAAAAACGGCCACACGCCGGAAGAGAACACAATGCGCTTTCTCAATGCGCATAACCGGCGCATCCCATCACTGCAGTCCAGAGCCGTTCACGAGTCGCGGGAACTTTCCATCCCCCCTGAATATCGACCGGACTACGAGAGACTTGTGTCTCTAATCAAGGCTGGCGGTGATCTCAAGCCATACCTTAGTCGCGACATCCTCAAAAAGAAACGCCCAGACAGGAACGACCCATTGCTCAACTCTTGGGGAATACAACATCTGCATTTCCGCACCGATGGAACCGACCAACTCCTCTTCTGTGTGATAACAGAATCCGACGTATTCGTAATCCAGTCACTACACCACGATGCGGAGTATCTGTGGGTTAACACACAGCTCATCCAAATTTTGCACGACAACTGGCCGGAGATTATCGCCCCTGTAAAGCATAGTGGTTTACGCCCGGAAGTTTTTCCAGCCGCCAAGCGCCACTCTCTTCGCGGCTACAATGCGAACTTCGCAATTACTGTCACCGATGGAACCGTTTATCTTCCGCCCGCTGGCGGAACGATGGCATCCGGTGACTCGGAAGAAGATCGGGTCAACTGCGACAAGATTTTCTCAGAACTAAAACATTGGCAAAGCGTTATCACTCAGAACTGCCCTGCGATTCGTTCCGCTCTCAACATGTCGGCTTTCGAAAAACTGGTGGTCCGAATGGCCTTTAACAACCGTGAATGTTGCTTTTACGAACCCACGCGAGCTACGCGCCTGGGTGGGTTTGCGGCAGGCGGCCCATACCTTTAGGATGCGAATCCTGCACGGAAATGGGTTCCCCAGGTCTCGCCCTTGAGAATTGGGGAAGCAACGAACCTTCCCCTCCTTTGTCCCGCCTGGATCGCGCCCCTATTTATTACCGGATCACCATTTCACCAACTGACGGGAGATCGGCCCCCCGATGCCCCCTTTGTAGGAAGTGATTTCCGCCCTTGCCATGAACTCTGTACCACTACGCGACGTTCAGTCTGTGACAGGCTCCGATTCGTTAAACCACAACAATCTAGACTCAACGGCGCGACGCAAGTGCTTGAAAAGTAACCCTAGGCGCTGCTCGAAATAGATGGCATGAGCAGATACTAGAGTCTAGCCGATTGAGAATCGAACGGAGGTCATCGTGGCGAAGTGCCCAGTTTGCCGACAACCCCTGCCTGAAGCTCTCGACGTGGAAGAATTGCAGACACGTCTGGATGGGATCACCGCTCGCGCCCGCACACAAGAAAAGCAGTTCCTTGAAACCGAATTCCGCAAGCGTCTACCCCGACTGCTCGAAGCGGAAAGAGAACGTGCTCGGCGGTCAGCGGAGCACGACGTAAAACGCCAGTTGATTGACGCAAAAAGGCGTGCGGAGAAGGCCGAACGTGATAAGAATCGCGAGATACAAAGCATACGCAAAGAAGCAGAACGAACAGCGGACCGACGAGCGGAGATGGCCGCGAAGTCGGTGGCAACACAGAATCAGGCCGAGATTGAAAAACTACAGGCGACTCGCGAGAGGGACCGTGCGAGATACGAGGCCGACCGTGCACGGCTGCAAAGCCAACTGGATCACCTGTCTCGAAAATTGGACAAGC
>Ga0335075_10000642_pt1 | contig 60159 bp, 68 predicted proteins | sample Lox_Sample_24_FD_206723 | JGI IMG/M metagenome (GOLD analysis project Ga0335075, IMG submission 206723) | Soil microbial communities from Loxahatchee National Wildlife Refuge, Florida, United States - Lox_Sample_2.4 | ecosystem: Environmental > Terrestrial > Soil > Wetlands | place: USA...
GGTGCATGTGCAGCGCAAGCGCGTACTGGAGCGCTCCGGCATGACGGAGGAAAAGCTCGACCAGATTCTATCGCGCCAGATGCCGGACGAAGAAAAGCGTGCAAAAGCCCATTTTGTGGTTGAAACGGACAAGGGCCTCGATCATGCCTTTGCGCAGGTGAAGGCAATCGTCGAAGTGCTGAAGGCAAAGCGGCATGCGTGAGATCGTTCTCGATACCGAGACGACGGGCCTCGATCCCAATGACGGGCATCGGGTGATCGATATCGGCTGTGTCGAGCTGATGGATCACTTCCCGACCGGGCGCACGTTTCAGGCCTATCTCAATCCCGAACGCGATGTGCCGGCGGAGGTCCAGAAGGTTCACGGGATTACGACCGAGTTTCTCGCTGACAAGCCGCTGTTCGAAACAGTGGTCGAAGAATTCCTGGAGTTCATCGGCGATGCGCCGCTGGTGATTCACAACGCCAGTTTCGATCTGAAATTCCTGAATTCGGAACTGCACCGGCTGAAACGCCCGCCCATCCCGCTCGCGCGCGCGATCGACACGATCGACATCGCCAAGAGCAAGTTTCCCGGCGCGCGCTATTCGCTCGATGAGTTGTGCAGGCGGTTCAGCATAGATCTCACCTCGCGCACGTTGCACGGCGCGCTGCTCGACTCGCAGCTCACGGCGCAGGTCTATCAGGAGCTTCTCGGCGGACGGCAGAAGGCGCTGCTTCTCACGCCGCAGGATGAAGCCGCCGCCGTCTCGATAACCGGCGTCCGCATTGCGCGCGTGCGGCCCGAGCCCCTGGCAGTCCGCGTTACCGAAATCGAGATCGCGGCGCATACGGCTTTTATCGAGAAAGAACTCAAGGAAGCGATCTGGAACTGGGCTTAGGTCATTTCTTCTTCATCGCCGCGATCATGATCGTCGCGGTCGATGTCGCGATCACCTTGCCGTCGGCGTTGGTGAGCGTCGCTTCCAGAAAATTGATCTGCCGCCCACGCTTGACGACTCTCGCTTCGGCGATGTGACGGCCGGCCGCACCCTGATTGAGGTAGGAGACCTTCATCTCCAGCGTCGGCGCGATCTCGCCCCATTGCAGAATGAGGCCCGCGGCAACGGCCAGCACGTCGTCCATCACGCACGCGATCGCGCCACCATGCAGGGCGCCGAAGCGATTGAAATGCGCCTCGCCGAGTTCATAGGCGATGCTTGCGAATCCGGTCTCGCTGTCGATTTCCAGCAGCTGCTGGTTCAACCACGCCGAACACGGCGCCTGCCGTTTCAAAATGGCCTGGATGTTCGCGGGATAGTCCGACGCTTTTGCCGCGTCTATGGCCTGACGCATATCACGCCCAGAACGGCTCGGTGTGCTTGAACTTGTCCCAGCGCTTGAGCGCCTTGCCGCCCAGCCGCACCGCACGCGCGCAGTGCCAGCCATTGACGATGCCGGATGCGAAGCAGAGATCGGCCTGCGCACGCGCGCTCAAACTCTCGTCCAATGTCAATTGCGAGAGCGTCGCGCGAACCTGTGCAGCATCGTTCAGCGCGCCGAGAAGCTCCTGCAATTCCTTGATCTTCGCGACGTATTTCCTGACTTTCTTTTTCTTGTACAGCGGACCATAGAACTCCGCCGCATAGCGAAGCTTCTTCAGGGAAATGCGCAGGCGGTGACAATCGCCGACATCCAGATCCTTCACGTGCCGCGCGCGCTTGCGCGCCTTGATGAGATATTCGTCCAGCATGCGCGGCGCCACGGATTTCACCGGCGCGCGCACTGCGATGCGGCTCTTGAGGTCGATGCCGGCTGCCGTCGCCCAGCTGCGGGTTTGCGCGGCGAGCGCGACATCGTCCATCAGGATCGCGAATTCGACGCTGGAGACGCGTTCGACGGTCTGGTCCCAAGCCTCCAGGCGCGCGCGGTCCAGACGCTCGCGCAGCAGCACAAAGGCTTCGTCGCCCGCGGCTTCTTCGGGCGGGCCGAGAAGCTCCTCGGCAAACACGTCGAGATCGCGCGCCGGTGCAACCGCGCTGCTGAAGGTCTTGGTCCGCTCCTGCAATTCGCGCAACGCCGGCGTACGAAAATCGTCACCGAACGCTGCAAACGCGACGGCCAGACGGCGCAAGCCGACACGAAGCTGATGCAGGCCCTCGACATCGCGCGAGCGCGTGACGGCGCCGACATTGCTTGCCACATGCGCGAGGCACTCGAGCACCGTGACGCGATAGGCATCTTCCACGGTCATTTCGCGGCTGATGCGCAATGGCCGCTTGTTGACCGCGAACGCCTGCAGATCGGGACTGCGGGCGGCGACGGTCGTGCGGATGGTGGCGGGGCGGGGCTCGTCCATATGATTCGAGTTTAGCTAAACCGCCCGCACCGGCAATCCCGCGCGTGCCAGAGTTTCCTTCGCCTGCGCGATCGTCGCTTCGCCGAAATGAAAGATCGATGCGGCCAGCACGGCATTGGCGTGGCCGTCGCGGATTCCCTCGACCAGATGCGCAAGAGTTCCAACGCCGCCGGACGCGATGACCGGAATTGTGACAGCGTCCGCGACTGCGCGCGTCAGCGCCAGGTCGAACCCGTTCTTTGTGCCATCGCGGTCCATGGAGGTGAGCAGGATTTCGCCGGCGCCAAGCGCCGCCACTTCGCGCGCGTATTCGACAGCGTCCAGCCCGGTCTGATTGCGGCCACCATGGGTGAAGACTTCCCATTTGCCCGGCGCGGTCTGCTTGGCGTCGATGGCGACGACGATGCACTGGCTGCCGAATTTCTCTGCCGCCTGGCGCACGAAATCGCGGTTGCGCACGGCCTCGGTCATGATCGAGACCTTGTCGGCACCGGCGAGCAGAAGATCGCGAATATCGTCCAGCGTGCGCACGCCGCCACCGACGGTCAGCGGCATGAAACAGACGTCGGCCGTGTGCCGCACCACATCCAGCAGAATGCCCCGCTTCTCATGGCTCGCCGTGATGTCGAGGAAGCAAAGCTCGTCCGCACCCGCGGCGTCATACAGCATCGCCTGCTCTACCGGGTCGCCGGCATCGCGCAGATCGACGAAATTCACGCCTTTGACGACGCGGCCGTCTTTCACGTCCAGACAGGGAATGACGCGGATCTTCAGCATCAGCGGGCCCGCGCCCGCGCCGCGACGTTCATCAGCGCGCGGCCGCAGGCGGCTTCAGCGGGGACGGCGGTGGTTTTGCACAGCGCTTCGGTGTCTAGAAGCTGGTCGAGGACTTCGAGCAGATTGGCTTCGCTCCAGCGCTGCGCCTGGTTCTTGAACGAGGCCGCGCGCGAGAAATGCAGCGGCGGGCGGAGCTTGCGGATCGCGCCGTCGATGCCCTCGCCGCGTTTGCCCTCGACACTGACGAGCAGCAGGCGCTGGAAATGCGACATTGCCTGGCGCACGACCTGGATGGGAGACGTGCCCGCGATCCACAGGCGTTCGAGCGCGAGATCGAGTTTGCCGACATCGCCATTTCCGGCTGCGTCGATGGCTTCTTCCACGCGCGCCTCAGCTTCGTCGCCGAGCGTCGCCTGCACGTCTTCCAGTGTTACGTTCTTCTTGCCGTGGGCATAGAGCGCGAGCTTTTCGATCTCGCGCCGCGTCACGCCACGGTCTGAACCCAATCGCCCAACTGCGTCTTCCAATGCGTCCGGCGCAATGGTGAGGCCCTCGGCTTTCAGGCCCGAGCGCACGACGTCAAACAGATCACGCGCAGTGTCTGGATAGCAGGCGATGGCGGCGGCGTTGTCGGCTTCCTCGAACAGTTTGCGCAGGCCCGTGCCTTTGGCGAGGTCGCCGCCTTCCAGCACGATCAGTGCGTCGCCGGCGGGCTCTTCCAGAAACGTTTCAAACAATTTGGCGAGATTGTTGCCCGCGCCACGCACGCGCACCACGCGCCGCCCGCCGAGCATGGAGATCGCAGCGGCTTCATCGGATAAGCGTGCGGGATCGGAGGTGAGTGCGGAATCATCGAGATCGGCGACGCGGAACGCGTCGTTCAGATCATCGACGACAGTTTTCATCAATGTTTCGGCGCGTTCGCGCACCATGCCGGTGTCGGGCCCGAACACCAGCGCGGCGACAAGATTCTTCGGCGGGTTCGCGGCGTAGCGGTCGGCCTCGGACGTCTTGACGATCATTTCGCGCTTGCTGCCCGCTTCGCTTCCTGGGCGAAATAGACGGCGAGGTTGGTGCGGATGCGATAGGCGATATCGACGGCAGAGCGAACATCGGCATCCTTCTGCGCGGTCAACGTCGCGTAGGGCGACGCCACCACGTTGTAGGCGGCAAGACCGGTCTCGACACCCTTCGTGATCTCCTTGCCCTTCATGTCCGACAGCACATAGGTGATCGTCATCGTGTCATTATAGCGCGTGATCGCCGCATCGTTCTGGACTGCGACACCTTCGGATTTCTGCGTGAACGTCACATGCAGACGATAGCTGTCTTCCGATGCACGGCCCGAGGAGTCGAACAGATCGATCAACTCGTTGCGCAACTCATAGCCGAGCGATTGCGGAATCGGATCGACATAGATCTGGCTGAGCTTGTCCATCGTCTCCGCCGTCGCGCCACTGCTGCCGTAGAGCGGATGAAAGCCGCATCCGCTTGCGGCGAAAGCAAGCCCCAAAGCCGCGAGCGTGCCGAGCTTTCTCATGCGACGATGTTCACGATACGGCGCGGTACGACGATCACGCGCTTCGGCGTCTTGCCTTCCAGCGCACGCACGACGCCTTCGAGCGCCAATGCTTCGGCTTTCAGCGCGTCTTCCGCGATCTCTGTCGAGACGTCGAGCGTTCCGCGGAGCTTGCCGTTCACCTGCACGCCGATGGTCATGGTGTCGGATTTGACCAGCGCGGGATCGAATTTCGGCCAATCTGTCGCCGCGATCATTGCCTTGTGGCCGAGAACTTCCCAGCAGGTTTCCGCCAGATGCGGCATCATCGGTCCGATCAGCACGACAAGCGCCTCCAATGCCTCGCGGCGCACAGCGCCGGCGATCTTGGCATCGGCACCGCTTATAGCATTGGCCAGCGTATAAATCTGCGCGACCGCGCGGTTGAAGCGCAGCGCGTCCAGATCCTCGGTCACCGCCGCAATCGCGCGGTGCGTGGCGCGACGGAGTTCCAGCGCGGCGCCGTCTGCAGCGTCAATCTTCCCGCCGGAAGGCGGCAGGTTTTCGGCCTCGGACACCAGACGCCAGATACGCTGCACGAAGCGCCAGCAGCCCTCGACCCCGGCCTCGGTCCACTCGATATCGCGCTCCGGCGGCGTGTCGGAGAGCATGAACCAGCGCATCGAATCCGCGCCATAGGTGTCGATGAACGCGCTGGGTGCGACCACGTTCTTCTTCGACTTCGACATCTTCTCTGACGGGCCGACTTCCACTGGCGTGTCGGTGCCTTTGAGGAATGCCTTACCGTCGCGCTTCTCGACATCGACCGGTTCGATCCAGTCGCCGGCGCTGTCCTTGTAGGTCTCGTGGCAGATCATGCCCTGCGTGAACAAGCCTGCGAACGGTTCGTCGATTTTGGTGTAACCGCATTTGTGCAGCCCGCGTGTGAAGAAGCGCGCGTACAACAAGTGCAAAATCGCATGCTCGATGCCGCCGATATATTGATCAACCGGCAGCCAGTAATCGACCGCGTCGCGATTCACCGGGCCGTCCGCCTTGGTGTCGCAGAAGCGCGCGAAATACCACGACGAGTCGACGAACGTATCCAGCGTATCGGTGTCGCGCTGCGCTTTGCCGCCGCAGTTCGGGCAGGTCGTGTGTTTCCACGTCGGATGATGATCCAGCGGATTGCCCGGCACATCGAATTTCAGATCGTCGGGCAGTTTGATCGGCAGATCGGATTCCTTCGCCGGCACCACACCGCACTTCGCGCAATGCACCATCGGGATCGGACAGCCCCAGGCGCGCTGACGCGATGCCAGCCAGTCACGCAGACGATATTGAATCGTGCGCGTGCCCTGTCCTGCGGCTTCCAGACGCTTGGCGACTTCGGCCTTCGCCTCATCGACACTCATGCCATCGAGGAAGCGGGAGTTTGCGAGCTTGCCGGGCCCGACATAGGCTTCCTTGCCGACATCGAAGGTCTTCGGATCGGCGCCTTCAGGAATAACGACAGGCAGCACCGGCAATTTGTATTTGTGCGCGAATTCCAGATCGCGCTCGTCATGCGCGGGGCAGCCGAAGATCGCGCCCGTGCCGTAGCCCATCAGCACGAAGTTCGCGATCATCACCGGCAGCTTCCAGTTCGGATCGAATGGATGCGCGGCGGTGATGCCGGTGTCGAAGCCGAGCTTCTCGGCTTTTTCGATTTCCGCTTCGGCCGTGCCGGTGCGGCGGCATTCGGCGATGAAGTCCGCGACTTTCGGATTCTCTTTTGCCAATGCCTCGCTCAACGGATGATCCGGTGAGATCGCAACGAAGCTCGCGCCGAATAGCGTGTCCGGGCGGGTCGAGAACACTTCCAGTTTCTCGTTGTTCGACAGCGCGAACGTGAAGCGCATGCCTTCGGAACGGCCGATCCAGTTGCGCTGCATGATGCGCACTTTCTCTGGCCAGCGATCGAGGCGATCCAAAGCGCTCAGCAGATCTTCCGAGAACGCGGTGATCTTGAAGAACCACTGCGACAGCTTGCGGCGTTCGACCACCGCGTTGGAGCGCCAGCCGCGTCCGTCGATCACCTGCTCATTGGCGAGCACGGTCATATCAACGGGGTCCCAGTTCACATCGGCTTCGTGGCGATAGACGAGTTGCTGGTTGTAGAAATCAATGAACAGTTTCTGTTGCCGTCCGTAATAGATCGGATCGCTGGTCGCGAATTCGCGTGTCCAGTCGATGGCCAATCCCATCAGCTTCAGCTGCGCGCGCATGTTGGCGATGTTGGAGTCCACCCAGGCGCGCGGGTTCACGCCCTTGTCGCGCGCCGCGTTTTCCGCCGGCAGGCCAAACGCGTCCCAGCCCATCGGATGCAGCACGTTGAATCCCTGCGCGCGGCGGAAGCGCGCCAGGCAATCGCCCATCGTGTAGTTTCGGGCATGGCCCATATGGATGTTTCCGGACGGATACGGAAACATCTCGAGCACATAGCATTTCGGACGTGTGGAATCGTTGTGGGTGACGAAGCTTTGCTGCTTCTCCCATTCCGCCTGCCAGCGAACTTCCGATTCCTTGGCGTTGTAGCGCGCCATCAAAGCCTTCCTGTTTTCCGGAACGCTGACGCCCGGATGAGGGTAGGCTTAGCGTTCCCGTGAATTACTTTCCAGAGTCGGCGCTCGCAAGTCGAAGCTCGCGGGCGCGCGTCAGGATCGCGTCTTCCAGCTTCGTCGCGGTGTCGGGACTGACCGGGCTGTCGACCCAGCCGTCATTGCTGCGCGTCTGGCGGAAGACGGCGATCTTGATGCCGTCCGCACGCAGGCGGCGATCGAGGATGTAGATCGTGACCTTGGTGCGCTCATTCGGCGTTGCCGCCGCGGAATACCAGTCCGTGAGGATCACGCCACCGAACGGATCTTCCGAAGCGAGCGGCATGAAGGACAGCGTGTCCAGGGTGGCTTGCCATAGGAAGGCGTTGACGCCGACCGTGCGGGACGTGCCCGCGGTCGTGCCCGAATCCGGGTCCATCTTGTCGTCGGACGAGCCGCAGCCGACAAGGACAAGGGCGCAGAGGAGGGCGGCAAAGATACGCATCGATGGGCTTCCAGCTTCCTGTTCGGCACGGCGAAGGCCGCGCGTTTGCGCCGTTCGCATCCCCCGAAGACGGCATGGTGGGCTTATACTGTCACACAAGGCGGGGTGCAACGCTGCCGGGCGGCGGGAGGCTTCGCGGGCTTATTGTTTTGTTGTAATGGTTTACCCAACAAGAGATGGGGTCCGCGGTGAAGGCGTTTTGGTATGCAGGCGTGGCGCTGGCCGCCATGGCGGGTCCGGCTGCGGCCCTCGATCTCAGCGACTGGACCGTTTCGCCCTACGAGACGACCATCGGCGACAACCTTCAGCTCAAACTTCACGGCAGCGCCAATGGCACGGCCTACGCCGCCAATCAGCCGGATGCGCCGGGGCTCGATCAGTCGGGCGTCACGGGCGCTGCGACGTTCGCGGCGGATCTCGAGCGCGACTACGACAGCGGCATGCAGATTTCGCTGAAAAGCACGTTCGAGGTGTATCACGACCGTCTGTCCATCGATAATTACGGCGGCGATTTCGTGCAGAAGGTCTACGGCGTCGTGCAGACGGGCCTCGGCCGAGTCGAGATCGGCAACGCCGATGGCGCGGCGTTCGTGCTCGCCAATACCGGGCCCGTCGTCGAGGGCGATATCTCCATCGACAACACCAATGCGAGTTTCTTCCGCGATCCGTCGACGGGCACGGCGTTCATCAACATCTTCGCGCTCAACAGCGCGACCGAAGCGTCGCTGAACTACGCCAAGGTCTCTTATTACTCGCCGCGCCTGTTCGGCATCCAGATCGCAGGCTCGTTCACGCCGTCGGAAGGCAAGGATGTTCTGCCGTTCCTCGACAACGGGCCGGATGTCGCCAACCGCCAGAAGAGTATCTGGGAAGCGGCGGTGAGTTATACCGACACGTTCGGGCCCGTGTCCCTGAGTTTCTCCGGCGGATGGTCGACCGGTCATGCCGACAACAAGACGCCGGGTCATGCGGGTCTGACCGACTGGAGCCTCGGCACCGAGCTCGATTACACGATCAACGACGACTGGAAATTCGCCATCGGCGGCGCCTATCGCAACAGCAACGCTTACACGTTCAATACCAACGATGTGCTCGCTTTGGGCCAAACGACCAGCAAGCATCTGAGCGCGACGCTTTCAAACGGTCCGTGGATTATTGGCGGCGAACTGGGACAAGGCGATGCCGACGGACAGCTCGGCGCACCGAACCTGGGCATTCAGGGACAATCGGCGACGGTCGGCTACGTGCTCAATTCGAACATGCAGCTGAATGTCGGTTGGGAACGGTTCATCTATAAGCGCAACACCGGCGCCTTCTACAATGGCTTGCCGCGCATCGACATGAAGGCGGGCTTCCTGCATCTGCAATTCCAGGTCTGATCACACTGCCAGTGCGCCGATCGCCGCGATGCCCGAAAATGAATCGGGCGTCAGAAGTGTCGCGTTGCGCGCGTCGATTCCGCCGAGCGCATAAACCGGCTTGTTGATCGCGCGCGCGATGATGTTGGCGCGAAGCGGCGTCAGGCTCGCACGATCCGGATGGCTGCCGGTCCCAAACACGGGCGAGAGGAAGATGGCGTCAATCGGCAATGCGTGCGTGTGCATCGGTGCGCGGTAGGAATGCGCTGATGCCGTGATCATCAGGGTCGGAAAACGTGCACGCCAATATGCGGCTTCCTTTGCGCGCGCTTCCGGGAGATGGATGCCTTCGGCGCCGAGCTTTGCTGCCATCTCCGGATCGCTGGCGATCAGAACGGCCAATCCCCTCTTGTGCGCGAGCTTCAGGATCGCCCGGGCGAGTTCGTCGCGCCGCTTTGCATCGCGCGCGCGAACCACAACCATGCTGCCGCGCGGCAGCGCGCGGACGGCTGGGAGCGGATCGGACAGACGGTCGTCATCCGTCATCAGAACCAGCGCGGGCAGCCGTCCGCGGCGCAAGTGCGCCGCCGCCCTTGCCAATTGCGCGCGTCCAAGTCTATCGCTCACCCGTGACCGCTTCGGAAAATCTCACTGGCATTGTTGCGCGCATCGACGCCGCGCGGAAGGCCGCGCTTGCGCCGGCGCCATCCACCACGCTTATCGCGGTGAGCAAGACGCACGATGCCGAGCATATCCGTGCGTTGCTGGAAGCCGGCCACAGAGTCTTTGGCGAGAACCGAGTGCAGGAAGCCCAGGGCAAATGGCCCGCTTTGAAGGCGGACTATCCCGATATCGAGCTGCATCTCATCGGCCCGTTGCAGACCAACAAGACCAGGGAAGCGGTCGCGCTGTTCGACGCGATCCACACGCTGGATCGCCCAAAGCTCGCCGATTCCCTGAAAGCAGAAATCGAGCGCAGCGGCCGCGCGCCAACGCTGTTTGTCCAGGTGAACACCGGCGAAGAAGAGCAGAAGGCCGGTGTCGCACCAAAGGATGCGGCGGCGCTGGTCGACTATGCGCGCGAGACAGGACTGCCACTTAAGGGGCTCATGTGCATCCCGCCGGTCGATGTGGAGCCGTCGCCGCACTTCGCGTTGCTGTCGAAGATGGCGAAAGAACAGGACCTGCCATGGCTCAGCATGGGCATGAGCGCGGATTTCGAGACCGCAATCAAATTCGGCGCGACGCATGTGCGGGTGGGAAGCGCGCTGTTCGGCGCGCGTCCTCAGAAGGGCGAAGCCGCCGCCTGATCGGAAGCGCCCATCGAGCGCCGATACGCATACAGCGCACGCTGCGCCATATCGCTGTTCATTCCGGATTTCGTCAACGATTGTGCAAGCGCCGTTTCATTGGCGCTGGCGGTCTGTGTGGCCGGAGCAGTCGCCGGCATTGAAGGCATTGTAGCCGCGGCAGCCATCTGCGTTGCGGGCTTGTCAGCCGTCGCTACGTCCGTCTTCGGAGCAGGCTTGTCGGTGCTCGCGACGGCGGTCGGTTTGTCATCGCTGTAATGACCGGTGAAGAGCGACAGCACCGTGTCGCCGAAATTGTGCCCGGTGATTCTCTCGAACGCGAGGTCGGCCACGGAGGATGCTAGTCCCGTCAGGCCGCCGTAAAGCGTGTCGCCGATGATCTTCTCCGGCGGTTTGATCTGTTCGTGCGTCAATGCGCGATAGACCGTTCCAACGATAGGAAGATGCTGCAGCGGATTCACGACATCGAGCAGATCGTGAAACGTCACGTGCCAGTCGGACTCGCCTGCCGTTGCCACTGGTGCCTTCGTTGCGTCCGCAGCCGCTTTGGTCGCAGATGGTGTGTTGGCCCCCCCGCCTGCGTCTTTGGGCAGCAGGTCATAAGGTTTGAGGGTCGGGCCGAGCCATTCCATGACAGGGATAGCGCAAAGCCTGTGCCAATTTGGGAAGGCCGGATTACTGCGAAATCCGCCAGGAGATCGGCAGGAATTGCCGCGCTCTAAACCTCCCCTTGTGGGGAGGTCGGCGAACGGAGTGAGCCAGGTGGGGGTCGCGCCTTATCCGCACACACCGACCCCCACCCGAAATGCCTTCGCTGCGCTACAGCATTTCGACCTCCCCACAAGGGAGAGGTTAAGCATCACAGCAGATGCCCGGCCTTTTCCGCCTTGGTCTTCAGATAGGCGCGGTTGTGCGTGTTGGTCGGGAAAGCGTGGCGCACGCGCGTGGCGACCTTGATGCCTTCGGCTTCGAGCGACGCGACCTTGTCCGGATTGTTGGTCATCAGCCTCACGGATTTGTAGCCGAGCAGTTTCAGCATCCGTGCCGCGATGCCAAAGCGCCGCTCATCCGCTTCGAAGCCGAGACGTTCATTCGCTTCGATCGTATCGAAGCCCTGATCCTGCAACCGATAGGCGCGCAGTTTGTTGATGAGGCCGATGCCGCGGCCTTCCTGCGCAAGATAAAGCAGTACGCCGCCACCGGCTTTCGAGATCGCCGCAACCGCGCCGCGCAACTGATCGCCGCAATCGCATTTGAGCGAGCCCAGAAGATCGCCGGTGAAGCATTCCGAGTGCAGCCGCGTCAGCACCGGCTTGTTCGTCGGTGGCGCATTGATGACGATGGCGTAGTGTTCCGGTGACGCATCGCCGGCACGAAACGCAACAAGCTCCGTCTTCTCTGCGCCTTCGAGCGGCACACGCGCACGTGTGACGATGGCGAGTGAGTCCAGCATCTCGGCGTCGTAGTGCGCGATGTCGTCGGCGCTGATCTCGTGCGCCGCTTTCGTTGCGGTCTTGCGCACGATGGCGGCGGGCAGAAGTCCCGCGAGTTTGGTGAGCATCACCGCAGCCGCATAGCTTGATGGCAACGCCTCGCGCACCGTGTTGAAAGGACCTTTCAGCGGATAGCGCAGATCCATTGTCGGATCGGCGATGGCGCGTAGGCCGTCGATCGTTTCATCGCCAACCGGAAGCGCCACGACCTCTTTCGTATAAAGCCGAATCTTCAGAGTCTTCGCGCGCGCATGGGTGAGCAGCAGCAATGCGCCCTTGTGCCCCAATTTCGCCACAGCTCTTTCCGTCGCGGTCTCGATGGCCAGCATCTGAAAGCGCGTATCGCCTTTGATGGTTACCGCCTTGCCGCGCCGGAGCGCCTCGACGGCGCGCGCGACATTCTCCACGGCGCTCGCCGATTGCTTTCTTTTAAGTGGCCGGGATTTCAAGTTTGCGTGCATGTCCTTCCCACATACACCCGCGCAAGGGTAGAGTTGTAGTCCTTCAGGTCAGGATCGATGCCCGCTCCCAAACGCGTTCTCCTCGTCGATGACGACACCATGCTTCGCGGCTCGCTGGCCGAGCAATTGGCCGCGGACGGTTCCTATACAGTTGTGGAAGCCGGCAGCGTCGAGGACGGCCGCGCGCGCGCGAGCGACGGTCTCTACGAATTCATGATCCTCGACGTTGGGCTGCCCGATGGCGATGGCCGTATGCTGTGCCGGGAATTGCGCGACGCGGGCGTGAGCTGCCCCATCATCATGCTGACGGCGGCCGAAAGTGACGCCGACACGATCGAAGGCCTTGACGCGGGCGCCAATGACTACGTCACCAAACCGTTCCGCTTTGCGGTGCTGATGGCGCGCGTGCATGCGCATCTGCGCAGCCACGGCCACAGCGAGGACGCGCAATACCGCATCGGGCCTTACACGTTCCGCCCCAGCGCCAAGCTCTTGATCGACGAAGCAGCGAAGAAAATCCGTCTCACGGAAAAAGAGACCAACATTCTCAAGTTCCTGCATCGCTCGGGTGAGACGGTGCCGCGCGAAACGCTGCTGCATGAAGTGTGGGGCTACAATCCGGCCGTCACGACGCACACGCTCGAGACCCACATCTACCGTTTGCGCCAGAAGATCGAATCCGATCCCGGCCGTGCCCGCCTGCTGATCACCGAGAGCGGCGGCTACCGCCTGATGGCCTGAAACCGCCGCAATCCATGCTATGTGATTTTCGCATGGCTGTCATGCGACTCTACTAATCTATACACCACTAGTGTGAACATCATATCTGCTCCTCGAACGCGATAGATATGCCCGAGGAGGGCGCTTGAAATGGCCAGTCAGTGGAAGTCGATGCTCGGAGGCGCGGTCGTGGCCGCGACGCTGATCCTGCCGGCCGCTGCGGCGGGCGACAATGGCTGGACCGCCGGTCCCTGGCAGGGCTTCGATGCCAAGTCGGTCAAGGTCAAGGACATCGTCGGACACCTGCGTGTCGAGGTGAAGCCGCAGGCCAAGGCGACGATCCAGGTTTCCGGTCTCAGGAACCGCGTGAGCGCGGTGACGGTGCGTACCGAAGGCGACCAGCTCGTCGTCGCCGGCCGCAACGACGATGCGGTGTGGGACTGGAAGAACTGGTTCAACTTCAACGACGACCACAACAGCACCAAGGACCTCGATGTTCACATCGTGGTGCCGAAGGGCACGGACATCGACGTGCGTGACATGGTCGGCGACGCCACCATCGGCGACACGATGAGCGATGTGCATTTCGAAGCCGTCGACTCGAACACCACCATCGGCCGCACCCGGGAAGCGCATCTGAGCATGGCCGGCGACGGCAAGATCACGATCGCCGACGTCGCCAACGATCTGCACATCGAGATCGCAGGCTCGGGAAAGATAAAGGCGGGTTCGGCCGCAGATGTGCACGCCGACGTCGCGGGCTCAGGCTCCGCCGATATGGGCGGGATCAATGGCGGCCTGCATCTCGACATCGCCGGTTCGGGCGATTTCAACGCGACCAAGGTCAACGGGCCGGTGCATGTCAGCATCGTCGGCGCCGGCTCGGTGCACATCCCGCAGGGCGTCGCCAATCCGCTGCATGTCGACATCATGGGCGCGGGCGATTTCGTCTTCGGCGGACAGGCCGTCGATCCGCATGTCACGGCGCTGGGCTCCGGCCGCGTGAAGATCCGTTCCTATTCCGGCAAGATGCATTCCGACGGCATGGTCGACGTGCAGGTCGGCAGCGACAACTTCCCTGAGCCGCCAGCACCACCCGCTGCGCCGTCGGCGCCGAAGGCTCCCCCGGCACCGCCTGCTCCGCCGAAACATCCCTAGAGTCTGACAGTCATTTGAGGCGCATTGCCCCTCACGTCGTTCGGCGTGAGGGGTCTTTGCTTATTCGTGCCGGAGCGCGTCGATCGGGTCCAGCTTTGCGGCGCGCAGTGCTGGGAAAAACCCGAACCCCACACCGACGATGGCTGCAAACGCGACGGCGATGACGACGACGCCGGGCTGGAAGACGAACGGGATCTTGAGCGCGCCGGCTGCCATCGCCGATCCGCCCAATCCGATCAGCACGCCGATGATGCCGCCCAGCGCGCTCATCACGATGGCTTCGATCAGGAATTGCAGCAGCACGTCGCGTTCGCGCGCACCGATGGCAAGGCGGATGCCGATCTCGCGCGTACGCTCGGTCACCGACACCAGCATGATGTTCATGATGCCGATGCCGCCAACGAGAAGACTGACGGCAGCGACAGCGGAGAGGAACGCGGTCAGGATCACGGTCACGCCGGTCACGATCTGCGTCACCTCTTTCAGATCCTCCACGTCGAAATCATCGACCTGACCCGGAAGAATGTGGCGGCGCTCGCGCATCAGACGCGAAATCTGCTCCTTCGCGCTCGGAATGTTCGCTTCGTCGGCGACCGAGATGCGGATGACGTTGACTTCCGTGTTGCCGGCGAGCCTGCGTTGCACGGCCTTGAGCGGCATCAGAATGATGTCGTCCATGTCCTGGCCGAAGATCGATTCGCCCTTGGGCGAAAGGAAGCCGATGATCTCGCAGGTCGCCTTGTTGATGCGTAGTCGCGCGCCGAGCGGAACCTGATCGCCATACATTTCCTTGCGCACGGTCTGGCCAACCATGCACACCGATTTTCCGCCGAGAATTTCGGCGGGCGAGAACTCGCGTCCCTGCGAAAGGTCCCAACTGCGGGTGCGCAGATAGGCGTTGGTCGTGCCGTTGATCTGGGTCGAATGATTGTGATTGCCGTTCACCGCGACGGCTTGCACGGCAAGCTCCGGAACGACTTCCGCAAGCCCGGGGATATCGCGCTGAACGGCATCGACCGTCGCCATGTCGAACGGCACGACGGCCGTCGGCGGGCCGCGCTGCTGACCCGGCACGAGAAGAAGCATGTTGTTGCCGAGCGAGCCGATATCGGCCGTCACGCGCTGCGTCGCGCCCGCACCCAGGGTCACCATCAGGATCACGGCCGCAACACCGATGATGATGCCGAGCGTGGTCAGCCCGGCGCGCAGCAGATTGTTACGGATCTCGCGCAGCGCAAGCAGGAGCGCGTTCAAGACCATTTACGCTCTCCCGTGTCGGATTCGATCAGGCCGTCGCGGAACCGCACCTGACGGCTGGCATAAGACGCGACGTCTTCTTCATGGGTGACGAGCACGATGGTCAGGCCGCGCTCGCGGTTGAGCGATTGCAGAAGCTGCATGATCTCGTGACTTTTGGCGGTGTCGAGATTGCCGGTCGGCTCATCTGCAAACATCACCGATGGCGATGCGACCAGCGCGCGCGCGATCGCGACGCGCTGTTGCTGACCACCGGAGAGTTCTGCCGCCGTGTGATCCCAACGGTCCGCAAGCCCCACCTGGGCGAGCGTTTGCATACCCAGCTTCCTGCGTTCGGCGCGGGGCACGCCGCGATAGATCAGCGGCAATTCCAGATTCTCAAGCGCGGTGGTGCGCTTCAGAAGATTGAAGCCCTGGAACACGAAGCCGATGAAATGGCGGCGCAGCAGCGCGCGTTCGCCGCGCGACATCGCGCCGACATCCGCACCGCGAAAGTAATAGTGCCCGTCCGTCGGCGTATCGAGACAGCCGAGGATGTTCATGCAGGTGGATTTGCCGGAACCCGATGGCCCCATCACCGCGACGAATTCACCGTCCCTGACGGTCAGATCGATGCCGTCGAGCGCGGCGACGCGCGCTTCACCCGATCCGTAGATCTTGGTGACCTGGCGAAGCTCGATGAGCGGTTGACCGGACACGCGTACCGCGCCTACTGCCCGGGCTTCTTGTCGGCAAGCTCCGTCACGACGTCCTGACCGGGCTTCAAATCGCCCTCGATCATCTGCGTCATGCGGCCGTCGGACGCGCCGAGTCTCACGTCATGCGGTGCCAGCGTCTTGCCGTCCACGATCCACACGCGCCCGGCATTGATGCCGTTCATCGTCTCCGGCGGCGCCTTGGCTGCCGCCTTCACCTCTTCCGGAGGCACATAGCGCAGCGCGGCGTTCGGGATCAGCGTGGCATTGCGCACATTGGCCGCTTCGATTTCCGCGGTCGCCGTCATGCCGGGCTTCAGCAGCCCGCCCTGGTTCTGCACGATGAGAACGCCCTGGTAGGTGACGACGCCTTGCACCGTTTTCGACGCGCTGTGGATCGACTTGAGCGTGGCGGGAAATTTCCGGGTTGGATAGGCATCGACCGTGAACGATGCCTTTGCGCCCGCGCGAAGCTGGCCGACGTCTGCTTCGTCGATATCGACGTCAAGCTCCATCTGGTTGAGATCGCTTGCCAGCGTGAAGAGCACCGGAATCGCGAATGCGGCGACCACGGTCTGCCCCGCGGAAACCTTGCGATCCAGCACGACACCGTCGATCGGCGAGTAGATCGTGGCCTTCAACAGCATCGTCTTGTCCTGATCGACCTGCGCCTTGGCGAGTTCGACACCGGCTTTTGCACGCTCGAGATCGCCCTGACTGATGTTCAGTTGCTCCTTGGAGAGCGCATTGCCCTTTTCGAGCACGATGTAGCGCTCATGGGTCTGCTTCATCTGATTGAGCGTGGCCTGTGCCTGGTCGAGCGTGGCCTGGGCCTGCTGCAATTGGGCGACGAGCTGATCCGTGTTGATGCGGGCCAGAACCTGGCCCTTGGTCACGTGATCGTTGAAGTCCGCCTCAAGCCTGTCGATCTTGCCGGAAACTTCCGATCCGACATCGACCTGGTCGCGTGGCGCGAGCGTGCCTGTCGCGCTGACCGTCACGGCCAGATCGCCATGGGTGACGGGCTTGGCCACATAGGTGTGGGGCGGCCGTCCGCCCGACATCACCACGAGCGCGATGAGCACGACGACGATTGCCCCGCCCCCGATCCACCACCAGCGGCGGCTTCGCTTTCCCTTGCGGCCAAGCATCACCTTCGACGCAAGATCTTGATCAGGCGTAGGCGCAGTTCTGTAATCGCTCACGATGGGAATCCAATGCTGTCGAGTGGCCCAGCAACAAAATGACAGCAATGGAAATGTGGGATTAGACGCGCAACCGTCAAGGGACGGTTTGAAAGAAATTGGGGCTGTGTTTGTTTAACGCCCGTTAACCCTTCGCGCCTAGAACCGCTCAAGGAGACTGTGCCTTGGCCGGTAAGCCCTTAAACCCGAAGACACGCGCGAAGCTCAGCGAGGCTGCCGGCCCGCGCGAATCCGCGCCACCGCCGCCGCAGAAGAAGAAGCCCCGTCGCAAACGCGCGTGGCCTTATGCATTGGCGCTGATCGGCGTGTGGGGCGTGATCGGTGGCGCCGTTTTCTATTCGCGCCTCGTCTCCAGCCTGCCCGATGTGAACACGCTGCTGGTCCACGGCCCGTCGCAGGACATCACGCTGCTAGACGACCAGGGCAAGCTCATCGCGCGCCGCGGACTGACACAGGGCGCGATGATCGATGTCAGCGAGCTCCCGAAATATGTGCCCGATGCGTTCATCGCGATCGAGGACCGCCGCTTCCGCGATCATCTAGGCGTCGATCCCATCGGCCTCATCCGCGCCGCGACCGAGAACATGTCGGCCGGCCATGTCGTGCAGGGCGGCTCGACGCTGACGCAGCAGCTGGCGAAGAACCTGTTCCTCGATCCCAACCGCACCTTCGAGCGCAAGGCGCAGGAAGCGATGCTCGCGCTCTATCTCGAGTCGCGCTACTCGAAGGACCAGATCCTCACGCTCTATCTGAACCGCGTCTATTTCGGCGCCGGTGCCACGGGCATCGAAGCGGCGTCGGAACGCTTCTTCAACAAGCATGCGAGCGAACTCACCCTGCCCGAAGCCGCGATGCTCGCGGGCAGCGTAAAGGCGCCGACGAAATACAATCCGCTCACCGACACCGAAGCGTCCGAGACGCGCGCGCAGGTCGTGCTGCGCGCGATGGAAGATGCCGGTCTCATCGATGACCGCACGCGCGCCGACGCGCAGGCGACGCGCCCGCATGTCATTCGCGGCACGGGCCATGCGGGTGGCGGCTACTTCACCGATTGGATCGTGTCGCAGATCACCGGCTATATCGGCGACAACAACGATCCCATCGTGGTCGATACCAGTTTCGATCTCGATGCGCAGGCTGAGGCCGAGCGCGCGGTCGAGGCGGGCCTCGCCGAACAGGGTGACAAGCTGGATGCCAGCCAGGCCGCGCTCGTCGCGATGACGCCGGATGGTGCGGTGCGCGCGATGGTGGGCGGACGCTCCTATCAGCAAAGCCCCTACAATCGCGCGACCGATGCGATGCGTCAGCCGGGCTCCGCGTTCAAGCCGTTCGTCTATCTCACCGCTTTCGAACACGGCCGCACGCCCAGCGATGTGATGGATGACCGCGCCGTCGATTTCCACGGCTGGAAGCCGGAAGACTTCGAAGGCAAATACGAAGGCGAGATGACGCTGACCAATGCGTTCGCGAAATCGTCGAACTCGATCGCCGCACAGCTCATCATGCAGGTCGGTCCTGCCAATGTCGCGCGCACCGCGCATCGCCTGGGCATCAATTCCAATCTCGACATCAATGCGTCGCTCGCGCTGGGCACGTCCGCCGTCACGCCGCTGGAACTGACCGGCGCCTATGTGCCGTTCGCCAATGGCGGGCACGGCGTCGTGCCGTTCGGCATCCAGCGCATCCGCACCACCACGGGCAAGGTCCTGTGGGAACGCAAAGGCTCAGGCCTCGGTACCGTGATGTCGCCGCAGAATGCCGCCGCGATGACGAGCCTGATGGTGGAGACGGTATCGACCGGCACCGGCAAAGCCGCGCGTCTTGACGAACGCCCGAGCGCGGGGAAGACCGGCACCACGCAGGACTTCCACGATGCGTGGTTCGTCGGCTTCAGCGCCGATCTCGTCTGCGGCGTGTGGATCGGCAACGACAACAATGCGCCGATGAAGCACGCGACCGGCGGCGGGTTGCCCGCACGCGTCTTCAAGAATTTCATGGAAGCAGCCGAGCAGGGCGTGCCCGTCAGGCCGCTCACTGCGACGGCCGCAGTCGATGGCGCTGCGCCAGCGACGACGCCCACCTCGCCGGACGATCAATCCGATATCGGCAAATTCCTCGACTCGCTGCTCGGCAAGAGCGGGACGTAACTACTCGCTCTCTTTCAGCAATTGTTCGAGCTTGTCCTTCCACAGCGCGGCCCAGGTGTGCGTGCCGTGGCCGTGGGTCTGATCGCTGATCGGGATCAGGACGAAGGTGCCGCGCTTGATCTCTGGCACCATCTTTTCGGCGATGCCGAGCTCGGGCGGGTTGATGAAATCGTCGGCCGAGTTCACCCACATCAGCGGCGCCTTGATCGTGCCGAGCTTCGCCGACGGATCGTAATCGCGCGAGGCATCGACCTGATAGAGGAAGTCGTTGGCGTCTAGCGTCGTGAAATCCTTGGCGATGGCGTCCTTCAGATAGGCATCGACCGCATCGCGAGTCGGATAGGCCTTCTGCGCGACCAGCGGTGTGGTGCCCGCGATGATCAGGAAATCGCCCGCAACACGCAGGCCGGCGAGCGGCTCGCTCTTGTATTCGCCGCCGTTCCACGCCGGATCGTTCTTGACCGCCTCGATGATCATGTCGCGCCACATGCGATTGCGGCCCGCGATCTGTGTCGGCAGACAGGCGAGCGGCATCAGCGCGCTGACGAAATCCGGATAAGTTTCGCCCCAGACGAAGCTGTGCATACAGCCCATCGACGTGCCCATGACGAGGCGCAGATGATCGACATGCAGGCCTTTGGTCGCGAGCAGATATTGCGCCGCGACCATGTCGTCATAGTCGTAATGCGGAAATTTCGCGTGCAGCCCATCGCTGGGCTTGGACGATTTCCCGTGCCCGATGCCGTCGGGAAGGATGATGAAATACTTTGCCGGGTCGAGCAGCCCGCCCGGCACGAACAGCACGCCGGAGAATTGCGGCCGCAGGAACTGATGCCCGTCGCCGCCGGTGCCGTGCAGGATCATCACGGCGTTGTCGACATGACCGTGCCTGTCGCGATGTAGCGCGCCGAGCGTCGTATAGTGGAGCCGCAGCTCCGGCAGCGTCTCTCCCGAGCGGAACTTAAAATCGCGGACGACGTAGCCGCCTTCTTTCGTCGCGGGCGCTTCGGCTGCTTGCGCGGTGCCGGCGATGCAAAGAAGCGCGGCGAAACAAAGGGATCGGATCATCTCGTATCTCCTCAGCGTGCCGGCGTCGCGCTGGCGACGATGTCTTCGGCCTGTTTGAAAAGTGCCGGATCGATGGTCAGGCCCGATGCGCCGGCGTTTTCGTCGAGCTGTTCCGGCCTGCTGGCGCCGACGATGGCGGAGGCGACGTTCGGCTCGCGCAACACCCAGGCGAGCGCGAATTGCGTGAGCGTGCAGCCGGCCTGCTGCGCCAGCGGTTTCAGTTTCTGCACGGCCTCCAGAACGGGCTTCTCGGTCCAGCGCTGGATGAAGCCGCCCATCTTGTCGCTGCTGGCGCGGCTGTCTTTCGGCGGCGGCGAATTCGGATCGTATTTGCCGCTGAGCACGCCCTGTGCAATCGGCGACCACACGATCTGTGAGATGCCGTTCGCGGCGCTGATCGGGATCACCTTCTTTTCCGGCAGGCGATAGAGCAGCGAATATTGCGGCTGGCTGGAGACGAAATGCTCGACGCCTTTCAACGCAATCGCGGCTTCGATCTGCGCCGGCGACCATTCGGAGAATCCGAGCCAGCGCACCTTGCCGCTTTTCACCGCGCGGGTCAGCGCCTCGATCGTTTCTTCCAGCGGCGTGTTCGGGTCGTAGCGATGGCACTGATAGAGATCGATGACATCGGTGCGCAGACGCTTGAGCGAATCGTCGAGCTGCTTTTCGACCTGCGCGCGCGACAGGCCCTGATTGCCGCCGCCCATATCACCCCAGAGCTTGGTCGCGAGGATGTAGCTGTCGCGCTTGCGCTTCGACAGAACCTCGCCAAGAAAACTTTCGGCTGCGCCACGGCCATACACATTCGCGGTGTCGATGAAATTGATGCCGAGATCGAAGGCGCGGTCGACACAGGCCACCGCCTTGTCGCGCTCGACACCGACGCCGAAGGTCAGCCAGGACCCGAGCGAGATTTCGGAAACGTTCAGATCGCTCGCGCCGAGCTTGCGGTATTTCATGGCAGACCTCGAGAGTGGGGGATGGCTGTTCGGCCAGTCTGACTCTCAAGCGTCCGGCTTGCTACCCCTTGGGCGCGTAGCGGTGCAGCGCTGCGCCGTGGTCGCGGAGCCAGTTCTGGGCCTTGCGCGGATCGGCCACCAGTTCTTTCACCAGCCGCCAGAACGCCGGGCCGTGATTCATTTCGCGCATATGGGCGACTTCATGGGCGACGACGTAGTCGAGCACAAAGGCCGGCGCGAGGATCAGGCGCCAGGAATAGGACAGCGCGCGCTTCGCCGAACATGAACCCCAGCGGCTCGCGGTGTCGCGCACCGTGATGCGGGTGTGTTTGACGCCCAGCCGCGCGCCATACTCCAGCGTTCGCGCTTCGAGATGCTTGCGGGCTTCTTTTTTAAGAAAATCGACGATGCGGCGGGGATGATGTTCCTTGCCGCCGGTGACATAGAGCGTGTCGCCGTCCGCCCACACCGCGCCGCGCCCGCTTTCGCCCTCGCGCACGACATGGTCGCGGCCCAGGAACGGGACCAGCGAGCCCGTGCTCAGCGGCACAGGGTTGGGCACCCGCGACAATTGCGTCGCGATCCAGTCGCTCTGGCCCTGGGCGAAGACGAGCGCCTTGTCGAGCGCGCGTTGTGACGGCGCTGTAACGGTGACTTCGCCCGTTGTGGGATGCACCTTAACGATAAGGCGGCGCGCCCGCGGATTGAGCCTGACGCTCACTTCCACCGCCTGACCGTCAATCCTGAGCAGCGACGGCCGCGCGGATTTGCGGGTTGCCTTCACAGAACGCATGGGCTTCCCTTCGTACCCTAACCACTTCAGAAACGCCGATGACATCACGTCCGCGCTTCCATCTTGCCTTTCCGGTTCACGACCTCGCATCAGCGCGCGCGTTCTACACCGGCATTCTCGGCTGCGCGGAAGGCCGCAGCAGCACCGACTGGGTCGATTTCGATTTCTTCGGTCACCAGATCGTTGCGCATTTAAGCCCGGATGAAGCCGGACACAAAGCACATAATCTTGTTGACGGCGACGAAGTTCCTGTTCGTCACTTCGGCGCGATTCTTTCGATGACAGAGTGGCGACAACTCGCGGATCGTCTGACAGAAAAGAAAGTGGACTTCATTATCGAACCCGATATCCGTTTCGAAGGCGAGCCCGGCGAACAGGCGACGTTCTTTATTCTCGATCCCAGCGGCAATGCGCTCGAGTTCAAAGCCTTCGACGACGACAGCAGGATTTTCTCCAAATGAGATCGAACAGAGTTGCGCAGATCCTCGGCACCATCGCGCTTGCGCTCATTCTCGGTGCGCTCGGCTTTCAATACATCGCGCATTTTCCGCCCTGCGAGATGTGTCACTGGCAGCGCTGGCCGCTGATCGCCGCGGCGGTTGTCGGAATCCTCGGCGGTTCCTTCATGCAGGGCAATGCGCGCGGCATCGCGCTGCTGACGGTCCTGCTCGTCGCGATCTCCGGGGCGATCGGCTTCTATCAGGCCGGTGTCGAATGGCATTTCTTTCCGGGACCAACGGCCTGCACCGGCACGTTCCACGCGTTTCATGGGCTCGATGATCTGAACAAGCCCGGCGAAGTGCGCTGCGACGTCGCCGCGTGGCGGTTCATGATGATTTCGCTCGCCGGCTGGAACGCGATCATCTCGCTGGGTTCAGCGCTGACCGGCCTGACGATGCTGCTGAGAAAGAAATGACGCGCAAAACTCGCCCTGCCGTGCCCGGAACGCCCGCGACCGACGACGTCGCGGCGATGATCCGCGTCGATCACGCGGGCGAATATGGCGCGGTGCGCATCTATGAAGGCCAACTCGCTGTCCTCGGCAACAAGCCTGCCGGCGACACGATCCGGCGCATGGCCGCGGAAGAACAGCGTCATCTCGAAACTTTCGACCGTCTCATCAATGAGCGGCGTGTGCGGCCAACGGCGCTGGAGCCGGTGTGGCGTGTCGCGGGATTCGCCCTCGGTGCGGCGACGGCGCTGATGGGTGAGAAGGCGGCGATGGCGTGCACCGCTGCCGTCGAAGAAGTGATCGACGAGCATTATGCGGGTCAGATCGAAAAGCTCGATGCCGATCCCGAACTGAAAGCGACCGTCGCCGATTTCCGCGCCGACGAAATCGCGCATCGTGACGAGGCGCTGTCGCAAGGTGCCGAGCAGGCGCCGGGTTATCGCCTGCTCAGCGAAACCATCAAGGCGGGCTGCCGTCTCGCGATCGCGCTTTCGACGCGCGTATGACCGACGCCAATTTGACAGAAGATCGCCATGCCTTGCTGGCCGGTGCGGCCAATCCGCGCCGCGCGAAGGACGCCGATGCGCGACCGCTCGCGCGTCTCCTCGCCGCCTCGTTCCAGACCGATCCGGTGTTCGACTGGATCGCGCGGCCGGGTCCGCGCCGCGCGGTGGTGCTGGAGGAATTCTTCTTCTGGCTTCTGCGCACGCGCGCGCTCCCGTTCGGCGAAGTGTGGATGAGTGAAGGCGTCGTCGCGGTGTGGGTTCCGCCCGATGCGCCGGCGAGCCCCGGCGGCCTTGTCGAACAGATCCGGCTGCTGCCGCTGTTCTGGCGGCTCTGTGGATTGCCGCGTCTTGGCCGTGGCGCCGCGATCGGCGACGCGATGGAGAAGAACCATCCGCACGAAAGCCATTTCTATCTGGCCTTCGTCGCCGTCGCGCCCAGGCTGCAGGGCATGGGTCTCGGCGGCACGATCCTCGAGACCACGATCAAGCACGCCGATGAAAACCGCTGGGCGTGCTATCTCGAAAATTCCAACCCGAAGAACACGCGCCTCTATGAACGGCTCGGATTCGTCACGCGCAGGAACATTGCCCCGCGCGGTGCGCCGCCGATGATAGCAATGTGGCGTCCGGCGAAGCTTTGATATCCACCTAAAGCTAAAATTGTCATCCCGGCTCTCGCTATACTCGGCCGGGATGACAAGCGGGGAGTTTGCGAAGAGATGTGCTACTTCTTCAGCAACCCCAACCGCACCAAGCTCTCCGCCGTCGCCGTGACGCTTTCCTCGTTGGAGCGTGGCGCCCAGCCGAGCATGTGCTTGGCCTTGGCGTTGGTGCAGGATTTCTTCTTGCCGAGTTCGGGAATGACGGAGCGGATCTCGGGATCGGTCAGCGAAACCAGCCGCACCACCCAGTTGGGCAACTCGCGCGTCGGCACCTTCTTCGCCGCATCGCCCATGCGCGCCTTCAGGATCAGCGCCATGTCGCGGATCGACATCGTCTCGCCGGCCACGGCCAGGAAGCGTTCGCCCTTCGCCACAGGGTTCGTCATGCAGCGCAGATGCAAATCGGCGACATCGCGCACATCGACGCCCGCGAAATACAGCTTCGGCAGGCCCGGCATCGACCCGTCCATCAACCGCTGCACCAGAAGGATCGACGTCGAATAATCCGGCCCCAAGACCGGCCCGAATACGCCGACGGGATTGACAACGGCGAGTTCGATCTTCCCGTTCTCCTTCGCCACGAAATCCCACGCCGCGCGCTCCGCGATGGTCTTGGATTTTGTGTAGGGGGTGAGGTGCGGGCCGTTCAGATTGGTCCAGTTCGTCTCGTCGAAGAGCTGGTGGATGTCCTGTCCGTAACCGATGGCTGCGAACGACGACGTCATCACCACCCGCTTCACGCCGGCATCGCGCGACGCGCGCAGCACGCGCAGCGCACCCTCGCGCGCGGGGATGATCAGATCGTCTTCGTGTTTGGGAATGCTCGCCGGAAACGGCGAGGCGACGTGATGCACGAACTCACAGCCGTCCACGGCCTCGCGCCAGCCCGCATCGTCGTTCAGATCGGCGGCAAAGAATTTGAGCTTGTCGCCCGGCTCCGCCCCGCCCTGCTTCAACAGCGCGCGCACTTCGCCCTCGCGATTCAGATTGCGCACTGTCGTGCGCACCTCATGCCCCTGCGCCAGCAATTGCAGGATCGTATGACTGCCAATGAACCCGGACCCGCCGGTGACAAGAACTGTGGTCATGATTGGTCTTTCGAAATTGGAGAGAAGACTTGTTTGCGAGAGTGAGATTAGTCATGACGCGCCGCCGGCTACAAACCATTCAGCAAAGCCCGAAATTTCTAGGTAACGGCATAGTTTCTCGCTGCGGAACTGACTGTAACCGAAATGAAACCATCGAAGGGCATAGACTCAAGCAACTTCTGACAAGTCACTTTTTCGCCTTGTCAAGACCAAATTTGCGAATCACAATGGAAAAATGATTCTTCTGGCTGGCTGGGGTAGCCGATGAGTAGACAAAAAGCGCGTGTCTATTCAATGCATCCGAACGCGCCGCGCATCGTCAATTCGATTCTGTTTGTCCTAACGGAAGCGGGCCAGAAAGGCTTGGCCGTTACGCAGTACGATATTGTCAAAACTGTTTTTCTTGCTGATCGCGCTCATCTCAATAAGTACGGCAGGCCCATTACATATGACGACTATGTAGCGATGAAATTTGGGCCGGTCCCAAGTGCTGTTTATGACCTATTGAAGAATAATCCAAACAGACTTCAGCAGTTTGGGTTGAAAGAAGTGCCTTGGAGCAAAAGAAAAGCGCCCGAAATAAGCGAGTATTGTTTTGCGTATGAAAAGCCGCAATCCAGTGCGGACCAAGATGTTCTCTCTGAGAGTGATTTAGAAGAACTTTCAGCGGCGCTCACAATTGTAAAGTCCTTGGGATTCCAACAAATCAAAAAACTCACTCACGAAGATCGAGCCTACATTGATGCATGGGATGATGAGAGCGAAGACCAAGCTTTCCCGATGAGCTATACGTTGCTCTTTGACATTCCAAACGAGCAGCGCGCAAAAGAACTCGCATTCATTTCTGAACATCTTTGAATGTTTGCGATAGGGGACATAGTTTCAATTTATTCCCCGATTGCCGGCTATCCTAAATACCACCTGTGCATTTTGGTTGGCACCGAAGGTGCCGCCTCGCAATTCATATTCTTGAACTCTGACTCAAAGTTTGCAGGTGTGTTCGAAACTCCATGTGAACGGGTGCCATGTATTCCGAAATCAGATACCGGCGTGACCGCGTTCTCGTTCACTCTGATTCCCAGGTACAACGACGGTCAATTGCAGAAGTTCAACGCAAAGAAGCTGGGCACAATCGACGTTGATCTCGCCAAGGAAATTCAGGTTTTTATCTCAGACAAGAGCAACCTCAGGGCTTTGAGTAGGTCTGAAGCGAAGGTGGTTATTGCCGCGTTCAAGGTGATATGTGGCGAGTAACAAAATTTCGGTACAATCGAAAACATTGCGTCGGCGCTGACAAACTATCAGAAATAAATCCTTCGATAGGACTTGAAGCCCAATTATATACTTGCAACCACAACACCTATATGTTGTGGTCGGCCGGACAGGCCGTCATACGCGTACTTTTGCCTTTGAGGGGCGGATATAATGATCCGACTCTCGGGGCAGAAGTTCAAAAAAGGATTCGTGGTGACAGGGGTTCTCGATCCAACTGCGCTAGCTAATCAGCTTGCAAAGCAGCGAAGGACTGTCGACTTCGACACCTTCGATATTCAGATGCAGCAACTAGTTGGAATGTTGGAAGATTCGCAAATCTGGATTGCTCCGGCATATCAACGGCAATTCCGCTGGGACCCGATCCGATGTTCGGAGCTAGTTGAATCCTTGATGCTGGGAATCCCGATCCCCAACCTTTTCATGGCAACGAACTCTGACAACACATGGGAGGTTGTCGACGGACTTCAGCGGCTTTCGACAATTGCAAAGTTTGCTGGCAGCGACGCGTTACGCGCAAAGCTGAATCTTGGTGACGCGCTGGTTCTTCAGGACTTGAAGAAGCTGGACCAATTCACTGGCTTTACTTACGAAACATTGCCACCAAGCCTCCAACAGCATTGGAGAACGCGACCAATAAAAGTGGTCACCCTGAACGACAAGAGCGACGATGTTTTGCGATTTGATCTTTTTGAGAGGTTGAACACAGGGGGCATTGCTCTCACAAAGCAGGAAATTCGAGATTGCGTGTGGAGAGGGGGTTTTGCCGATCTTTTGGACGAACTCAGCGAAACAAAGCAGTTCACAACGGTAGTAAAGCTCCCATCAAATCAAAAGAAAGACGGGACTGCGGAAGAATGCGTTCTGAGATTTTTTGCATTTCTAGATAGATGGAAGCAGTTTGAAGGCGATGTAACTGGCTTCTTGAACCAATATCAGAAGGACGCAAGCCAATCTTCGCCAGCGGAGCTATCAAAACTGAAAGGCACCTTTCTTTCGGTGTTTGACGAATTGAGCAAAGCATTTCCGAAGGGAATCACAAGAACGCCCACTAGAAGCATAACGCCACTAAATCTTTTTGAGGGTGTAGCGGTCGGTGCAGCATTGGCGCTGAAAAAAGAAGGTTCAATCAATACAGATGGTCTGGCCACGTGGATGAGTTCTGAGGAACTCAGAAAGTTTTCCACTGTAGGAACGAACCATAAAAGAAACGTGAGGGGGCGTATCGAGTTCTGCAGAGATCGTTTTCTAGGGAAGCCTTATGTTCCCGATCCTGAGAACTGAGATAGAGTCCCGCTTCAAGCTCGCTGAAGACGTCTTCAAAGCTTCGCGAAGCTTGAAAGGCGACGTGAGCCAGGTCGCCAAGGGCATGATTTTTGTCCAAGTATATGCGGCTTACGAGTACACGGTGAAATCGGTTGTGCAGTCGACCGTTGACGGCATCAATTCTCATGGCACAAAAATGGAAGACTTACTTCCGACGATTTTGTGCATCTATTTGAACCCGGAATTGATGTCTATCAGAGACGTAGGAGAAAAGGGCATCTGGGACGCGAGGCTTAAGCTCTTTGACAAGGCGTTTTCAAAAAGCGTTGCAACTGTGAACAGCGTTACGCCCCATGACGGCTCGCATTATAAATATTCTGCTCTTGAACTGATATTCCGCGTCTTCAGTATCACTCGACTCCCGGTGCGGCGTAGGTCTCATATCTCTCGCATCAATGAGGTAGTGAACAACAGAAACCAGATTGCTCATGGTTCTGAGCGTGCCGAAGAAGTTGGACGCCGTTATACGCGAGAGGATATCCTACACATAATGAGGCAAATGAAGAGCGTTTGCTTGTTGCTGCATTCAATCTTTGAGGACTACTGCGTCGACCCGGCGAGACATCGGAGAAAGACATGAAGCAGAAGGCCAATTATTCAAAAAAGGAAACGGCGAAGCGATTTAGCGCAATCCTTCAGGGTGCGATGCACAAACCGACTCCGCACAAGGACGTGCCATCAAAGAAAAAAGAGAAGGCCGCTAAGCCTTCCCCTTCCGATTCTTCTCCCGCCACTTAGAGAAATGGCGCGCCTGTTCCTTGAAGCACTTGTCCTTAGTGAGGTTTTTTATAGGTGATGCGCTTGCCAACCGCGCCCTCAACGGCGGCGATTGTGCGTTGCTCATCATCCCAACCAAGCGCCGTGCGGCGATTGTAACGGAAGTCAAATTCCGCGAGGTAGCGGTGCAGGTGCTTTTCCGAACAATGCTGATAGACGCCGCGCATACCGCGCTTGAACACGCCAAAAAAACCCTCCGCGCTGTTCACATGCACATCACCGCGCGCGTATTCCTTGCTCGCGTGATGCACCGTCTCATGATCGAAGAAGAACGCTTCCGCGCCCTTGTAGAGATTGCTTTCATCCGTGTGCAGGCGGCTTTCGTGGTGGATGTTGTCCATCACGATCTTGGAAACAGTCGCCTTGTCGGCGCGCGGAACATGGAACGAGCGGACCTTACCGCCGCGCTCTACCAGCGTGATGATCGGGCGCTTGCCAGAGGGACCAAAGCCCTTCTTGCTTGTGCGACGGCCTTCCTTCTTCGGGTTCTTCGGGCCTTCCTTAGTCGGGCCGTAATAGGTTTCGTCCGCTTCCACAATCTTGCCTTCGCCGCCAAGCTTCACATCAAGGCCACCTTCGCGCATGGACTCCATCACGCGATGGTGCATGAACCACGCGGTCTTGTAGGTCACGCCAAGCGAGCGATGCAGTTGATGGGCGCTGAACCCCTTCTTGCTGGACGCCGCCAGATGGAACGCCTGAAGCCACAGGTGAAGCTTCACATGGCTGGACTCCATCACCATGCCGGTGGTGACGCTGTAGTCCTTCCGGCACTCGGGATTACCGCAACGCCAGCGGCCCAGACGCTTCGTGGCGTATTTCCGTTCCGTCTCCCCGCAATGGCCGCACACGGGGCCATTCGGCCAGCGGACGCCTTCGATCAGGGCGCGGGCGGCTTCTTCGTTCTGGAAATGGGGCTCGGAAAACAACGCCTTAGACATGGGCAACTCCTTATGAGCCCAAATCTAGGGTTTGTGCCTTGTGGTGTCAAGTATATAATTGGGACTTGAAGCCGATTCTTCTGATCCCCATTTGTTCCTCAGGATGACGAGGACTGAAAGCGAATGGGATTGTAGCGATATCGCGGGACCATACAGGACAGGGTGCAAGCTCGCGTGCGCCTGCGCGTGGTGGAGGAGAAAAGCGTCTTGCGCGGCACGGCCGGCGAACGCTTCCAGACCGCCGCGCAACGTCCGAGGGGAAGCAAAGGTGCGCCGCTTATCCGCCTCAGAACGGATGTTGCCCGCCCGCCGTAGCTTTCAAAAACCGGGGCGGATTCGCTCGTGGCGTTGATGGCGAGAAAAAAGAAGCCGTGCGCCCGATGTGCGAAACGCCCTTTGGTGCGAGCGGAGCGAGCCTTGAATGACTAGGGCTCCAACTCGCTGTCCCAGTAGAGATAGTCGGCCCAGGAATCGTGCAGATAGTTCGGCGGGAAGCTGCGGCCGTTGTTGCGCAGCTGGTTGATGGTCGGCCGGACCGGTACATGGCGCGGATGCATCTTGGCGTGCTGCGGAAGCTTGCCGCCCTTCATCAGGTTGCACGGCGCGCAGGCGGTGACGACGTTTTCCCAGGTCGTGCGTCCGCCGCGCGAACGCGGGATGACGTGGTCGAAGGTCAGATCGTCGTCGAAGCCGCAATACTGGCACTCGAACCGGTCGCGCAGGAACAGGTTGAACCTTGTGAACGCCGGATTGCGCGCGGGCTTTACATAGGTCTTGAGCGAGACGACCGACGGCAGCCGCATCTCGAAGCTCGGCGAATGGATGACGCGGTCGTATTCCTCGAGGATGGTCACGCGTTCGAGGAAGACAGCCTTGATCGCGTCCTGCCAGGACCACAGCGACAAGGGAAAATAGGAAAGCGGCCGGTGGTCGGCATTGAGCACCAGCGCCGGGCAATTGTCCGGCGAACGCGCGGCGGCTATCACGACGACACCCTACAGAAGGCCATTTCCTCCTCGGCTGACGCAAAGCTTACGGGCAGGCGATGGACCTGCCAAGCCGAGCTTAAGCGATTCGAGATGACGGAAAAGCGACGCCTAACGCTTGGCGCAGCTTATTTCGGGCGTGTGGCGTTTCAGCATCCCGCGGAACGCCATCGTCAGCAGCATGCCGCCGAGCTCCAGCCCCGCCTCGTCGATCGAATGTCCGACGCCGCCGGAAATATGCCACTGCACCGCGGCGCCGGCAGCGCCCAGCCGCGTCGCCGCATCGAACACCGCGCCCGGCGGGATCATCGGATCCTGATCGCCATGCACCAGCATGATCGGCGGCGCATCGGCGCCGAGCGCTGGCGGGTTGGTTGCGAGCATGCCGGAGAAACCGACAATCGCTGCCGGTTTGTTGGGCCGGTTGAGGCCCACATGCAGCGACATCATCGTCCCCTGGCTGAACCCCACCAGCGCCATGCGGTCATCGGTGAGTTCGAGACGTTTCAGTTCGGCATCGAGGAAGTCGTTGAGCACCGGTGCAGCGCTCTCGACACCGCGTCCCATCTCGCCGGGATCGAGCCGCGTGATCGGAAACCATTGATAACCCATCGGCGATCCCGCGCACGGTTCCGGCGCATTCGGCGCCACGAACGCAACGGTCGGCAACATGCGCTGCCAATGCGGCGCCAGCCCGATGAGGTCGTTGCCGTCCGCGCCATAGCCGTGACACAGCACGACCAGATGCGTGGCCTGGCCCTTCGCGGGCGGAAGTCTCGGACCGGTGAGCGGACGCAGCGCCATCAGGATTTCTTCTTATTCTTTTGTTTTGCGACGCGTTCAGCTTTGGCTTTCGCTTCGGCTGCTTTCTTCTCGGCCCGGATTCCATCTTCATGAATCCAGAACATCCGCGCAGCCACGGTGCGATAGGGCCGCCAGTCTTTCGACAGCTTCTCCATCTGCTTCTCATTCGGCCGCTTGCGCAGCCCGAACGCGCGATGGATCGCCGCCTGAAGTCCGACATCCGCCACCGGCCAGATATCCGCGCGGCCCAGCGACGACATCAGATAGATATCCGCCGTCCACGGCCCGATGCCTTTGACGGCGACCAGATGCGCCCGCGCATCGTCGTCATGCATGTTGCGCACGCGCTTGAGATCCAGCGAGCCATCGACAATCGCCGACGCAATCGACTTCATGTGCTTCTGCTTCGGCCCGGAAAGACCACAGGCGCGAAGCACATCGGACTCGGTTGCCAACAACTGTTCCGGCGTGAACGGCGCAACCTTGTTCTTCACCCGGCCAAAGATCGTGTCGGCCGCGGCGACGGAAAGCTGCTGGTTCACGACAATCGAGACCAGCGCCTCGAAGCCTTCCTCACGGTGTTTGCGATGCGGCAACGGGCCGACGCGCTTGATCACCGGATGTAGCCGCTTGTCCGCCGCGCGCAGTCCTTTGACGGCTTCGTCGAGATGGGCCTGGGTGGCGATGCGGTGCGGTTTCGGCATGGCGTGAAATGTGTAGTCTGCGCGCATGATTGTCACGCGCTTCGCGCCGAGTCCAACGGGCTATCTGCATCTCGGCCACGCCTACGCCGCGATCCGCGCGCACGACGCCGGCGAACGTTTCCTGCTCCGCATCGAAGACATCGACCGCGCCCGCTGCCGCCCGGAATTCGAACAGTCAATCTACGAAGACCTCTCATGGCTCGGCCTCGATTGGGAGAAACCCGTCCTGTGCCAATCGGACCGAAGCGACGCCTATCGCGACGCCCTCGATCGGCTGGACTCGCAAGGCCTCACCTATCCCTGTTTCTGCACCCGCAAAGACATCGCCGACGAAATCGCCCGAGCCGCCTCCGCACCCCACGGCGCCGAAGGCCCACTCTATCCCGGCACCTGCCGACACCTGTCAGCAGAGACGCGCCGCGAAAAGATCGTATCCGGACTCGCTTACACATTGCGGCTCGATGCAGCGAGAGCCGCGACAAGGACGGGACCGCTGACATTCGTCGAACACGGAACGCCAAATGCCGTCGAACCACTTCTGCTCGGCGATGTCGTGCTGGCGCGCAAGGAAATGCCGGCCGCCTATCATCTCGCCGCCGTCGTCGACGATGCCTTCCAGGGTGTGACGCTCGTGACACGCGGGGCGGATTTGCTCCCGACAACGCATGTCCAGCGGCTGTTGCAAGCACTTTTGGAATTGCCCGCCCTTCGCTACGCCCATCACCGCCTCATTCTCGACGCCAGCGGCCGCAAGTTCTCCAAGCGGGACGAGAGCATGACGCTGCGATCCTTAAGAGAAAGCGGCGTCACGCCCAGGGAGATTCGCGCGCGGCTATTGCGCGAGGAATGAATCCAGCGCGGCGCCGAACTTGGCGGGCTGGTCGAACATGATGAAATGCAGCGACGGTCCGATCTCGACGACCTTCACCGTCGGTGCCGCGGCATAGTCCTTCCTGTACATCGCATCGGTGGTGCCGGGCGGCGCCTCCATTGCGGAATAATCCGGATGCAGCAGGGTGATCGGCGTCGTGATCGTCGCGAGACCGGGACGAAGATCGAGCATCAGATCATCCGCCGTGGCGTTTGCGATCACGCCCTTGTCGCTGGCCGCGCCCCAGCCCTTGATCGTGGCGATGTCTGCTGGCGCCGTGGCCATCGTTTTCATCATCATGTCGTACTGCTGCGGCGACATCTTTTCTGTTGCACTGCGAACTTTGTCAGCCTGCGGTTTCATGGTCTCGACGGTTGCGGCCGGGTTCATGAGCGTCGCGAAATATGGCAGCGTATCGACCAGCATCGCTTTCTTCAGGTGATCGGGGTGATGCTCGGCGAGATAGAGCGTCATGGTTCCGCCCAGCGAGTGTCCGATAACAACTGCCGGCGTGAGTTTCTGGCCGACCAGATAGGCGTCGATCGTTTCCGCCGTCGGCACAACGACCTCGCCGCTTGCGTTGCCCCGTGCTGGTTCGCCCGCGAAACCGGCAACCTGAATGAGATGCACGCGGTAATGTGCTTTCAGCCGCTCCGCGGTCGCCTTCCAGGTGTCGCGTGAGGATGCAAGACCGGGGATGAAAATGAGATCGGGACCCGCACCCACGATCTGGTCGCTGAAGCGGTCTCGAACCACCGTCGAATCCGCGTGCGCCAAAGTCGGCGCGATCAGGGTTGCTGCGATCAGCAGGCCGAACCCGATGTTTCTCAGCTGCATGACAGTTTCCTTTCTCATAGTCAGGCCGGAACGAGTGCGGCGCGTGTACTGCTGCGGCGGATCGCGGCCAGCGTGTGCGCCCACCTGACGGTCGATACGCCGGTCATATTCATGACGCTGCTCCCGGCGTTGCGTCGATGATGTCGCGCAGATAGGTGACATAGTCTTCGAAAGCGCGCCGGCCTTTCTTGCTGAGGCGTACGCGCGTGCGCGGCTTCTTGCCGACGAAGTCTTTCTCGACTTCGGCATAGCCGGCTTCTTCCAGCGTGGTGATATGCGCGCCGAGATTTCCTTCCGTCGCGCCGACGATGGCCTTGAGCCGCACGAATTCCAGCATGTCGTCGCCGGGAAGAACTTTCAGCGCCGCCATGATCTTGAGCCGCACGGGCTGATGGATGATCGCGTCCGGTTGCTCCATGGCTCAGGCGCTCCTCAGCCACAGGCCGCCGAGGATCAGGCCGCCACCGCCGACAATCGCCATCCACAGCTGAAAGGTTTCGCGGAAATAGAAAAAGCCCGCGAGTGTGAGTGCAAGCAATGCCGCGCCCAGAAAGAGCATTCGTGCGCCGCGCGTCCAGATTCCGATCAACGCGTAATAGAGCGACACGAGGATGGGAAAGAATGCCCCGAACTGATCCGGGCTCTTAGGCGGAATGACCAGAAAAATCGCCGTGACGAAAACGAAGATCGCAAGAAACGTAGCGCCATACCGTCCGTCAAAGCCGGCGGGCTTTGCGCGCGACATGCGCCATCCGATCGCGAAACTTCCGACCGTGCCGCCGAGCGACAGGATTGGCCACAACGGCTGCCAGGTGACTTTCGCGGCCATCGCGCCATATCCGATCAGCCAGATCAGGCCCCACCAGATCAGGTGTGGCGACGACATGCGGTAGCCGAGCGCGGCGGTACTGCGCCGAGAGGCCTGTTCGACGTCGCGCAGCGCACCTTCGGCTTCTTCGCGGGAAAGGGACATTGTTCTCTCCATTCAGATTACTCTATCACATAGAGTAATCTGGCGATAGCTTCAAGGCCAATACAGGAAGAATTTTAGCTCTTTGGAATCAATCTCTTAGGCCACTACCAATCGTTCAGGCCGAGGAAATGGGCAAAACCCGCTTCCTGCGCCCAGCGCATCCACTGCGCGCGAAGGCGGGTGGTTTCGGTCGGGCTGCGGGTGCCCTGACCGACGCCGAGGATCTGCAATTCGGCGCAACCGCGGAACGGGTGCCCATCCGGCGCGGGCAGCCGTGCATCCTCGCGATCGAGGCGGGCGTATTCGGAATCTTCGATACCGTCAGAGGCAAGGATCACCGTCGTCGGCATCCCGGAACAACCGATGCTCTGAACCGCGTTGTCCATGAACGCGATGATGTTGGTGTTGTTCTGCGACACCCATTTGCCGCGCTCGACCAGCATCGGCGTACCGGCGATCAGCTTCTGAATCTCCGCCGCGACCGCCTCAGGCCGCGCATGCGTCGAGATCATCGTGTCGTAGGCAAAGGTGTTCGATGACGCGTCGAAATTCCCGAAGGTGCGCACATGCACTTCGGAGGCGAAACCGAGCGAGCGCACTTCATTGGCAACACGCGCCGCGATCTTAGCCGCAAATGGCGGATTGTCGATCAGCGGGTTGGATTTCGACAGATCGATGCCGATGATGATGCGCCGTGGCTGAGCCGCGACCTGATCGCCGGCCTCTGCAACGCGCACATATTTGTCAGCACTCCTCGCCGCATCGACAGCCATCACGCCGCCGCCAACAAGCCCGACCGCTGTTGCGGCAGCCAGCAGGATGTTGGTGACGGCCATAGCCGCCTACGCTTCCCTCTGATCCGCGAGCTCCAGTAGATGGAGCTGCGCGAACTGGCGGCGGCGATGAGTGTAATCGCGCGCGATATGGGCGTTCCGCAGATTGTTCTCTGCCGTCTGCATGTAGAGAGCCGCCACCGTGGTCACGATAAAGAATATAACACTCGCAAAGGCGAGCCAGAACCAGGAATCCGCGTTCGCGAGCGAGGCCTGCGACAGCTTCGGCAGGCCGAGCGAAAAGCCGTCGCTCGCGCTAGCTTGTATGGTGTGAACGGCGGGCTGTGCCACCGGCGCGCTATCGGCGGAATTCGTGTTGGAAAAGAGCTGATCGATCGAATTGGTGTTCGACGTCGAATCGATCCGCTGCTCCTGCGTGGCCGAAGTGGCACCCGCCATATTGTTATAAGCGACGAGATAGCCAAGGCATCCGATCATCACCAATGCGCAAACGAAGGCCGCCGTTATCAGCGTATTGCGGCCATAAGCGCCGGTGATCTTGAGCATAAAGTGCACAATCAGCACAGCGAAAAGAACCTGCATGCTCTTGAAGATAACCGAGCTTTGCAGGCTCGCCGGCACGACCATGAATTCGTTCGATAGCGCGCGCGTCCAAACATCACCACGGATGATCTGATAGTCCACGAACATCGCCAGCAGCGCGAGACCAAGTGCCAGCGCGATGGCCGCCACATAAAGCGGGCGGTAGTGCGCGACCTGGCGGCTCTTTTCCATGTTGCGCGCGATGATCTCGGCATCAGTGCGATCGCGCTCGTTCAGCGGTTCGTCGAATTCTTCGTCTTCTTCTTCGTCCTTCTTGCCGAAGGGCAGCATCTTCGCCATCACGCCGGGCTTCTTGTGACGATGGGCGGCGACTTTCTCGCCGCGCTTCACCCAATCCGGACCCCAGGTCGGATTGTCGACCGGTGTTTTCAGGCGTTCGATCAGCTGCGCCTTCATGCGCGCGCGTACCGAGGGCGTCATTGCCTGCACCTTGGCGAGCGACTGCGCTTCCTCGTCGAATTGTTCGGGTGTGAGGCCGTGAAACAGATCTCGCGACAGGGCGGAACGCTTCGGTCCCGTCTGCAATTCTTCCTTCGGCGTGTAGTAAGCGATCATGAGATTGTCCCCCGATCCGATACGTGGCCCCCGTGGTCGGACAGAGTTAACGAAGAGTTGATAGCGAAAAAACGGTCGGATTGCGGCAAGCTCGCCACAATTGAAACGGGAGGATTTCGTGAAGCGGATTTTTCTGGCGACGGCCGTTGCTGCCCTTGTTCCGGTGTTCGCGCAGGCCGGTGCGGAAGACGACGTCCTCGCGACCGACAAGGCGTTCTCGGAACTTTCTGTTGCGAAGGGGAGCAATGACGCCTTCCTCGCCTACATGGCCGATGACGCGCGCATCCTCGGCACCGGCAACGAGCCGCCGATCTTTGGCAAAGCTGCGGCGGCGAAGCGGTTCGAGACGAGCGGCAATGGCGATCCGAAGACCAATGCCCTGTCGTGGATCCCGGACAACGCAGAAGTTTCTCGGGACGGAACTCTGGGCTACAGCGATGGGCACTGGCTATTCGAAGGCGCCGACGGCAAAGGCGCCCGCCTCCATCTCACTGGCCACTATGTGACGGTGTGGCGGAAGACCGGCGGTGGCTGGAAGTTCATCTCCGACATCGGCACGACTGACCCGAAGCCGGCGAAGTGATCAGACAGGTGTCGCCAGCCCGATGATCACATGCATGATCTGGTTGATGTCGTAGTCCTTGGGACTGAATACCGCGGATACGCCTGCGTCCTTCAATGCAGCCTCGTCTTCCGGCGGTATGATGCCACCGGCCACAACCTTGATATCGCCAAGCCCCGCCTTCTGAAGTCCCGTCAGCACTTCGCGGGCAAGCGGCACGTGGCTGCCCGACAGGATCGACAGACCGATCACATGCGGCTTCGACTCGCGCGCGGTGGCAACGATCTGCGCGGGTGAGAAGCGAATGCCCTCGTAGGTCACGGCCATCCCGACGTCGCGCGCGCGCATCGCGATCTGTTCGGCGCCGTTCGAATGCCCGTCCAGACCCGGCTTCGCGACCAGCATGGTGAGCTTTCGACCGAGCTTTCCGGAGACAACCTCGACTTCCTCGCGCAGCGCGCCGATGCGTTCGTCGTTGCGCGCTGGGCCGGTTACAGAGACGCCTGTGGGCGCCCGATACTCGCCGAACACCTTGCGCAGCGTCGCTGCCCATTCTCCCGTCGTAACGCCTGCTTTGGCGCAGGCGATGGAGTATGGCATCAGGTTGTCGTCGCCGCGCGCCGCGCGTTCGAGATTGGCAAGCGATTTGGACACTTCCGCGGCGTCACGCTGCGCGCGCCATTGCTTCAACTGCGCGATCTGTTCGGCCTCCGCCGATTCATCGACTGTCATGAAGCTGCCATTGCCGGACGTGAGCGGCGATACTTCGGTCTCGGTGTAAGCATTGACGCCGACGCGGATGTCGTCGCCGCGCTCGATGGCTTCGACGCGCGCGGCGTTGGAGACGACGAGGCGCTCTTTCATGTATTCAAGCGCTTCCTGCGTCGCCGTGCCGCCGAAATTGGCGATGCGATCCATCTCATCGCGAATTTGGCTCTTGAGCTGGCGAACCTTTTCTTCGATCACCTTCGAGCCGTCGAAGATGTCTTCATATTCCAGCATATCGGTTTCGTAGGCGCCGATCTGCATCATGCGCAGCGACCATTGCTGATCCCAGGGCCGCGGCAGGCCGAGCGCTTCGTTCCAGGCCGGAAGCTGCACGGCACGCGCGCGCGCATTCTTCGAAAGCGTGACACCCAGCATACTGAACAGCACGCGGTAGACGTTGTTCTCCGGCTGCTGCTCGGTCAGGCCCAGCGAGTTGACCTGTACGCCATAGCGGAACAGGCGAAGCTTCGGATCTGTGACGCCATAACGGTCGCGTGTGATCTCGTCCCACAACTCGCCCATCGCGCGTAGCTTGCAAATCTCGGTGATGAACTTCACACCCGAGTTCACAAAGAAACTCATGCGGCCGACGGCCTTGGGGAATTCCTCCGGCGGAATCGCGCCACGCGCCTTGCACGCATCGAGCGTAGAGACTGCAGTGGCAAGTGCGAAGGCCGCTTCTTCGACCGCATCGGCGCCCGCTTCCTGCAGGTGGTAGGAACACAGATTGATCGGATTCCACTTCGGCACTTCGGCCGTCGTGAATGCGATGGTGTCCGTCGTCAGCCGCATCGCGGGCTTGGGCGGGAAGATGTACGTCCCGCGTGCGAGATATTCCTTGATGATGTCGTTCTGCGTCGTGCCGGTGAGCGACGAACGGGGCGAGCCCTGTTCATCCGCGACAGCGACATAGAGCGCAAGCAGCCACGCCGCCGGCGCATTGATTGTCATCGACGTGTTCATCTTGTCGAGCGGGATGCCTTGAAACAGCGTGCGCATGTCGCCGATATGGCTGACCGGGACGCCGACTTTGCCGACTTCGCCCTTCGCGAGCGGATCGTCGCTGTCGTAGCCGGTCTGGGTCGGCAGATCGAAGGCAATGGACAGACCCGTCTGTCCCTTAGCCAGATTGGTTCGGTAGAGCGTGTTCGAGGCCGCAGCGCTCGAATGGCCGGCATAAGTGCGGAAGATCCAGGGCTTGTCGCGTGCCATACCCAAGCTTATCGCGGTTTCGCTGCGGCGCAACATGGCAGCCTTCGCCATGCCGGTGCTATGGTCGCGACGGTCCGGTGGAGAATTGGCCTTGAAACAGATGATTTTTGCCGCGGCGGTGATGGCCGCGATGACCGTATCCGCCGAGGCGAAGACGAATGAAGAGCTTTGGAAAGCGTCGCTCGCAGACGCCAACAATGGCTGGGCGCACAATCACTACGCGGTGCTGAAAATCCAGGACGCCGCTTATATGCGTGATGGCGACACCGCCACGCTGGTCGGTATCAAAGGCAAACCCGAGAGCTACAAATGGGTGAAGGGCTCGAAGGTCACGGGTGTGCTGATGGCCGGTGTGCGCAGCGGTCATCCCTTCGTGGTGATGAACAAGCATCTTTATGCGGAAGCGGACATCAACAAAGGCATTCCGGTCGATACCGATATCGACATCCGCGGCGCGCAGACTCAGGTCGATGCCGGCGTGATCGGCGCGCGCATCATGGTGTTCAACCAGCAGGCCAGACCGGCGAAGGACTTCAAGGGCGTCGATTTCTTCAACTACGACCCGAGCTATCGCGTCACAGCGTCGTTCAAGCCCGATCCGGCGCGTCCGCCACGTGTTTTCCGCACCTCGCGCGGCACCGACAAGCAGTTCTTCCATGTCGGCGATGCAAGCTTCACGCTGAAGGGAAAGCTGGTGACGTTGCCATTCTACGCGGATGACCGCTCGAAGATCACGCAGATGTCCGCGTTCTTTATCGATGGTCTGACCGGTACAGAGACTTATGGCGCCGGCCGATATGTCGATGTCGACTCCTTCGGCGCGTTTCCGCCGAAGACGATCACCATCGATTTCAATGATGCCTACAATCCGAATTGCGCGCGCTCCGCGTTCTTCACCTGTCCGGTTGCGATCGACGTCATCGCGCTGGCGGTGAAGGCCGGCGAACGCGACCCGCACAAGGCGCACTGACCGTCGAATGAAATCGCGCGTCCCGACACTTGAGGAGAGACGCGAAGCCGACAAGGCGCGCGCGAAACGTTCCGCGCTGAAGGCGCTGCGCAAGGCGCGCAAGGCGGCGGAGATCGCCGACGTCAAACTCTCCGACTGGGAAGGCGAATTCCTGGGCTCGGTCGAAGTCCGGGTCGAGCGCTATGGCCGCGCCTTCCGCGACCCCGAAAAGGGCGGCCCGGGCACCGCGCTTTCCATGCTGCAGGCGCTCAAACTGAAAGAGATAGCCGGCAAGGCAAAAGGCCGGAAATCAGGCCTCCAGCGCAAGCCCTTTGGCCACAAGGCGTAACTTTATTTCTTGCCGAGCACATTTCTGTTCATAATGTTGAACATTTCTGTTGCAATGCAACAGAACCGTGATGCCTACTTGGGCGTTCAGTTTCGGTAAGAGCGTGGGGAATTTTGCACATGTCCGCATCCGGCAAGCCGTCGCTTGAGATCTACAAGGATCTGTACGAGGTGGGGGAGATCCCACCGCTCGGCCATGTGCCGTCGAAAATGTATGCGTGGACGATCCGCAAGGAGCGGCACGGCGAACCCGAAAAATCCTTCCAGATCGAAACCGTGCCCACATGGTCGCTGGACAGCCACGATGTACTTGTTCTCGTGATGGCGGCGGGCGTGAACTACAACGGCGTGTGGGCCGGCCTCGGCACGCCGATCTCGCCGATCGATGGCCACAAGAATCCGTATCACATCGCGGGCAGCGACGCGTCCGGCATCGTCTGGGCCGTCGGCTCGAAAGTCACACGCTGGAAAGTCGGCGACGAAGTCGTCGTGCATTGCAATCAGGACGACGGCGACGACGAGGAATGCAATGGCGGCGATCCCATGTTCTCGCCGTCGCAACGCATCTGGGGTTACGAGACGCCGGATGGTTCATTCGCGCAGTTCTGCCGCGTGCAGGATCGTCAGTTGATGCCCCGCCCACAGCACCTGACTTGGGAAGAAGCGGCGTGTTACACGCTGACGCTTGCCACGACCTACCGCATGTTCTTCGGTCATCGTCCGCACATTCTGCGTCCGGGTCACAACGTTCTGATCTGGGGCGCGAGCGGTGGTCTCGGCTCGTTCGCAGTTCAGCTTTGTGCGGTCAGCGGCGCGAATGCTATCGGCGTGATCAGTGACGAAACCAAGCGCGATTTCGTTCTGTCACTTGGCGCAAAGGGCGTGATCAATCGCAAGGATTTCAATTGCTGGGGTGCGATGCCCAAAGTTGGCACGCCCGAATACGATGCGTGGACCAAAGAAGCGCGCAAGTTTGGCAAGGCTATCTGGGACATCACCGGCAAGGGCAACGACGTCGACATGGTGTTCGAACACCCCGGTGAATCGACGTTTCCGGTGTCATGCCTCGTGGTGAAGCGTGGCGGCATGGTCGTGTTCTGCGCCGGCACCACCGGTTACAATATCACCTTCGATGCGCGATACGTGTGGATGCGTCAGAAGCGCATTCAGGGCTCGCACTTCGCGAACCTCAACCAGGCAAGCCAGGCGAACCGTCTGATGCTGGAGCGCCGTCTCGATCCCTGCATGTCGGAAGTGTTCTCGTGGGAAGATATCCCGCGCGCGCACACCAAGATGTGGAAGAACGAGCACCTGCCCGGCAACATGGCCGTGCTCGTCAACGCACAACGTCCCGGTATGCGGACGTTCGAAGATGTTCTGGAAGCGAGTAGCGCGTAAGCTTTACTCGCCGCTCAGCCACTTCATCTTTTCGAGATCGGCCTTGTGCGCCTTGTAGAAAGCGATCTGCGCCGGCGACACGCGATCGGCCAGTTTCGGCGCGGCGCTCGGATAGGCGACGCACATACCAGCATCCATCAACGCGAATGGCATCACCACGACGTCATGCGCGGTCAGGCCATGCCTGGCAAAGATCGCCATCGCGCCGGGCATCGCCTTGATCCTGGTTTCCATCTCCGCGAGCGACTGCGAGTTGTCGTTGGAATTGGCCATCTTCTTGTCCATGCCGCTTTTCTTCGCGTCGTCCATAGCGGCCTGCATGCCCTGAATCTTGGCCATGGAGAGCGTGTAGCTCTTGAGTTGGGCCAGATCGGCCGGCGATATGTCGGCGCCTTTCGCAAACACGGCGCTGGAAGCAGACAGAACGAGAGCGGCCGCAAGCGCGGCACCGGAAAGCAAACGCATCGATTTTCCCCAAAGATGAGTGATCAGAACCGCGTGCATGGCTGATCCGGTGAAATCCCGCAAGAGGGCGGCACAAGCATGGTGCAGTGCGGAATAAACCCGCTAAGCTTCGCGCATCGAAATTGTGATGGCCAAAATGATGATCTCTCCGACGATCCCCCATTTGCTCGCCCGCTGTGAGGAAGCGCTGTTCTCGGCCGAAGGCTTTCTGGCTGCAGCCAAAGACAGCGCCACCCAGATGGTGACACCCGACGGAAAGATTTCACGCTCCGCACTTGACCGCCATCAGCGCGCCACGCACGCACTCGCCTGGTATGCGACTTACACCGAAGCGCTTCGCCAGATGGCGCGTTGGGCGCGCCGGCTTGAGCACGAAAAGCGATTCGGCGAAATGGAGCAGCTCATTCTTCTGGTGGCGTTTGCCGAATACCTCGCGCAGATGGCGGGCGGAATTCCGATGAGCCAGAACGAAATGGCGCGGCCCGGCGATCTTGGAATATCCAATGAATCGTTCGCGGAATTCTGGAGCGCCATCCACCTCTTGATCGACGAAGGTTCAAGGGCGGACGTACGTGCCGGCATCGCCGATTATCTGGCGCAACATTCCGGTGCCATGTTCTTTGGCAATCCCGGTCTTGATGAGACGATGGACATGGTGCGTGAGCAATTCTTCCGCTTTGCGCAGGACAAGGTCACGCCCTTCGCCCATCAATGGCATCTGAAGGACGAACTCATCCCGATCGATGTCGTCGCGCAGATGAGCGAGCTTGGCGTCTTCGGCCTCACGATCCCCGAGCAATATGGCGGCGCCGGTCTGTCGAAGATGGCGATGTGTGTCGTGTCGGAGGAGTTGTCGCGTGGCTATATCGGCGTCGGCTCCCTCGGCACGCGGTCGGAGATCGCGGCGGAGCTCATTCTCACAGGTGGCACAAAGGATCAGCGCGATCACTGGCTGCCGCTGATAGCCAATGGCGCGAAGCTGCCGACCGCAGTCTTCACCGAACCCAATGTAGGCTCTGATCTGGGTTCGCTGCGCACCCGCGCTGTCCGCGAGGGCGAAACGTATAAGGTCTACGGTAACAAGACGTGGATCACCCATGCTGCACGTGCCGATGTCATGACGCTGCTGGTCCGCACCGATCCGAACACGACGGATTATCGCGGCCTCTCGATGTTCATCGCGGAGAAAGCCCGTGGCGGCGACGGCAGTCCGTTCCCCACCAAGGGCATGACCGGCGGCGAGATTGGCGTCCTCGGCTATCGCGGCATGAAGGAATATGAGATCGGCTTCGACGGCTTCGAGGTGCCCGCTGCCAATCTTCTTGGCCGCGAGGAAGGCCAGGGCTTCAAGCAGCTCATGCAGACCTTCGAAAGCGCCCGTATCCAAACGGCTGCGCGTGCCGTCGGCGTTGCGCTGTCTGCGCTGGACGTGGGTCTGCGCTATGCGCTGGATCGCCAGCAGGGCGGGCAGCGAATCTTCAATTACCCGCGGGTGCGCGACAAGCTTGCGATGATGGCGGTGGAGATCACCGTTGCGCGCCAGATCGCCTACTACGCCGCGCGCGAGAAAGACGAAGGCCGCCGCTGCGATCTCGAAGCGGGAATGGCGAAGCTGCTCGCGGCGCGCGTCGCGTGGGCGTGCGCCGATAACGCACTGCAGATCCACGGCGGCAATGGGTTTGCGCTTGAATACCCGATCAGCCGCATTCTCTGCGACGCACGAATCCTGAACATCTTTGAAGGCGCTGCCGAGATTCAGGCACAGGTCATCGCGCGGCGTTTGCTTGAAGACAGGGCGAATTGATGAGCGAACATCCAGTCGATCAGCTCTACGCAACCATCATTGCGCGCAAGGGTGCGGGCGCATCGAAATCCTACACAGCGCAATTGCTCCGGCGCGGCATTGCGCAATGCGCCAAGAAGCTTGGCGAAGAAGGCGTCGAGGCAGCACTGGCGGCCGTTGGCGGAAAGAAGAAGGAGATTGTCTCGGAGTCCGCCGACGTACTCTATCACCTGCTTGTCGTGTGGGCGGCGACAGGGGTCAAACCCAAGACGGTCTATGACGAACTCGAAAGGCGCCGCGCTCAATCCGGTCTTGCAGAAAAGAAAGCACGCAAGCGCAAATAGCGCCTATTCCTCTTCGCCGGCGGCAATGCTCTTGACGAGGTCAAGCACGCGCTTGCGCATCTTCTGATCCTTGATGCGCATGAACGCGAGGCTGAGTTGCAAGCCCTCACCGCTGGATACAAACTCCAGCACGGGTGGGGATGCCTCGTTCTCCGAGAACCCGCGTGGGCCGGTAAGGCGGCTGTCCGCTCCTTCAAAGAAGTATTCGACCGGCACGCCCATGATCCGCGAAATGTCGAACAGCCGACCCGCGCCGATGCGGTTTACGCCCTTCTCGTATTTTTGAATCTGCTGGAAGGTCAGTCCGAGAAGTTCGCCGAGACGTTCCTGGCTCATGCCCAGCAGCATGCGGCGCAGCCTCACGCGATTGCCGACGTGAGGGTCAGTCGTGTTGGCGCGCTTTTTCGGCAAAGTTGTTACACCGCAGTTCCACACGCGAGAGTAACGGCTGCCCGCAGCTAGAGAAAAGCGCTAATTCGTGATTTTTCGCGAAGTGTTCACAGACAAGCGCGCGGCCGCAGCACAACTTATGAGAAGAAGAACAAACGAATACCAACCGTAGCGCGCATAAGGGGTCGCTTCGATAACGCCGGGCAGATCGGCATCGAGAACGCCGGTGTGGTCCAGTCCGAGCTGCGCACGGATACGCCCGAGTGGGTCAATCACTGCGGAAATACCGGTGTTGGCCGCGCGGACAACGGGAATGCCCTGTTCAATCGCGCGCATGCGCGCAACAAGCAGATGCTGTCTGGGTCCCGCCCACGGGCCAAACCAGGAATCGTCGGTGACATTCACGAACCAAGACGGCCGCGTCGCCCCAACGACCTCGTCCGGAAAAAGAATCTCATAGCAGATCAGCGGTCCCGCTTGCGGCGCGCCCGGGATATCGAGCGTGTGCGGCCCGTCGCCGGTTGAAAAGCTTCCGTCAATACCAACGACTTTCGTCAGGCCGATCTTTTTGAACAGGCTTTCAAACGGCAGATATTCACCAAACGGCACAAGATGGAATTTGTCGTAGACGCTCAGCATCTGGCCGCCATGCCCGAAGACGTAGAAGCTGTTGTAGTAATCCATGCGGTCGTCGTGGCGCAGTGCGCGCAACGCGCCGGTCATCAGAACGCGGCCCGGGCCCGTGAGGACGCTTATCTCATCCAGCGCTTCGGGCGCGCGCGTGAGGATGAAGGGCGGGGCTGCCTCGGGCCAGATGATGTGTGTGGGTTTCTGTTTTGCCGGAGCAGCGCTGAGCGAGATCAGCCGATTCCAGTTCTCGTCGACAAGTTGCGGTCTGTATTTATCTGACTGCGCGATGTTCGGCTGAACGATGCGGAGGCGTACGCCAGGCACGGTATCGATCTTGACCATGCCGAGACGAAGCGCGCCTCCAGCGAACATCACGGCAAAGATCGCGGTTATTGCAGCCGGCAGGCGCCAGGAAAATTCCTTGCCGAACAATTCGGCAAGCGAGGCCCCGAACAGAATCGTGATCAACGTCAGACCGTACACGCCGATGAGCGACGCGCTCTGCATGACGGCAAGCGATGCGCCCCAGCCATAGCCCGCCAGATTCCACGGAAATCCAGTGAAGGCGTGGCCGCGTATCCATTCGGCGATCGTGTAGGCGATCGTGAACACGAAAATACGCGACGTGTCCTGCCGCCAGAGCCGCGCAGCGATTGCCAAGGGGGGCGTGGTGAACACCAGCGCCATCCCCCCCGGAAAAAGGAGTGCCACGAACGGGATCTGCCATGCATGCGCCGATGAATCGACCATGAACGCATAGCCGACCCAATGCAGCCCCACGAGGAACTGTCCGAACGCGAACGCCCACACGACCCACGCCGTATTGCGGATCGGCTTCAACGTCGAGACTGCGCCGTCGATGAGAAGAACGAGCGCAGCGTATCCAAGCAGAAGCAAGGGAAAGAAATCGATCGGCGCGAAGCCGAGGGCCGACAGGGCGCCAGCCGCAAAGGCAAACAGACGCGCGTGCCAACCGGGCAGTCTGCGAACCAAATCACCGATGCGGGCAAAGTTCGTCGTCAACCGGACGTATCCGTAGCCGGGGCGGGTGGTGCGGGTGGGCGTATCCGCAGGCGCTTCACGCGGCGCGGGTCGGCTTCAAGCACCTCCATCTCGGCACCGTTTGGATGTGCGATGATCTCACCGCGCTGGGGTACGCGTCCCGCGAGCGAGGTGACGAGGCCGGCCAGCGTATCGACATCCTCGGCTATCTCATCATCGACGCCGAGGTCGAGGCCGGTCTCCGTCTTGAAATCCTCCAGATCGGCGCGGGCATCGGCGACGAATGCCCCGGTTTCATCCTTGCGGATAGGCGCTGTGTCTTCGTCGTGCTCGTCGGCGATGTCGCCAACGATCTCCTCGATCAGGTCCTCGATGGAGACCAGACCGTCCGTGCCGCCATATTCATCGATGACCAGCGCCAGCTGGATATGCGACGCCTGCATCTTCACCAGAAGGTCGAGCACCGGCATGGATGGGGGCACAAAAAGGATCGGCCGCTTGATCTCAGTGATCGTGGAATTGCGCCAGCGGAATGCGCCGCCTTCGCCGGGCTCCATCAACGCGAACACGTCCTTGATGTGTACGAACCCGATCGGGTCGTCGAGCGTCTCCCGATAGACGGGGAGGCGCGAATGCTGCGCCTCACGAAACAGTGCCACGAGCTCCACGAGCGGCATATTTTCTTCAACCGCCACAATATCGGCCCGAGGCACCATGACGTCGTTGATGCGCTGATCGCCGACGTTGAGCAGGTTCGTGAAAAGCGTCCTCTCCTGCGCCGACAGAGCAGGGCTTTCGCGATCGCTCTCCTCGAAGACTTCTTCAAGACTGTTGCGGATCGCGGCTGCGGTACCATCGCCGCGTAGCATCTGTGTCAGACGCTTCAGAAGCGACGGCGTCTTTTCGGCTTCAGTTTCGGGGTGGACAGCGTCGGACATTGGCTTATGCGTGCTCACGCCGCTTTCTGCGTATAGGGATCGGCGATACCCAGCTCTCTCAGGATGCGCGTTTCCAGCGGCTCCATGATCTTTGCAGCCCGGGCCGTCTCATGATCGTAGCCAAGCAGATGCAGCACGCCATGTACCACAAGATGTGTCGCGTGATCGGAGAATGGCTTCTTCTGGTCGCGCGCTTCCCGAGAGGTCACGCCATAGGCCACCGCAACGTCGCCCAGATACTCGTCATTGTGCGCTGGAAAGGAGAGGACGTTCGTTGGTTTGTCCTTGCCGCGAAAGGTGACATTCAGATCGTGCAGCTTCCTGTCGTTGGAAAGCAGAATGGTCAATGCGCCTTTGCCTTTGCCGCGCACCAGCGCCAGAGCCGCCGCCTTCTTCAGGCGTGCGCCCAGGCCGCGCCTGGCGCTCCATTTCTTGTCTTCGATCATGAGCGTAATGCTCAAGCTCAATCCTTCCGCCGCTGCAAGGTGCGTTCGACACCCGAACTGTCTTCCGCCGCAGTATAGGCGGCGACGATGCGGGTGACGAGGGCGTGGCGGACGACGTCCTTGGTGCCAAAGCGCGCTATCGCCGCACCTTCGACACCGCTCAGAATGTCGAGCGCCTGGTTCAGGCCCGACATGCCGGCGGGAAGATCGCTCTGGCTCGGATCGCCGGTCACGACCATGCGCGAATCCTCGCCCAGGCGCGTCAGGAACATCTTCATCTGCGCGCTCGTGCAGTTCTGCGCCTCATCGAGGATCACAAACGCACGGGACAGTGTGCGGCCGCGCATGAAGGCAAGCGGTGCGACCTCGATCGTGCCCTGCTCCATCAGCTTGGTGCACTGCTCGCCCATCACGTCGAACAGTGCGTCGTACAGCGGACGCAGATAGGGATCGATCTTTTCCTTCAGATCGCCGGGCAGGAAGCCGAGGCGCTCGCCGGCCTCCAGTGCAGGACGCGAAAGGATCAGACGTTCGACGCGACGTTCATAAAGAAGATGGGCGCCATAGGCGGCGGCGAGATAGGTCTTGCCCGTACCGGCGGGCCCGACACCGAACACCAGTGGATGCGTCCGCATCAGATCGAGATAAGCGAGCTGTCCCTGGGTGCGGACGCGCGTGGTGCGCGACGCCCAGGTCTTGAGCGACGGCGAGCCGAAATTGCCGGACGCGGCTTTCACCGGACCTTCAAGCGCAAAGTGAATCTCCGCATCGACATCGGCGAGATTCGCCGCCTCGCCGCCCTGAAGGCGCGCATAAAGCGCGCGCAGCACACTCGCAGCGCGGTCGCGCGACTCGCGCTCGCCTTCTACGGCGACGAGATTGCCGCGCGTGGCGACCTTCACGTTCAGTTTCTGCTCGATGCGCGCGAAGTTCTTCTGATGCGCACCCGCCAGTCCGGCGAGCAATGCATTGTCCGGAAATTCGAGCGTCACCTGCTCGCGTGGTGCAGCGGCTGTTTTCTTTTTCGCGGGGCTCACGACGCCAGCGCCGCCTCGCGCTGCATTGCGCCCTTCAGGCTGTTCGGGCCCACCGAAACGATCTTCACATCACGGATCTGGCCGATCAGATGGTCGGCATCGTCGACATGCACGGCCTGAAGATACGGACTGCGTCCGATGGCCTGGCCTTCCCTCCGGCCTGGCTTCTCCAACAGCACCGAAAGCGTGCGCCCCTCGCAGGAATGATTGAAAGCCCGCTGTTGCTCAGTCAAAAGCGCTTGCAGCGCTTCCAGACGCGCCGATTTCACGTCTTCCGGAATCTGCTTGCGCGCTGCGGACGCCGGCGTGCCGGGTCGCTTGCTGTATTTGAAGGAGAACGCACCCGCATAGTCAATGTCGCGGATCAAGGTCATCGTGTCTTCGAAATCCTTGTCGCTCTCACCCGGGAAGCCGACGATGAAATCCGACGACAATGCGATGTCATTGCGGGCTGCACGGATGCGATCGACGATGCGGCGATAGTCGTCCGCTGTGTGCTGGCGGTTCATCGCGTCCAGGATCGTGTCCGATCCCGACTGCACAGGAAGGTGCAGATACGGCATCAACCCTTCTATCTCGCCATGCGCCGCAATCAGATCATCGCTCATATCGCGAGGATGGCTGGTCGTGTAGCGCAGCCGCCTGATGCCCTCAACGTGTGACAGCGCGTGGAGCAGTTTCGCGAGCGTCCATTCCTCGCCATCCGGCCCCGCGCCGCGATAGGCATTCACGTTCTGACCTAGCAGCGTGAGTTCGCGCGCGCCAAGATCAGCCAGACGTTTTGCTTCGTCGACAATCGATGCAACGGGTCGCGAATACTCGCCCCCGCGCGTATAGGGCACGACACAGAAGGTACAAAACTTGTCGCAACCTTCCTGCACAGTGAGAAACGCACTCGTGCCGACGCCACCGGTCTGCACCGGCAGCGCATCGAATTTGTCTTCGGTGGGGAAGTCGGTCTCCAGCGCCTGACCACCTGCGCGCGCGACCCTGGCGATCATCTCCGGCAGGCGGTGATAGGATTGCGGGCCGACGACCAGATCGACAGCGCTCTGGCGCTTCACGATCTCTTCGCCCTCGGCCTGCGCCACACAGCCCGCGACAGCAATCATCATGCGCGTGCCGGCTTCGGCTTTTTCTTCTTTCATCCGGCGCAGCTTGCCGAGTTCGGAATAGACCCTCTCGGTCGCCTTCTCCCGGATGTGGCAGGTGTTGAGGATCACCATGTCGGCGTCGTCCGGCGCGTCCGTCTGGGCGTAGCCTAACGGCGCCAGCAGATCCGCCATCCGGGCGGAATCGTAGACGTTCATCTGGCAGCCGTAGGTTTTGACGAAAAGCCGTTTCATCAGGCGGCGGGTTATGCGCGTTTGGGCCTTTTCACGCAATCGCTTCGGTGAGGCCGTGGCTGTGCACCGGCCGTGGCGCGGTGGCGAGACCGGCGAGCGCCCGGGCCTGCCCCTCGCGGATAACGGCTTCCGCCCTGGCGGCCAGCGGCTTGCGTCCGTCCATCTCGTCCACGGTCATGGGTTCGTGGAACTGGACCACCACGTCGATGGGGCCGGACGTCACGGCTTCCCAGAGATGCGGCACCAGATCCATGTCGCCATACCAGGCGAACAGCGGCCGGTTCTCCCGGCCCATCGGCATCCCGTAATAGCCGGTATAGGCGAGCGACACCGGTTGCACCGGCACATGTTCGCTGCGGCCCTGGGCATCGGTGCCGACAACGGCTTCGGTCGCACCCATCAACGCGCTCTTGAACGGCAGCACCCGGTTGCCGTCATTCGACGTGCCTTCCGGGAACAGGACCAGCGCGTCGCCCTCCTGTAGCCGCTCGCGCAGCTGATCGCGCGCGACACCGGCCTGGCTGCGCCGCGAGCGTTCCACAAAGACGGTTTCGTAAAGCCGCGCCATCAGTCCGAAGAACGGCCAGGTGTTCACTTCGCTTTTGGCGACGAAGGAAACCGGCGTGGTACCGCCGAGCACAATGATGTCGAGATAAGATGTATGGTTGGCGACCATCAGCACGCCGCGGCCGCGCACCGGCGTGCCGACCACAGTGATGTGGATTCCAAACAGCTTGCACAGGAAGCGGCTGTAGCGATTGGGCAGTGTCTTGCGGCGTCTCAACTTCCAATGGATCGCGGAGCTCTGCCATGGAATTGTGGCAAGCGCGGTTATGATGAAAATGAAAAGTACAAAGATGCCCCTGAGCGTCTGCATGCTCAGCGCGGCTTCTTTGCGCCCTTGGGCACGCCGTAAAGTTCGAGGCGATGATCGACCAGCTCGAAACCGAGCTCTTCGGCCACCCGCTTCTGCAAGGCCTCGATCTCTTCGTTACGAAATTCGATCACGCTGCCGCTCTGGATGTCGATCAGGTGATCGTGGTGCGCTTCGGGAATTTCTTCATAGCGCGAGCGGCCGTCACGGAAATCGTGACGCTCGAGAATGCCCGCATCTTCGAACAGCTTGACGGTGCGATAAACGGTGGCGATCGAGATGTGCGGATCGATGGCCGAGGCGCGGCGGTACAGTTCTTCCGCATCCGGATGATCGTCAGCTTCCGACAGCACGCGTGCGATCACGCGGCGCTGTTCGGTCATGCGCAGGCCTTTGTCCATGCAAAGCTGTTCTATCCGCGTCACGGCGTTCCCTCGCGGTTGCGCGACATCTTTAGTCATTTTCCCAAAGCCGCAAAAGGCAATTCGACACGAAGGATAAGCGCATCTTCCGACGGCGCATAGTATGCCTTGCGGGTGCCCACTTTTCGGAAGCCCAACTTCGTGTACAGGGCGATGGCCGCCTGGTTGGTAGCGGCGACCTCAAGAAACATCGTGCGGGAGCCCCCAGCGGCCGCGTCCCGCATCGCTTCGGCGAGCAAAGCGGATGCCGTGCCCTTCCGGCGCGCGGAAGGTGCGACCGCGATGGTTAGAACCTCGGCCTCGTCGCTGGCAACGCGGATGAGAATGAAGCCCTGTTCTGCGGAAAACGCCGATACGCCGGGGGTTTTCAGCAGGTCTTCAAGCGCCTTCGCACTCCACGCGTCCTCGAAGCAAAGCGCATGAAGGCGGGCAAGTTCGGCGAGGTCGGCTTTCGGCCTCACGCTTGCGTACCCGGCAGCTTTGCATCGGGTGCGCGCAGATAAAGCGGACGCGGGGCATTGTCGGTCGCCGGCGAAACCGCTGCGAGATGCGCAACCCACAACGCGTCGGGCTGTCGAATTGCGGACAGCACAAATCTTCTTGAGAGTGCATCGCATGCGCGAGGTGCTGCTGTTCCAGCAAGCGCGATCGACGAATCGCCTCCAAGGCTGCGAAGCATTCGCATCGCGTCTTCGAAGAGAAGCACTTCGGGCGCGCTATCAATTTCGACGTAGACTTCGTCGCGCCGCGCATCATGCAGTGCGATCGCGCGCGGCAAATTCGTTTCCGCTTTTGCCGCCTCCGCCATCGCGGCCAGCGTGGTGATGCCGATCAACGGGCGACGCAGTGCGATGCGCAGCGCGCGCATGAACGCGAGCCCGACGCGCTGTCCGGTGAACGTGCCCGGCCCCGTTGTCACCGCCAATCTGTCGAGCGCGGCAAACTCGATCTTCGCATCGCGCATCGTCTCTTCGACCATGGGAGCAAGCGCTTCGGCATGCCCGCGATCCATGAATGCGTGACGCTGCGCAAGCGTGCGCCCGTCATCGGTCAGCGCGACCGAGCAGGCGCCAAGCGCAGTATCGACGGCGAGGATCTTCACCGTCTCATCTCACAGGATTTTACAGGCCTCGTCGAATTCGAGCCTGGGATTGCGCGGGAACACGCCCGAGGGATCGCCATAACCGATGCCGCAGATGAAATTCGATTTGATATTGGTGCCGGCAAAGAACTCGTTGTCGACGGCATCGTTGCTGAAACCCGACATCGGCCCGCAATCGAGACCGAGAGCGCGGGCGGCGACAATGAAATAGGCGCCCTGCAGCGTGCCGTTGCGAAATGCGGTCTTCTCCCGCAGCACCGGATCGTGAAACCAGTCCCTGGCGGTAGGGTTATGCGGAAAGAGGCGTGGCAGATGCTGCGGGAAGTCGAGATCGTATCCGATCACCGCCACGGCAGGCGCCGTCATCGTCTTGTCGACGTTGGATGGAAGCAGGTGCGGCCTTATCCGCTCTTTCGATTCCTTCGATACCAGGAAGACGATGTGCGCCGGCGAACAATTCGCACTCGTCGGGCCGAGGCGCATCAGATCGTACACCGCCATCATCAATGCGGTGCTGACCGGCTTGTCGAGCCATTTGTTCTGGCTGCGGGCGCTGCGAAAAATCGTGTCAAGCGCTTCGTCGCTGACGGCGTGCTGCATGCGGACCCCAAAATTCGAATCGTGCGATCTTAGACCGCTTCGACCGCATTCACCTCAGGCACGTAGTGGCGCAGCATATTCTCGATGCCGTTTTTCAGCGTCATCGTCGATGATGGACACCCGGCGCAGGAGCCCTGCAGGTGCAGGAATACGATGCCCGAACCGCCATCGAATCCCTTGTAGATGATGTCGCCGCCATCCTGTGCCACCGCAGGGCGCACGCGGGTGTCTATCAGTTCCTTGATCTGGGCCACGATTTCGGGGTCGGCTTCGCCATATTGCGCGGAATCGTCCATTTCCTCGCTCGCGCCCTCCATCACCGGCAGATTGCGCGTGAAATGATCCATGATCGCAGCCAGCACAGGCACCTTCATGTGCTTCCAGTCTGCGCCGTCCGTTTTGGTCACCGAAATGAAATCGGAGCCGAAGAACACACGCGACACGTCCGGCAGCGCGAACAACGCGCGCGCCAATGGCGAACGGCCGGTGCTCTCGCTCGAGGGGAAGTCCGCAACCGCGCCTTCACCCATCACATCGCGGCCGGGCAGGAATTTCAGCGTCGCGGGGTTCGGTGTGGACTCGGTCTGGATGAACATCGGCGTACTTTCTGGAACGGTTCCAACTGGGCGGTAGATGGACCCTTAAGGGCGTGGGTTCAACCACATTCAGAAGTCGGAAATGATCCCCTTTTTTTCCCAATCGCCATAACGCGTGGGTTCGGGGCCTTTCTGGCCGCCCAGTTCCTCCGGCAGATGCTCCGGCTTCTCGGCCTTGCGGCGGGCTTCGGCCTCTGCGGCCGCGCGCTCGCCCGCTTCGCGGATGCGGGCCGCGATTTCCTTCGCTTTTGTCATCTTGCTTGACGCCATGGCGGCCCATCATACATCAGGCCCAGGGAGAATCTGCGTGAATATCGTTCGCACCGGCATCTTGATGGCGCTTCTGACCGGCCTGTTCCTGGTCGCGGGCTTCCTCATCGGCGGAGCGCCAGGGATACTGATTGCATTTCTGTTCGCAGCAGGGACGAACGCGTGGGCCTACTGGCACTCCGATAAGGCTTTGCTGTCGATATATGGCGCGCGCCCAGTCGACCATACGAGCGCCCCGCAACTGGTGAATCTTGTCCGACAACTGAGCGGACAGGCCAACCTGCCGATGCCCAAGGTCTATATCGTCGAAAACGATCAGCCGAACGCGTTCGCCACCGGCCGCGATCCCGAGCACGCCGCGGTGTGTGTGACCAGCGGATTGCTCGCGCGCGTCAACAACGAAGAGCTTGCCGGCGTTCTCGCGCATGAGCTCGGCCATGTGAAGCATCGTGACACGCTGACCATGACGATCGTTGCGACCGTCGCGGGTGCGGTGTCGATGCTCGCAAACTTCGCATTCTTTCTGGGTGGCGATCGCCGCAACAATCCGCTCGGGTTGGTGGGTATGCTGCTCGTCATGCTGCTCGCGCCGATCGCCGCCGTACTGGTGCAGTCCGCGATCAGCCGTTCGCGCGAATTCGATGCCGACAAGGCCGGTGCGGAAATTTCAGGCCGGCCACTCTGGCTCGCCTCGGCGCTGGAAGAGATTGATCAGGCCGCACAACGCATCGACAATGTCGAGGCCGAGCAACATCCCGCGACCGCGCACATGTTCATCATCAATCCCCTTCACGGTGGAGGGCTGTCTACCCTGTTCGCCAGTCATCCTTCGACGGCTGAGCGTGTAGCGCGGTTGCGCGCCATGGCAGGCGCCGCGGAGGTATCGAAGCGTGGTCCCTGGGGGTGAGCGAGGTTCAGGGACTGAAAGCGCGGCAGGCGGCGCAGGACATCCTCACCGAAGTCCTGCGAAAGCGTCGTCCGCTCGATATCGCACTAGCTGCTTGCGTCGATCTTGAACCGCGTGACGCCGGCTTTGCGCGCGCCATTGCCAGTGAAACGCTGCGTCGCTTCGGCCAGCTCGACGCCGTGCTGCGAGCCTTCGTCGATAAGATGCCGTCGCCGCATCGCTCGGGTCCGACCTACGACATCATGCTCGCGGGCGCGTGCGAGCTTTTGTTTCTCGATGTGGCCCCGCACGCCGCCGTCGATGGCGCCAATCGCCTCGCACAGGCCGACCACAAGGCGGTCCATTTCAAACCGCTGATCAACGCTGTCCTGCGGCGCGTTTCGCGCGACGGCAAGGACGTCGTCATCAAGCAGGACGCACCCCGCCTCGCCACACCGGACTGGATATGGTCGCGCTGGTCGCAGGCCTATGGCGAAGCCGTTGCGCGCGCGATCGCGGAAGCGCATCTGAGGCGTGCGCCGCTCGACATCGTTTCCCGCGAGGCAAAAGTCGGTGGCGCGACATATCTGTTCGGCAACTCGTGGCGGCTGGATGAGTCCATTCGCGTCGACACGCTGCCGGGCTTCGCGGAAGGCTCGTTCTGGGTGCAGGACGTCGCCGCTACTTTGCCGGCGCATCTGCTTGGCGATGTGAAAGGTCGGCGCGTTCTCGATCTATGCGCCGCACCCGGCGGCAAGACGGCGCAGCTCGCGCTGGCGGGTGCCGATGTCACGGCGGTCGAACGCGAGGCGACGCGCATCGAACGGCTCGAGGGAAATCTCGCGCGCCTGAAGCTGAGCGCGGTGCTTTTGAACGAAGACGTACGCGACCTGCGTCTCGAACCTGCGCCCTTCGTTCTGCTCGACGCGCCATGCAGCGCCACAGGCACGATTAGGCGCCACCCAGAGCTGCCGCTCATAAAGGGCGCGTCCGATGTCACGCTGTGCCAGGCCGCGGGCGCAGAGTTGCTCGATTGCGCCGCCGATCTTACTGCGCCGGGCGGACTGCTCGTGTTTGCGGTGTGTTCGCTTGAGCCGGAGGAAGGCACCGAACAGATCGCCGACTTTCTCCGTCGCGACACGCGCTTCGAACGCCTTGCGATCACGCCTGCCGACGTTTTCGGGCACAGCGAATTCATCGACGCGAACGGCAACCTGCGTACCTTGCCGTGCCATCTATCCGGAGAGGGCGGCGTGGACGGGTTCTATGCAGCGCGCCTCAGGCGTGTGTCATAGGCGGCCGAGCGCGTATGCGACTGCCAGATAGATCTTGCCGGTATCGGCGCTCAGGATCGTGGGCGTCAGCAACCCGCCGCCATCGCCTTCCTTTGCGCGTGCCAGCAGCGTCTCGAACTCGCTGATGTACTGATCGGCCGCGTCGCGGAATTTGGTGTCCTCGCGATAGAGCTCTGTAATGCGGTCGACCGTGTTGGCGTCGATGGCGGAGGCCAGCTTGCGCGCGAATACGCCGCGATCGCCCGCAAGATAAAGCCGCCAGTCCTCGTTGCTTGGCGCGGTATCTCCGGCGATGGCGCCGAGATCGACGGTCATGTCGGCCAGCGCGGCTTCCAACGCGCCGAGCGCTGCCGCCGTCGATGATTTGAATTCTCTGGGTTTGTTGTCGTTGCCGCCTTCCGCAGCGGCGAGCAGCTTGCTCATTTCCCATTTGCCGTCATCGTTTCCGGCACGCGGCTTCTGCTGCTTCTGGCGGCCCGTGATCTTGCGCGCCAGGCCGAACATGCTCTCGCGTTCGCGTTCTTCCTTGGTCTGTTCGGCAGGCGGCACATCGGCGGCGGGTTTTGCCGAGGCGCGCGCACGGATGGTCGACAGCGCGCGGGCGGAGATGTCGAGCATCTCCTCTGTTTCGTTGCGCACCATTTGGCGGATGCGCTGTGCTTCCTGCTGCGCGATTCCAGGCAGCGACACGAGATGGCGCTGCGTCTCCTCGGTGACGGCGGCCAGCGCAGTGCGCATCTCCGCCGCTTTCGCCGACAGCTCACCGGAGGTGCGCAGCAGGCGCTCGCATTCCGCCATCGCATCACCGACCAGCGAATGGGCGTCGCTCTTGGCGTGGCCAACGGTCTCGCCGATGAGCGTGCGTGCACCCAGGCTCGCTTCGCGCACGGCATCCGCGAGTTTTGAGAGCGTCAGGTTGGCGGCGTCGCTGGTATCCTTCAGCTTCTGCGCTTCTTCCATGAGGTTCTGCATCATCTCGCGCGTGCGCATCGACGTCTGCGCGACGAGCGTTTCGAGGTGGCGCTCGGTGTTGCCCGAGGCGGTTTCGAACTTCTGGGCTTCGCTGCTGAGCGATTCCAGTGCGCGGGTCATTGCCGCGCTTTCGCGACCGACGGAGCTTTCGAAGGCGGTGCTTTCTTCCTTCAGCTTGGTCAGAAGCTCGTTCATCACCGCGCGGTGACGCTCGTGACGGCCAAGGATGAATTCCGCGCGCGCCATCGTCGCTTCGGAAACGGATTCGATCGACTTCGCCTGACGATCCAGTTCGACAGCGGCCTGACGTGGCGCTTCGGCGGCAGTGTTGGCGGCGGCGCGGAATTCCGCGGCATGGGCGTCGAGCGTCTGACCGGCAGCCTTCAGCGATGTTTCTGCCGTCTCGATGGAGGCCTTCAATTGGGCTGCGCGCCCTGCAACCGTTTCGCTTGCGCGCGACGCAGCATCCGTCAGCGATTCCGCCACGGCGTCGAGGCGTTCGCGCTCCTGTGTCAGGCGGTTGGCGATGCTTTCGCCCGCGCGGGTCGCAGCATCGGAGAGAGAGCCGGTCATCGTTTCGATGCGCTCGCGCTCTTTCGACAGACGCGAAGCCACGGCTTCGCCGCGCACTTCGGTACGCGCCCCGACTTCATCCAGCGCACCGATCTGATTTTCCAGAGTCGACTCAAGGGCGCGCATGCGTGTGAACGCACTGTCGAGGCCGGCGTTGAAGGCGTCGAGTTCCTTGCGCACGGCGCGGCCGAGGCGCGCGGCGGTGCGGGCCGCGGTTTCATCCGCGCTGAAAAGACGGTCGGTCGCATCGACCAGCGATTCCGTGGCAAGGCTCATGGCGTGGCCGCGCGCAAGCGCCCAGGCGAGAGCGACGATGAGGAAGGCGGGGACGAAGGTCGCGATCGCAAACAGTGCGATCTGCTGCACATCGAGTGCTGCCAATCCCGCCGGCCCGAAATAGCCCCACAACCATGCGCCGGCGGCACCAATCCAGAGTGCGGCGCACGCCGAGGCGATAAACATGGCGATCAGGCCGAACCGGCTCTCACGCGGCTGGACCGACACAGGCGCCGGCGGAGAAAGCGGTTTCTCGCCACCCGACAGCAGGACAGGTTGGTTACGCTCGAATTGCGGCGTCGCCATCGGAGAACCCCTAAACCACTGAAAAATCTTGGTGCGACGGCACTTTAACCATCCAAGCCCTTGAAGGCGAGGGGGCTTTCGTCCGTTCCGGCCCAGTTGGCTGGCAACCGCGCGTTTAACGGGGTTTTGACGCATACGGATGAATAGTGCGGATCCGAAAACAGGACCTGGCCATGGCCACCGCTGCTGTCGATCTCGCCCACCTTGCCCGCTATACCGGGGGCGATGCGGCTTTGAACGCGGAAATCCTGCGTCTTTTCGACAATCAGGCGAGTGAAATGGTCGCGCGTCTGCAGTCCATCCTCGATGCGCGAGACGCCAAATCCTGGAAGGAGGTCACCCATACCTTGAAGGGCGCGGCGCGCGGAATCGGCGCGTTCGGTCTTGGCGATGCGGCGGCGGCTGCCGAGCCCATCGACCCATCCGCAGACAGCGTGACCGCTGCTGCTGCCCTGCAATCCCTCCAATCCAAGACCAGTGCGGTTCAGGGTTTCATCAAGTCCTATCTGGGCGCTTGACGCTAAAGACCTTTTTCCCGACAACGCCGCGCGACTCTATGCACCTTGCGGAGTCCGAACCCGATTTCTACATGTCGGATGCGTAAGTCGTAATTTCCTACACTAAGAGCCCGTGAAATGAGCAGTCCCATTGAGACCGATGTCGCCATTATCGGAGCGGGCCCCATTGGGCTTTTCGCCGTGTTTGAGCTGGGTCTGCTCGATCTCAAATGCCACTTGATCGATATCCTCGATCGTCCGGGCGGACAGTGCACAGAGCTCTATCCGGAAAAACCGATCTACGACATTCCCGGTTTGCCGATCGTCACCGGTCAGGAACTGACCGACCGTCTTCTCGAACAGGCGAAGCCGTTCAATCCGACATTCCATCTTTCGCAGATGGCGAGTGCGCTGACGAAACTCGACGACGGACGCTGGAAGCTTACGACGGATGTGGGCACCGAGATCATCGCGCCTGTGGTGGTGATTGCCGCCGGTGGTGGCAGTTTCGTGCCGAAGCGTCCGCCCATCGCCGGCATCGAGTCTTACGAAGGCAAGTCGGTGCACTACGCGGTGCGCAAGATGGAGCAGTTCCGCGGCAAGAACATTCTGATCGCCGGTGGCGGCGACAGCGCGCTCGACTGGACGATCAATCTCGCGCCGATCGCGGCGAAGCTCACGCTGGTGCATCACCGCGACGGTTTCCGCGCGGCGCAGCATAGCGTCAACCAGATGCGCGAACTGGCTGCGCATGGGAAGATCAATTTCGAGATCGCAAGTGTGAAGGCGCTGCACGGCAGCGATGGCCAATTGAGCGCGGTAACGCTGGCCAATCCTGAAAAGAAGGAATGGGAACACGCCTGCGACATGTTCATTCCGTTCTTCGGATTGACGATC
>Ga0335075_10000643_pt1 | contig 60113 bp, 47 predicted proteins | sample Lox_Sample_24_FD_206723 | JGI IMG/M metagenome (GOLD analysis project Ga0335075, IMG submission 206723) | Soil microbial communities from Loxahatchee National Wildlife Refuge, Florida, United States - Lox_Sample_2.4 | ecosystem: Environmental > Terrestrial > Soil > Wetlands | place: USA...
AAACACTGGCGATTGGAGTCGCAAGGAGCTAGAGAAGACCTCGATCTGAGGCTGTCCGGTCGCCCTGGAATTTTTAGTTGCCTTAGCAACTAAAAAGCCTGTTTTTGACGTTTATGGTTGCTAAGGCAACTAATCCCCCGAACGAATTTTCACCTTACTGAAAAAAGGTACGCCATCATGTTCAAGAAAATTGCGGTGGCATTTGACGAGTCAGCCGAGGCAGGGCGAGCTTTCCGTTCTGCGCTGGAATTAGCCAAACTTACCAGCTCGGAGTTAACGATAATTACGGTCATTGAGCGTCTGCCTGCCTACGTTAGTTATGTGTCGGCCGTGGCTCCGGACGTGCCCCAAATTCTGCAGCGAGAAAAGCAAACTTTCTACAAAGAACTGCATCACAAGGCCAGCCAAATGGCTGAGCAATCGGGCGTAGGCCTCAGCTTTGCAACGATAGAAGGCGATGAGATTGAGGGACTGCTTGCATTGATTGACGACGTCCAGCCCGACCTGCTGGTGATTGGCCTGCGGCGCGAACCAGGTGGATTCAGCGGATTTATTGGCGGCACGGCGCACCGCCTGGCGTTGCACGCGAAATGCGACATTCTTGGAATTCGTTAGAGGTTGTGGAACAAAACGAGAGCATTACGACTCGCAGAACTTATGAGTAGAATCTTGGTCGAATCGTTTCTCACCCGCCAAACTCAAGCTGGGAAGATTTCGGCGATCGGCAGCCTGATTCGAAACTCCGTCCGACCAGGTTGCGATTCAAAATCGATTGTGCCGTCGTTGTGACGCACCAGCCGCCCGGCGATATCCAGGCCTAGACCACTTCCTTGTCCCATTGGTTTGGTTGTAAAGAACGGATCGAAGATGTGGTCGCGTATCTCCGCCGGAATACCGGTTCCGTCATCGCAGGATTCGCACCATCACACTTTGCTTTTCGCGAAAGGCAGACACCTCCACGCGGCCTTCATTTATCACGGCGTCTAAGGCATTGTCGATCAGGTTTCCCCATACCTGGCTCAACTCGCTGGCAAAGCCATGTACTCTCGGCAGGTTGGCCTCCAAATCCAGCGTAACGTCCACCGACTTCTCACGAGCCTTTGACTTAAGCACGGCCACAGTGTTGGACAAACTTGGGCCCAGATCCACCGGCTCGGCCACATTCGCCTGGTCCATATGCGTAAATCCCTTCGCTGCGGCTACCAGGCTCGAGATGTGCATCGCGGAATCCTGAATCGTCGAAGTCAGGTTCCGCACGGCACGACCGGCCGCGGCCCAACGCACCACTACGTTCAATGTTGGTCGCTCCACTGCGTCAACCAACAGGTCTAGCGCCTCAAATGTAACCTCTGTGTCCGCAAGCGTTGATGCGTTCGCTTTGTCCAGACCATGCCTAGAAAACCACCTCTCCATATCCTCATCGCGATCAGACTGCTCCAGAGGGGACCGCATCCCATGGCTCTGTTTTTCTATACAGGATGCATGAACGTGATCTACAGCGGCGATTGCGGCCTCGCTCAGAGTCGCTGCGGCCAGATAGCGTGTAACCTCTTGCGAGTCTTTCAGTCGATCCTCGAGCATAACCGCACAACGCTCAATCGCGGAGGCTGGATCAGTCTGCGAAGGACCCCATGTGCGACCAGCCACTCCAACTCCGTCCGTGGCGCTCCGCTCAGGGTTTTATGTTCCGCCAGCCGATCGACAAGTTCTTGTGCTACGACCGCCATACGATCTCCGCTGTCACCTTCGAGACTGTCGCCTAACAACATAGCAGATGGAATCCACCTCGACGGAGCGGATTCGTTTGTACACCCGTTGTTCTCGACGAATAAAGTTCCTCGAACCTAACGAAATAGCGGAATACGACAATGATGTTACAAAAAGTATCCAACCGCTAGACTGCAGCGATCGGAAGCACGGTGTCCATTTTGGTCAACCTTAGTAACTCTTGAACACGGGGGCTTGCGCCCGTGATACTCAGTTGAATCCCCTTGCCCTGACAGCGCACGTAATGGCTGGCCAGCATGCCGAAGCCGAGCGAATCCATGTATGGAACACCCGTCAAGTCAAAGATGTGTACGGGGGGATTCCCATCGCGCGGCGGCGATTCGAAGAGATTGCGAAAGTCGTCTGGAGACAGGCTGGCGTACATACCGTGCGCGGTGAATGGGCCGGAGAATCGAAAGACGGTGCCATTGGTTTCGTTTTCGGTGCGGTCGATGGTGAGGCTTGCACCCCTCCATATTTGAGCCTGTATTGTTGGCATCTTCCCCCCTCGATCATGCGGCTGTCTGATACCTGATGGATTATCCCATGCCCGAGGCCGCCGGGGTTTGACCGCATCCTTGTGCGCATCACGTTTTCGCAAACCAGGTTGCGACATGCAATTCCATTTCTGGATGATCTACCCTGGACGACGCTCCCTCAGAGAGGCGATGCGGAAGGTGGGACGACTGGCTTGGCTTCTACGATGCCGACGTTGCGAACCAGCGAATTGTCGTCCCCAACCGGATATACCCGAGTCAGAGTGAAGCCGGCTACCTCAAGAAGCTTTCTCCACTCGCGCTCGCTACGCTCTTGACCGCCGGTGACGGCCAGCATATTGAGGTCGCTCATCAGGTGGCCTTCCAGTTGCGGATCGACGTGCGAGACAAGTGGAGGGAGGATGAATTCAATGATCAACAAACTGCCATTCTGCGGAATGACGGCACGGCAGTTCTTGAGAATTGTGATGGCCTCCGGGTCGCGACGCCCGTGCAGCACATGTTTGATCATGTAGACATCGGCGCCGGGCGGCACTGACTGCATGAGGTCCGCAACAATCAGTTCGCATCGGCGGGAAGGATCATCTTTCGCGAAGCGAGGCTTAGCGGCTTCGACGCTGGGTTCAAGGTCCACCAGCATACCGCGCAGATCCGGGTGAATGGCTAGCACGGCAAGAATGAGCGAGCCACCGCCGCCTCCGAGGTCGGCGACCACCTTCGCATGGGAGAAATCCCAAGCCTCTGCGATCGGCGCGTAATCCTCCGTCGGAGCTGTACCCATGACCGCACGGAAAATTGAGCTTGCGTCGGGATCCTGCGACCAGCGGGAGGGGATGTTGGGGTCGCGAACCTGCGAAGCAGGCAATCCGGTGCGAACACAATCGGTAAGCAGAGACCAACTGTCGGCAAGCAGGTCCGACCAGAAGACAACGGCTGGCCAGACGGATTGAGGCGCATCCTTTCGCAGGGGCTGGCCGAAAAGAGTGAGGCGAAAGTGCTCGGGTGTCGTTTCTTCCGTGATGCCGATGCTGGCGAGGGCGCGCAGCAGGCGGTATAACGCTGTGGGGTCGGCCTGACACTTTTCGGCGAGGAAGACCACACTGCGTTCCTCGTCTGCAAGCGCATCGGCAACACCAAGGCGTGCGGCTGCGCAAAGTATACGGCTGCGGGAATATGCCATCGCCATTTCTACGAGGCCTTGATTCGGAATGACATTGCCGATGCCGCCGCTGGGTAGCCCCATGAGGAACCTCGATTCCAGAGAGAAGAATAGCAAAGGGCCGTCACTGGCTGGTCAACAAGCTCTTAGCCGCGCGTGACTGATTCTGTCGGCCAATTTCGAGTGACCTAAGACACGTGGCATCTTATTCCGGTTGGAGCATTATGATAGGCATAGGACATGACCCGCCAATTCAGCAGCGATTTTGCCTCGTCCCCGAAGGATGAGGGCTTGGAACAAGAGCGGGTGGCGGCTGCGGGGAGCGATGGCGACACGGTGTTGCTGCGTGTCGAAAATCTGCGTAAAGAGTATCGCAGCGGGACACAACCGCTGGTGTTATTCGACGGACTGAGCCTGAGCGTGCGACAAGGCGAGATGATCGCCATTGTTGGCGAATCGGGTGCGGGCAAAAGTACTTTGCTACATTTGCTCGCAGCCCTTGATCGTCCCTCTGCTGGTGACGTATACTTCGCAGCAACCTGGCTGGGAAAATTGACTGCGGGAGAGGCAGCCACGTTTCGCAATCGCGAAATTGGCTATGTGTGGCAACTGCACTACCTTTTGCCGGAATTTACGGCTTTGGAGAATGTGGCGATGCCGCTGCTCGCACGCGAAGAACCGAAACCGTCCGCCTTTGCGAAAGCGCAAGAGCTGCTGCGCGAAGTGGGACTGGAAGCCAGAGTGCACCACCTTGCCGGAGAGCTTTCCGGTGGGGAACAACAGCGCGTTTCGCTGGCACGGGCGTTGGTCACACAACCCCGGTTACTGCTGGCCGACGAGCCAACGGGCAACCTCGATAACCGTACGGCCGAAGCGGTGTTTGGCCTGCTCGAACGGCTACACAACACGCATCGGTTAACCTCCATCCTCGTCACCCACAACATGGAAATGGCAAAACGTTGTGGACGCACGCTCCGGTTGCACGAAGGCCGGTTGCACGAAATTTGGCTGCACTCGAGCGAATCAGAAGAGGCGTCTGCAGAGGGGCAGATTGCATCCCCTGGCGCGGCTGGGCATCCAATTGTTCGTACCGCAGTTCCAGGTGCAAACTGCACCGGAACGGCATGAGCCAAGGGGGGAATATGTTCGAACGGTACACGGAGAAAGCGCGGCGCGTGATCTTTTTTGCGCGCTACGAGGCTAGCCAGTTTGGCTCGCCCTACATTGAAACGGAACACCTGCTGCTTGGACTCTTGCGCGAGGATAAGGCGTTAAGCAATCGCTTCCTGCGCTCTCATGCCTCAGTGGAATCGATTCGCAAACAGATAGAAGCGCATACCACGATTCGCGAGAAGGTTTCGACTTCGGTGGATCTGCCGCTATCGAATGAATGCAAACGAGTTCTGGCATATGCCGCGGAAGAAGCGGAGCGGCTGTCGAATAAACATATTGGAACCGAGCATCTGCTGCTGGGCTTGCTGCGGGAAGAAAAATGCTTTGCTTCAGAAATTTTGCTGGAGCGCGGTCTACGGCTTTCAACAGTTCGCGATGAGCTGGCCAAGACGACGCAGGAGCGTGCTCCGCAAGCGGCGCGGAACCGCGAGTCAAGCATTCTGGCGGAATTTTCGCGCGATTTGACACAGGCGGCGCTCGACAACCAACTGGATCCGCTGGTGGGTCGTGATGCGGAAGTCGATCGCGTCATTCAGATCCTGTGCCGGCGCACCAAGAATAATCCGGTACTGATTGGCGAGCCGGGCGTGGGCAAAACGGCGATCGTCGAAGGGCTGGCGCAGCGTATCTCTGATGGCGATGTTCCCAGTTTTCTAGCGGATAAGCGAGTGCTGGGGCTGGATCTGTCACTGATTGTGGCAGGCACAAAATATCGCGGCCAGTTTGAAGAGCGGTTGAAGACAATTATGAAAGAGCTGATGGAGAATCAGAATTCCATCATCTTTATCGATGAACTGCATACGCTGGTGGGCGCGGGTTCTGCGGAGGGCTCACTGGATGCTGCCAACATTTTGAAGCCAGCGCTGTCGCGTGGTGAAATCCAGTGCATCGGGGCCACCACGCCTGCGGAATATCGCAAGTCGATTGAGAAGGATCGCTCGCTGGAACGCCGTTTTCAGGCGGTGAAAGTGCCGCCGCCGAACGAAGAAGACGCGGTGAAGATCATCATGGGGATCAAGGATCGCTATGAGAAGTTTCACGCGGTCAGCTATACGGACGATTCGATCCAGTTCGCGGTATATCACTCCAGCCGTTATATTCCGGACCGCTTCTTGCCCGACAAGGCGATTGATCTGATCGATGAGGCGGGGGCACGGGTGAAACTGCGACAGACTTCCCTGCCGGAAGAAATTACGGAGATTCAGAAGCGCATCAAATTCATTGTTCATCGTATGGAAAATGCAATTGCGAATCATGAATTTGAAAAGGCGAGATTTTATTCCGATGAGGAACGGAAGGAACGCGAAAACCTGCGCGCGCTGCGCGACAAATACCATCTGGATGATTCCACCGCGGGCGTAGTGACGCGGGAAGACATTGAAGATGTGGTGAGTCGCTGGACGGGCGTGCCGGTCACTTCCATCAAAGAGGAAGAGACGCAGAAGCTGCTGCGGGTGGAAGAAGAACTCCACAAGCGGATCATTTCGCAGGAGAAATCGATCTCGGCGCTGGCAAGGGCGATTCGTCGCTCTCGCGCAGGCCTGAAGTCACCGAACCGCCCGATTGGCTCGTTCCTGTTCCTGGGCCCGACTGGCGTGGGCAAAACGGAAGTGGCGCGCTCGCTGGCGAATTTCCTGTTCGGCAGCGACAAAGCGCTGATCCGTTTCGACATGTCGGAGTACATGGAGAAGCATTCCGTCTCGAAGTTGATCGGATCGCCTCCGGGCTATGTGGGCTACGAGGAAGGCGGACAGCTGACGGAACGCGTGAAGCGCTCGCCCTACTCTGTGGTGCTGCTGGATGAGATTGAGAAAGCGCATCCCGACATTTTCAACATACTGCTGCAGGTGTTTGAAGATGGCCAGTTGACCGATGGTCTGGGAAATACGGTCGACTTTAAGAACACGATTCTGATCATGACTTCGAACATTGGCGCGCGACACCTGCAGAAGCGGCAGGGGTTGGGCTTCCAGTCGAACCTGGAAGACACGGTGGCTGAGAAGGTCGAAGACCTGGTGCGGAATGAGGTGAAGCGAACCTTCAATCCAGAATTCCTGAACCGGCTGGACGAGATCATCATCTTCCAGGCGCTGACGGATGCGGACCTGATCCAGATTATGGAGCTACTGGTCCAGCAGCTGAACGCCAACCTTGCGCAGAAGGCCATTACGATTTCTGTGATGGAAGATGCGAAGAGGTGGATCCTGGAGAAAACCATGGTCGACCGCACGTACGGTGCGCGGCCGCTGCGGAGAGCGCTGCAGAAGTACGTGGAAGATCCTTTGTCGGAAGCGTTGATTGCCGGCAATATTCAGGAACGGCCTGCATTCCTCGAGGTCTACCTGGATAACAATCAACTATTCTATCGGCCGATCGGCAGTGAAGGCGCGGAACGGTCGTCGGAAGGGATTGCGCTTTCCAGCAGCTAAGAAGAAGCAACGCAGGAACAGAAGAAGCTCCGCCGTGGCGGAGCTTCTTCTGTTTGTCAGCCAGATATCAGGCTTCGATGCGGCTGTGAGCCTGTCGGCTGTTTGTGGGCTTACGGCCCGCACTTATACGGCGACACGGCGTTGATGCTTACCGGCGTGGTCGGCGCTCTAAATGAATCCCGATACCTTGCTCGCAACCGAGCCGGCCTTCGTCAGAGTGTCATCGACGACCTCGCGTCCACGACGAATGACGCGCTCCGCCTGCTTGCCGTACTGCTCCGCCTTCTCGCTGAAATCCTCGGCCGTGCTTTTGATTTGATCCGATGCATCTTCCAACCCGCGTTTGATCTGCTTGCGGGTCCGGTCGCCAGGTTGCGGAGCGTACAGGAGCGCCACTGCTGCTCCGGCTGCTACACCCACGCCAAATGCCATCCAAAATTTCCACGTATCCATGATGAGCTCCAGACTCGCATACCGTCGTGCGGCGTGCGTACTTGTTTTATTGCTTACTAATCCTATTAGAGCACCAATCCGGGGGAACGGTTGCCAAGGAATTGGCGTGAGGGGGCGGTGGAATCTTAGATTGCAACTGCTTGGCGCAGGGGCGATTTCGGCAGTTACCTTTGGTCGGTGCGACTAATATGCAGTTATTGTAATATTGCAATATGCATGAACTCAGTCAATTCAAAGCAGAGTTCTTCAAGGCCCTGTCGCATCCGTTGCGGATACGAATTCTGGACGAGCTGCGAAGTGGAGAAGTCGGGGTAAATGAGTTGAGCGCCCGGTTGAAGGTGGAGCAAAGCAGTGTATCGCAGCAGCTTGCCCTGTTACGAAGTCGAAATTTTTTGAATGCCAGAAAAGACGGCCAAAATGTTTTTTATTCGGTGCGCGATCGGGAGATATTTCGTCTGCTCGATGCTGCCCGCAGAATCTTCAACAACCAATTAATCGAAGTACGGGACATGCTGTCTCAAATTGAGTCCAGTAAGAATGGGATCAAGTGAATCTGACGGACTGGATACCCAAGTCGATACCTGCGCTAAGAAACTATCAGCGGCAGAACCTGGTTCACGATCTGATTGCAGGCGTAACGGTAGGCCTGGTGGCTCTGCCGCTGGCCATGGCCTTTGCCATTGCAAGCGGGATGTCTCCGCAATCGGGCATCTATACGGCGATCATCGCGGGCTTTCTGATCTCTGCGCTAGGCGGCTCGCAACTTCAAATTGGCGGTCCCACAGGCGCTTTCGTCGTTATCATTTATGGCATTGTGAACCATTACGGCGTGGATGGCCTGTTCATCTGCACCGTGATGGCGGGCGTATTCTTGATCGTAATGGGAGCAAGCGGACTGGGGTCGGCGGTGAAATTCATCCCACGTCCAGTCGTCATCGGCTTTACCAACGGAATTGCCATCCTGATTGCCAGCACGCAGATTAAAGATTTTTTCGGACTGAAGACGGGCAAGGTGCCGGGAGATTTCGTTGGCCGCTTCAAGGTGCTGGCACACAGTGCGGGAACAATTTCTCCGCTCACCACGGCGCTCAGCTGTTTCGCCCTTTTGATTATTATTCTGGCGGTGCGCTTCTGGCCGCGGATCCCTGGATACATCGTCGCCATGGTCGCGGGAACGTTGCTGGTGGTTGCGTTCCGGTTGCCGGTGGAAACGATCGGGACGCGCTTCGGTGGCATTCCTTCAGGGTTTCCGCATTTTCATGCTCCGGTGTTGAGCTATCAGCTTGTCCGCAGCCTGACGTCTCCGGCCATCACGATTGCGATGCTGGGCGCGATTGAGTCGCTGATGTCGGCGGTCGTTGCCGATCGCATGAGCGGGGATACGCACAATCCCAATGTGGAGTTGATCGGTCAGGGCATCGCAAATATTTTTTCGCCAATGTTTGGAGGCCTGCCGGCAACAGGCGCTATTGCCAGAACCGCAACAAATATCCGGTCGGGAGGAAAAACCCCGCTGTCAGGGATGGTGCATGCGCTGACCTTGCTGGTGCTGGTGCTGGTGGCGGCTCCGCTGGCCAAGTTCATCCCGCTGAGCGCGCTGGCGGCCATCTTGATGGTGGTCTGCTACAACATGGGCGAATGGCATGAGATACCGCAACTGCTGAAGCTGTCGCGGCTGGAAATTGGCACCTGGATGGTGACGCTTTCGCTGACTGTATTTGTGAATCTGACGGTCGCGGTGGAAGCCGGAATGATTCTGGCAGCCTTGATTTTTATTCGCAAAGTGACGTCTACGACTACGGTCACGCGGGTCACGGACGAATATCTGGAGGAAGGATCAGATCACACGCTACCGGACAAAGAGATTCCCCCGTACGTTGTCATCTTGCGGATTCATGGTCCGTTTTTATTTGGGTCCGCGGAGAAGATCGCCGACGTCAGCAAAGACCTAACGGAGTGGCCTCCGGTGGTGATTCTTCGCCTGCGAAACATGACGGTGATCGATTCGACGGGACTGCAATCGCTGCAGCGATTCGCGGATGAAGTACATGGTTCCGGGCGGACACTGATTCTTTGCGGGGCGCGGGAACAGCCGGCGAGGCTGATGCAGCAGGCGGAGTTTGAGCAGCATGTTGGCGCGGAAAACATTTGTCCTCACGTGCGCGCAGCGCTGGAGCGCGCCAACGCAGTGTATTTGATGTCTGGCGGACGATGGAAATCCGTCGAAGACGAGACCTCCTCGCTGGCGGACGCGCTTGGCTTTGGGCTATGAAGCTGGTGGAGACCACAGATTTCCGGCCAGGCTCGGCGATCTCCAATAAAATCGATTCAATCCACCATGCGGGAAAGATTCGAGTTCGGATTGGTGTGGCTCCTGGTAAAGACGCTGGGGCTGTTACCGCGCGGCATGGCGCGCAAAGTAGGCGCCACGATCGGCCGGCTGGCATATGCGACCACGCCGAGACTACGACGCGTGGGGCTGAGAAACCTGGCGCTGGCATTTCCTGAGAAGCCGGAAGCCGAACGCGAAACGATTCTGCGCGGGATGTACCGACAGCTGGGATGGCAGCTGGCGGAATTTTGTCACATGCCGGGGTACACGCTGGATCGCGCCAGCCAATTTATCCGCTACGAAGGCCTGGAGCATTACCTTGCGGCGAAACAACGCGGCAAGGGCGTGCTGGTGCTGACCGGACACCTGGGCGCGTGGGAGATGTCCAGTTTCTATCATTCGCTGGCAGGTTATCCGATGGGTATGGTGATTCGGAAGTTGGATAATCCGTGGGTGAATCGGCTGGTGAATGATATTCGCACGCAACATGGAAATCGCGTGTTGCCGAAGGATGACTTTGCCCGCGGATTGATTGCTGCGATGCGAGCGGGGGAAACCGTCGGCGTGCTGATGGATACGAACATGACGCCGCCGCAGGGCGTGTTTGTGGACTTCTTTGGACACGCTGCATGTACAGCGTCCGGAGTGGCACGGGTTGCTTTGCGTACCGGAGCTGCGGTTCTGCCGGGATTTCTAGTGTGGCAACCGGCAGAAAAAAAATATGTGCTGCATTTTCTGCCGGAGCTGCAACTCGTGGACACTGGCGATACGGAACGTGATGCCACGGTGAATACACAGATGTTTACGACCGCACTGGAGAGCGTGATTCGGCAGTATCCAGAGCAATGGCTGTGGGTACATCGGCGATGGAAGACACGACCGCCGGGGGAAGAGGCGATTTACTAGCGAACAGCTTCACTGCGCGTGGTGCTTTCAATCCCAGGTTATGTGGAGGGTGGGCCGAGTTCGCGCTTTCGGTCAAGCCGAAATGGCGGCGCTCGGCTACCATAGCGCTATGCTAACGTTGCGGCAACTCGCGGACGCGCTACAGGCGCAGTATATTCCCTGCTCAACGCAGGCCGGAGAAAGGAATTCCTCGGCGGCAGAAAGTGTGGAGCGCGTGGCCAGCGTGCGCAACGCAACGCAGACTTCCCTTACCTTTGCTGAAAGCGAAGCCACATTGCAGGAGGCGCTGGCGTCGGCGGCCGCTGCGGTGCTGGTGACTCCAGAAATCGCTAAGGCATTTCCATCTGATGAGACGCTGCTGAAAAAGCCGTTGTTGCTGGTCGCTCAGCCTCGGCTGGCGTTTGCCAAAGCATCTCAATACCTGCGGGCCGCGAAGGCAAGCACGGGTGTTCATCGCACCGCTATTCTGGCCTCCAGCGTGAAGCTGGCGGAGGACGTTTCGATCGGAGCCTACGCCGTGCTGGGCGAGCATGTCGAAATTGGAGCGCGAACGCGTATCGGAGCTGGGTGCGTATTGGCCGATGGCGTGAAGATCGGCGCGGATTGCACGCTGTATCCGCGAGTCGTGATCTATTCCGGCGTGGAGTTGCGAGACCGGGCGCAGGTGCATGCCGGATGCGTGCTGGGTTCAGACGGGTTCGGCTACGTGCGCGATGCGGAGACCGGCGCGTACACTCAGTTTCCGCAGCAGGGCACGTTGATAATTGAGGAGGACGTCGAGATTGGCGCCAACACCACCATTGACCGGGGCGCGCTGGAAGAGACGCGGATCGCACGTGGCACAAAGCTGGATAACCTGGTGCACATTGGCCATAACGTGCAGGTGGGACGTAACGTGGTGATGGCAGCGCAGACTGGGATTTCCGGCAGCAGCACCGTAGGCCATGGCGCGATTCTAGGTGGGCAGGTTGGCATTGGCGAGCATGCAGATGTCGGAGAAGGTGTGATTCTGGGCGGCGGCGCTGGCGTGTTGAGCAAGAAGAAGCTGCGCGGTGAGGGCATTGTCTTTTGGGGACGACCGGCACAGCCGTTGCGTGAATACCTGAAGGGCCTGGCGACGCTGGCCAGGCTGGCACGAAAAGCAAAGGAATAGAGCCGTGGCTATTGTTGTGGTTGGCGGGCATACGCGGAACATCGGCAAAACGTCCGTGGTGGCAGGGCTGATCGCTTCCCTTCCGCAGATGGAGTGGATCGCCTTTAAGGTGACGCAATTTGGCCATGGAATCTGCTCCGCGAATGGCGAGCCCTGCGACTGTGAGACCGACGCGCATACCGTCGCGGTGACGGAGGAACACTCCTCCGACAGCGGGACCGATAGCGCACGATTTCTGGCGGCGGGTGCGGTGCGTTCCTATTGGGTGCGGACCCGGCAGGGGCAACTCGCGGAGGCGATGCCGCGAGTGCGAAAAGAGCTGGTGCGGGCGAAGAACGCCATTTTGGAATCGAACACCATTGTGCGGTTTTTGAAGCCAGATCTATACCTGACCGTGCTCGATCCGTCGATTAAGGACTTTAAACCCTCGGCACAATACTTTCTGGATCGCGTGGACGCAGTGCTGTGGAGCGGAACGCAATCTGTACCAGAGGAGGCGGCCTGGCCATCGGAATGGCTGCCGTTGTTGCGAGGTAAGCCACATTTTTTTGTTGGTGCACCCGGCTACACAAACGACGCGTTGACAGCGTTTGTGCGAGAGCGGGTGACATTTGGCTGCTAGCGGTTAGCGGTCTGTGGCAAAAGCTGGAATTTCTGATTTATTTCCCAGGACTGAAACCCATCTGTTTTGCGCCGAGTATGGCACGGATAAAGTCGTGCCCTGAAACACATCGAGCAGAATCCGTGGTTCTGAGAGCTGAAGGCTAGTGGCTAAGAGCTAATAGATGTGGAAGTCGATGGAAATATCCATGCGTACAGCTACTGGCTTGCCAGCCAGGGTGGCGGGCTTGAAGCGATATTGCTTGACGGATTCCAGAGCCTTCTCATCCAGGCCCATGCCCAGGTGTTGCACTACCTTCGGGTCGCGCGGCATTCCGTGGGCGTCGATAATTACTTCCACAACGCAAAGCCCCTGATATTTCGCCATGCGCGCCTGCTCGGAAAACTCCGGCTCGGGCGCAAAGATCACCACTGGCGGACGAACGCCGCCGCCGACCTGATAGACTCCGCCGCCATAGCCGCCGCCTGATCCCGGCCCGACGCCTGCGCCGGAACCTGAACCGACGCCACCGCTATTTCCGGAGCCGATACCGCCGGCGCTGCCGGTGCCGTTGGAGGCGGGTCCACGAACAGTGGTCAAGGGATCGCCGAGATTCGGCATGTTGCTGTTGGGAAGGTTGATGTTTTTCGGCATCACCACCGTGGGTTCAACCGCGAGCTTGGGCTTGGGGTTGCGAATGATCTCATCGGGAGGAACAAACTGCGTTTTCGCGATAGGAGGCAGTTTACCCACTGCCGCAGGCGTGATGCTGCGATCTCCGCCGCCGCCGCCGCCGCCCATCGGCTTTTGGCCGAGGGGCAGGAAGGGCGTGACGTTGAAGTTGGGTGGAGGAACGACTTCCGCGACCGCGGGCCGCTTGGGACGCCAGAAGATGACTGCCAGGATGAGCGCAAGCACAGCCAGATGAATGCCGACTGAGATGAAACTCGATTTGCGATCATGGGGCCGCTCCAGCGGGTTTGACACCGCGACGGCATGCGATTCCAATTGCAAGGGAGGCAGCCGACGGGGAAAGAATATTTCGCGAAAATCCTCGTAGATACCGACCCAAATGGGTTCCTGATAGAAGGGATCGGCGACGGGAACGGGCTTTGATTTCAGCTGCAGCGCGGGCTGCGGACGGGGGAAAAACCGGGCACGGAGATTCTCTGTCAGCGAGGACCAAAACGAAGGATCTCCCGCGACCGTGCTCGAAAGGGACGGCTGCGGGAGCTCTCGTGATTTGTTTTTCTCGATTTCAGGCGGTATCAGAAGCTGATTCGACATCCATAACCCATTTTCGACTGCTCGCGAGTGGGGACTCTCGGTCGCCGCGGTGACCTACCTGCTTTAATTATGCTGGATGCAGGCTTTACTTGTCGTCTTCGCCGAAATCCTTCCATGTATTCCAGGGCATTCGATCCAGTGTTACGAGTCAACTGGCAAGACTCAATCGGCTGAAAAAATCCTCAGGTTATCGAGAACGACACGGATATCGATAACGTTAATGCTTTAGACGCTTCACCAGCCAATCCGTTTTGCTCCCCAGACCGATGATGCGAGGTATGCATTTATCATAGTGGAGTAGGAGAAACTTTGCTTCGGAGAAGATATGCCCGCTGGGCCTGATTTAAAGGCGACCCTGAACCTGCCACACACCGATTTCCCGATGAAGGCCAATCTTCCCCAGAATGAGCCGAAACGGCTGGCTGCGTGGGAGGAATCTCAGTTGTACGCGCAGATTCGTGCGGCGCGTCAGGGCGCTCCTGTGTATCTGTTGCATGACGGCCCGCCGTACGCGAATGGACCCATCCATCTGGGTCACGCGATGAATAAGTGCCTGAAAGATTTTGTGGTGAAGTCGAAGACCATGGCGGGCTACGATGCCCCGTATGTTCCGGGCTGGGACTGCCATGGGTTGCCGATCGAAATCAAAGTAGATGAGCAGCTGGGTCGCAAGAAGCTGGAAATCCCTGCAGTGGACGTGTTGCGCGCCTGCCGCGAGTACGCCGGAAAATATGTCGATCTGCAGCGCGAGCAATTTTTGCGCCTGGGAGTGCTGGGACAATTCGACCACCCGTATTCGACGATGTCAAAAACGTATGAAGCGCGGGTGCTGGAACAGTTCTTCGAGTTCTTCGAAGCGGGATTTGTCTACAAAGGATTGAAGCCGGTCTACTGGTGCATCTACGATCGTACGGCACTGGCCGAAGCGGAGGTGGAATATGAAATGCACACCAGTCCCAGCGTCTATGTGCGCTACCGAATGACGAGCGATCCTGCGGTACTGGATGCCGCGCTTGCCGGCAAGCAGGTGAACACGATCATCTGGACGACCACGCCGTGGACGTTGCCGGCATCGCTGGCGGTGGCCTTTCATCCGGATTTTGAGTATGTCGCGCTGGAAGCGGACGGACAGGTGTACATCGTTGCCGAATCTCTGGCGAAGTCTGTGGCCGAGGCCATCGGGTTCAACGATGCGAGAGAAATTGTGCGTTTCGCTGGACGGAAATTGGAGCGCACGACATTTCAGCATCCGTTTTTAGAGCGCAGCATTCTGGGCGTGCTCGCGGACTACGTGACGGCGGATACCGGCACGGGCGCGGTCCATACAGCTCCAGCGCACGGTGCGGATGACTTTTATACTGGCGTGCGGTATGGGCTGGATCCAACATGCAATGTGGACGGCGCGGGACGGCTGCACAATGGATTGCCGGAGTATGAAGGCAAAAAGGTTTTTGCGGCGAATGAGCCGATCATCGAATTGCTGAAGGAGCGCGGTGCGCTGCTGGCGCGGGTGGATATTAATCACTCGTATCCGCACTGCTGGCGTTGCCACAATCCGGTAATTTTTCGAGCCACCGAACAGTGGTTCATCAACATGGAAACACCGATGGAAAATCCGGATGGTTCGGCGGCTACATTTCGCACACGAGCGCTCGACGAAATCAAGAAAGTGCGCTGGGATCCAAGCTGGGGCGAAGAACGCATCGCCAACATGATTGCGACGCGGCCAGACTGGTGTATCTCTCGCCAGCGCATCTGGGGCGTGCCGATTGCGGTGTTCCTGTGCGAGAAGTGCCATGCACCGCTGAAGGATTCTGCAATCTTCCGCAGAGTGGTTGAACTGTTTGAAGAGGAAGGTGTGGAGGCCTGGCATACGCATTCGCCGGAAGAAATTCTCCCGCCGGGAACAACCTGCCAGACTCCAGGTTGCGGCAGTCAGAAGTTCGAAAAAGAGATGGACATTCTGGATGTGTGGTTCGAGTCCGGTTCGAGCCAGGCCGCTGTGCTGGGCGAAAAGGCCGGCTTTGGATTGGGGTGGCCTGCGGATTTGTATTTGGAGGGCGGCGACCAACATCGCGGATGGTTCCATACTTCCCTGCTGTGCAGCGTGGGCACGAAGAATGCGGCGCCGTATCGTCGCGTGGCGACCTGCGGATGGACGCTGGACGATCAGGGTCGCGCGTTGTCGAAGTCGCGCGGAAATGACATTGGTCCGACCGAAGTGGCTGCCGAGCTGGGCGCGGATATTATTCGCCTGTGGGTTGCGTCGGTCGATTTCCGCGAAGATGTGGTGGCGACGATTCCGCTGTTGAAGAGGCTCGCGGAAGATATCTATCGCAAGCTTCGCAACACGTTTCGTTTTCTGCTGGGGAATTTGGGCGATTTTAACCCTGACACCGATGCATTACCGTTCGAGCAGTTGCTGCCGATGGATCAATACATGCTGGCGCGAACTGCGGAGCTGACGACGAAAGTGCTTCGCTGGTACGAGGAGATGGAATTTCATCGCGTGTACCAGGCCATCAACGAGTTTTGTACCGCCGACCTGAGCGCAATGTATCTCGATTTGCTGAAGGATCGGATGTACACCTTTGCGCCCAACAATCCTGCGCGCCGTTCCGCGCAGACCGCAATTGGACGCATTGCAGAGGCGTTGGTTCTGTTGACCGCGCCCTACCTAAGTTTCACTGCTGAGGAGGTATGGCAATATCTACCCGCCACAGTGAAGAGCCGTGAGCCGAGTGTGCGGCAGGCACTCAATTCACGGCAGCATTACCCGGGTCCCCCAACAAAAAGCGGCCGCGAACCGAGTGTTCATTTAGCGCTCTTTCCGCGGCCGCAAGATATCGCACCTGCCCATGCGGCAGAATTGCTGGGTGACTGGAAACAACTTTTAGCGGTACGCGATGACGTGCTGAAGAGCCTGGAAGAGGCGCGGAAAGAGAAGCGCATCGGCAAGGCACTGGAAGCCAAGGTGCGCCTGCAAGTTCCCGCCGGGCTGAATCCGTTATTGCGCAAATATGAGTCGAGCTTGAAAGAATTATTTAATGTGTCGCAGGTGGAACTGGTCGCAGCCTCCGAGCCCAATGGATCGGGTACGCTGCAGGTAACGACGCTGCCGGCCGATGGCGCGAAATGCGAGCGCTGCTGGAACTATTCCGTGCATGTGGGTGAGAGCCACAAATGGCCGACCGTGTGCGAACGCTGCGTAGCAGCCCTGGAAGCGATTGGCGCGCCCGCCATGGGCGCGGAGGTGGCGGCTGCGGCCGTGGGAAATTCGAAAAAGGATGGGCAGTGAGCGCAGCCTCAAATGTTAGCAGTACACGTTATTCTCACCTGAAACTTCTTCTGATTACCGTCGCAGTCTTCGTCGCCGATCGTTTGAGCAAGCTGTGGATTCTGCACCATATTATTTCCGGGCAGGAAATCACCATCATTCCGCACTTTTTTCATCTGTCGCACGTATACAACAACGGCGCGGCATTCAGCCTGTTCTCCGACACGCCGTCTCCGAATAAAGTGCGTTGGATGTTGATCGGATTTTCTCTGGTCGCGATCGCGATTGTGCTGTTCGTGTTTATGAAAGCCGGGCGGCGTGTGAACCTGACCAGCATTGCGCTGGCACTGGTGCTGGGTGGCGCGATTGGAAATCTGTATGACCGGCTGGCGTATCGCTACGTGATCGATTTTCTGGCGTTCAATTTTTCCAGTTATCATTATCCGGATTTCAACGTTGCCGATTCCTGCATTGTGATTGGCGCGGCCTTGCTGTTGATTGAAGTGTTTCGCGCGCCGAAGTCGGCTTTTTCAGACTAAGCCGGAGTGCTGTGATGGAGAACCTAGCCGCATCGAAAGGATGAGTGCATGAAACTTCTCTGCTGTTTTTTACTGCTGGTTCCCTTTGCCGCAGCGCAAACCACTCCGGCGCCGGCCGCAGCACCACAAACTGCCACGCAGGCCGCGCCGGCGACACATCCCGAAAGCGAGTATCAGCGAATGCATGACGAGCAATTGCTGACTGACTTTGGCGATTTGGCGAGATACAGCGAGGCGAATGCGGAACTGGGCCCACCCGCCCCCGGCGAGAACCGTGTCGTGTTCATGGGAGATTCCATCACCGACGCGTGGGGACATCCTGTCGGCGTATTCTTCCCCGGTAAGCCATATGTGAACCGCGGCATCAGCGGCCAGACCACGCCACAAATGCTGGTGCGTTTCTGGCCGGATGTGATTGCGCTGCAGCCCAAGGTGGTTGTGATTCTGGCGGGAACGAACGACATTGCCGGCAATACCGGTCCAACAACGCCCACGTCGATCGAAGACAATTTGATGGCGATGGTGGACCTGGCGAGGGCGAATGGAATCCGCGTGGTCCTATCCTCAATTTTGCCGGCCGCTGCGTATCCATGGAAGCCGGGCATTGATCCGAGAGCAGAAATTTCCGCGATCAACAGCTGGATGCGTGATCTATGCGAGAAGAAACATTATGTCTATCTCGACTACTATTCGGCCATGGTCGATTCCAACCAGGGCATGAAGAAGGCCTTGACCATTGACGGCGTGCACCCCAACGCCGATGGCTACGAAGTCATGACACCTCTCGCAGAGCAGGCGATCGCTAAGGCTCTCAAGTCAAAGGAAAAATAGCCCGCGCACGGTAATTCACCAGAGCATCCAGCCCGCTAGAGCAGCGATGAATGCTGCCAATTTTTAACCCTCCAAAATTCATTGCTAAGTCTGTAGACGGAGCCTACAATTCGGTCTCGTTCCTATCTCCTAATGCTGTGGAGGCCTACAGTCATGATGACCAAATCTACTTCCGGTTTCTTCTACCGCGCATTCACCGGGCTCTTGGTGCTCGCTGTGTGTGCGCTTCCATCGTTGGCGCAAATGCAGAATGAAGGCAACTCACATCCGCAAAAAATGTTAGGCGGGTGGTTCGAGGAATGGAGCATTTATTACGCGGGGTACAACATTGCGAACTTGCAGCAGAATCATGTTGCCGATAATTTGACGGACCTGTTCTATGCATTCGCGAATGTGACGGCATCAAGCACCGATCCCTCTTCCGACACTTGCGCCTATGCCGATACGTGGGCCGATTATTCCACGCCATATCTTCCCAGTGTCAGCGGCGCACCGTACACGGGCCCTCTCTACGGAAATTTCGCAGCCATTCAACAGTTGAAGCAGCTCCATCCAAAATTGAAGGTCTTGATGGCCATCGGCGGCGCGTCTGCAGCCAACACGGCGGCTTTCTCCCTGGCGGCCAGCACAGCAGCCGGCCGGAAAGCCTTGGCCGCCTCCTGTATCAACATGTTTGTCCAGGGCAACATTGCTCCAGGAATTACAGCTCCCGGATTGTTTGACGGCTTCAACATTGACTGGGAATTTCCAACAGCCGCCGATAAAACGAACTTCACCGCGCTGCTGACGGAGTTCCGCAGCCAGTTGAATGCGCTGTCGCGGACAACCCACAAGCAGTACATCATGTCATTCGATGGCCCAGCGGGATCGCAGAATTACGTCAACATCGATCTCCGCGCCGCCGCACAGCAGGTCGACTTTATCACTGTGGACGGTTACAACTATGCCGGGTCCTGGGACACGCAAACCAACCATGCCTCGGCTCTGTTCGACGATCACCAGGATCCCGACTACGGGCAAGACCTTGACATCAACGACACGGTCACGGCCTATCTGAAGGCCGGAGTTCCACCCTCGAAATACACCATGGGAGTTCCGCTGTACGGAGCAGGCTGGGGCGGCGTGCCCAACGTAAACCACGGCCTGTATCAGGAGTCGACAGGTCCATCCGCGGTTCTGTTGACCAACGGTTCCGGACCGTGCCCGGATCTAAGCGGAAATACGCCGGGCTGCGACACTCTGCTGACACCTGGCCTGGCCACCTATACCACGCTTTCGAACCTGACGAGCAACGGATACTCCAGCTATTTCGACGCACGGCGGGTCGCAGTAACTCTCTACAATCCAACCACCCAAACTTTCTTCACCTACGACAATCCGACATCGGCATTTTTGAAGATGGTCTACATCAACCATCGCGTACCCGGCGGCCTTGGAGGTGCCTATGTATGGGCGCTGAAAGACGACGATGCCAATGGCACCATGGTGAAAACGATGGCCAAGGGGCTACAGTACTGACGCGAACGGAACTGTCCCAATCACGGATATTGCGAGGCCGGCCAAGCGCTTGCCTCGCAACCTTCGCTGGCTGTGTGTGTTTTTATTTGTAGATGTCCTGGAACGCGAACGTTCCCAGGAAGATGCCGTGGGACACGGGCGGCTTGGTGGTTGATGTGTCGACCGGATAAGGCTCGCCATTGAGCGTAGGAAATCCCCAGATTCGGCCCGTTTGCAAATCCACAACCATTTTGCCGTAAACATTCTGGCTTCCGTCGGGAGCGCGTATCAACTGCGTGCCTGGTTCGATGTAGAGTGGCGCGAAGTTTTGTGTCTGCGCCGCAGCGAGCTGGGGCTGACGTAAGGGCTTCAAGGCAATGGCGATGAGCGCCACTGCGATGACCAGTAGCAGGATATTGGTAGTCGTGGGATTCTTCATGATGCTCCTCTTGACGGATCGATTAACGTCCAGGACGCAGTGTTTCGAGTGACCAAAACATCGAATCTTTTCACGATCCCATGCTAGACGGTATACGACCCCACCATTGCAACGCTGTAAACTAGAAAGATGCGGCAGTGTGCGATTTGGGCGCTGCCAACCCCTCTGCAGAGACTTGTGGCCCAATGGATTCGATCACGGTTCGCGGCGCGCGCGTTCACAACCTGAAGAATATCGACTTTGAGATTCCACACGGCCAGTTGACGGTCGTAACCGGCGTTTCAGGCTCGGGGAAATCTTCGCTTGCGTTCGACACGATTTATGCCGAAGGCCAGCGTAGGTATGTGGAGTCGCTATCGGCTTACGCGCGGCAGTTCCTGGAGCGGATGGAAAAGCCGGACGTCGATCAGATTGATGGGCTGGCTCCGGCGATTGCGATCAAGCAGAAAAATTCGACGCGGAATCCTCGCTCCACGGTTGCGACGGCAACGGAAATTTACGATTACCTGCGGCTGCTGTTTGCGCGTTGCGGAACCATGGTCTGCCTGACCTGCGGCAACATCGTAAAGCGCGACAGTGTGGATGAAATTGCGGAAGCGGTGCTGAACCTGCCGGAGTCGACGCGAATTCTGGCGCTGTTTCCGGTGGTGTTGCCGGATGTAACCGACGAGAGTAAAAAGTCCGCTGCAAAGAAGAAGGTTGCCAAGAAGGTCGCTAAGAAAGCAGCCGCAGCGCCGACGAAAAAAGATGGCAAGCCGGTGACGAAGGCGGAAGCCGCACGGGTTGCATTGGCCGCCGTGACACGGACGGCGGCGAAGATCAATCGCTATGCGACGGAGTACGTGCCGGATGCGCCGGAGGTCGCGGAAGCGCCGATAGATCCGCGGCGGCAGCGGTTGGGAGAGTTGCGCCAGCGCGGGTTTAACCGGCTGTATCAAAATGGAAAAATCGTTGAATTCTCCACGCCGGAGTCGCTGCTGGAACTGGATTTTTCGCAGCCAATATTTGTGCTGATTGATCGGATCGTTGTTTCGGCTGAGGCGCGTGCGCGGGTTGTGGATGCGGCGGAGACAGGCTATCGAGAAAGCGGAGAAGTCGTTTTCGAAGTGGTTCCGCGAACCCCTGACGGCGAGCCTGAAACCACGCCGAAGGATCGGCAGCAGCTGCGTTTTTCAGGCGCGTACGCCTGCAGCCATTGCAACCGCGTCTATCGTGAGCCGGAGCCGCCGCTGTTTTCATTCAACAATCCTTATGGCGCCTGCGCGCGCTGTGAAGGATTCGGCAACACCATCGACTTTGATCTGGACCGGATCATTCCGGATAAGACGCGCACGCTGAATGAGGGCGCGATCGATCCCTGGGTGAGACCGAAATATCGGCCGATGTTCGGCGAGTTGCGACGCGCTGGGAAAGAAAGAAATCTTCCATTGGATGTGCCGTGGAAGGATCTTTCGCAGGAGCATCAGGATTTTATTCTGAACGGCGACAAGTCGTTCCCCGGCATTCGAGGATTTTTGGCGCATCTGGAGCACAAGAAATACAAGCTGTATGTGCGCGTGTTCCTGAGCAAGTATCGCGGGTACGCGTTGTGCCCGGAGTGCAATGGAAAGCGGCTGCGTGCCGAGGCGCGTGCAGTGAAAATTGATGGGCGCGACATTTGCGACGTGACCGCGCTGACGGTGGGTGAGGCGCAGGCATTCTTTGCGCAACTGCAATTGAGCCCGGCGCAAATGGAGTTGGCGGGAAGGATCCTGGAAGAAGTTCGACAACGGCTGGGATTTCTGAATGATGTGGGCCTGGACTATTTGTCGCTCGATCGGCTGTCTTCGACGCTGTCGGGCGGCGAGGCGCAGCGGGTGCAGCTGGCAACATCGCTGGGATCGCAGCTGGTGGGCGCGATGTATGTGCTGGATGAACCGTCGATAGGACTGCATCCGCGGGATACGGGCCGGCTGATTCGAATTCTGGAAGGCTTGCGCGACCTGGGCAACACCATCCTGGTGGTCGAGCACGATGCGGATATTATTCGTGCGGCAGATTATCTATTGGATCTTGGACCGGGTGCGGGGGAGCTGGGCGGGAAATTGCTGGCATCGGGAACATTGCCGGAACTGATGCGGTCGCAGAGTTCCTTGACGGGAAAATATTTGCGCGGCCAGCTTGCAATTCCAGTTCCCTCGCGGCGGCGAACTCCTGGAAATGAGCGGCTGCGACTGACGGGAGCGCGCGCACATAATTTGCGTTCGGTCAGCTGCGACATTCCGCTGGGCATGTTGACGTGCATCACGGGCGTTTCTGGATCAGGAAAATCGACGCTGGTGCATGATGTGTTGTATCGCGCGCTGGCGCATCGCCTGGGTGAAGGCGATATCGCCGATCCGACACACCTGTACAACACGCTGGACGGCTCGCAATATCTGGATGGAGTGGTGTTGGTGGATCAGTCGCCGATCGGGCGCACTCCACGATCGAATCCAGTGACCTATATGAAGGCGTTTGACGGGATTCGCGATTTGTTTTCTTCGTTACCGGATGCAAAACGAAGAGGCTATACGGCTGGATTTTTTTCGTTCAACGTGCCCGGCGGTCGATGCGAAGTTTGCCAGGGCGATGGCACGGTTACGGTGGAGATGCAATTTCTAGCGGATGTCGAGCTGCCGTGCGAGGAATGCAATGGCACGCGCTTCAAGGCAGGTGTGCTGGAGATTCGCTACAAAGGAAAGAACATCCACGACGTGCTGAACATGACGGTGAAAGAAGCGCTGCAATTTTTTGCGGGGCACGTCAAGATTCAGGATCGGCTGCGCGTGCTGGACGATGTTGGCCTGGGATACGTGCGGCTCGGGCAGTCGGCGACGACGCTTTCCGGTGGCGAGGCGCAGCGCGTAAAACTGGCTTCGCACCTGGCGAACGCGAGACCAGCAGGCGGCAAGCGCGCGAAGAATCGCTTGCTCTATATTCTGGATGAACCGACGACCGGATTGCATTTTGACGATGTCAGCAAACTGCTCTCTGCACTGCGACAGTTGATTGATGGTGGCGGATCATTGCTGGTGATTGAGCATAATCTGGATGTATTGAAGGCGGCCGACTGGGTCATCGATCTTGGCCCGGAGGGCGGACGTCGCGGTGGTGAGATTGTGGCCGTGGGCACGCCGGAGCAGATCGCGGCAGTTCCCGGGTCGCATACAGGGGAATGGCTGGCACGCGTGTTACAGACCGCGAACCAGCGCGAGAATTTGGCAGTAGCAGGAAAACGATGAAGCAATCGGTAGTGTTTCGATATGTGCTGGCGGCAGCGTTTCTCGCCTCGGCAGTGTGGACGCAAGCGCAGACGACACCGCTTCCTCCGGGAACGTCGGAGCCCGGGGTGAATGCTCCGACCTCAGCAACGACGTACATGAATGAGGCTGAAACTGCGATCGCGCAGCAGCAATACGATCATGCGGTCGCGCTATTGAACAAGGCGGAGGCAGTGGAGCCGGAAGATTCGCCGGAGAATGCGCGAATCGATTACGATCGCGGCTACATTGAGCAGGCGAAACACCAGAATGCAACGGCAGAGGCCAACTACCGCAAGGCGGAGCAGATCGACCCGAAGCAATTTGAGTCGCATGCTGCGCTGGGACATCTGCTGGCGTCGCAACAACAATGGGCGGACGCGCGGCATGAGTTGGAAACGGCAGTGACACTGCAGCCTGCAAGCGGCGATGCGCATGAGATGGTCGCGAGCGCTGCGCGCACGCTGGCTCGTGTCGATGCGGAGATGCATGATGCTTCCGCTGCCAGCGACGCCCTGTTGCTGGCACTCCAGCTGACGCCGGAGCAGCCGGACGATACGCTGTTCGCTGCGCAGCTTGCGGAAGATGTCGGCGACTATGACGGTGCGGGCAAGGAATACAAAAAGATTCTCGCGAGGGATCCGAATTCCATCGCTGCGACCGAAGGATTAGCGCGGGCTTTGATTCACGAGGGCAAGTTTGCGGATGCGGACGCTGTGTTGCATCCCGCATTAACGCAAGAGCCGAACGATCCAACCTTGCTGGCGCTGTCTGTCACTGCGCTGGCCGGGCAAGGAAACACTTCGGCGGCGGTGTCGCAACTGGAATCGCTGCATCAACAGAATCCCGAACAGCCTGCGGTGACGCGCATGCTGGCGGATCTGTACAGCAGCGCGGGACATGCCGACAAGGCAGCGCCCCTGTATCAGGAATTGCTGGTGAACGACGGCAACAATCCTGATCTGTTGACGGCAACCGCGGAAAACCTGATGCGCCAGCAACAATGGTCAAACGCAGTCGACACGTTTCAGAAGTCGCTGCAGATTCAGCCGGCGCAAGAGGATGCGTGGAGCGGGCTTGCCTTTGCCGCGTGGAGAAATGGGCAATATCCGCTGGTGTTGACGGCGCTCGATCATCGGTCGCAAACGTTAAGCGACAGCCCGGCAACATTATTTCTTCGCGCCACGGCATTGGATCATCTGCACCAAACCAGACAGGCGATCCAGTACTATCGAAAATTCCTCACCGCAGCCAATGACCAATATCCGGACGAAGTGCAACAGACAAGACAGCGTCTGAAGGCGCTGGAGAAATAGGCTGCCATTGCCGCGAGCGATGACATGGGTTGAGACTGCTTGGCGCCACATGCGAGGCGCTGACATTCCGCAGAAAAATTCTCTACAATCAGGACTGGAACCACCTGCAGAAGGGAACCTCGCTTTGACCGCATCGCCCCCAGCGCTTCTCCCCATGCTGGAACCTGACTCGCAAACTCCAACGTCCGGGCTGCGCCTGCAAGACATTTTTTCCGAGGAGTACCGGCGCCTGCGGCCGCGCGCTCCAATGCCGTTGTTCCATATCAGCTTCTACCCCTTTACCGGCGTGAATACGACCATTCGGCTGCGCGAGGGCAAGGCATTTGTACGACTCTCCGACATGCTGGAGGGCGCGCCGGATAGCGTGACGCGCGCGATTGCGCATATCCTGCTGGCAAAGCTCTATCGCAAGCCGATTGAGCCCGTCCATGCCAATCGTTATCGTCGACACCTCGGAAGCGAAGCGGTGATTCGCCGGGCAGAGATGGTACGGCGCAGCCGCGGCAGAAAAAATGTTTCTACCGCGCAGGGAGATACTTACGATCTGGACGAAGTCTTCGATCATCTGAATCGACAATTTTTTCATGGACTTCTAGGCAGGCCGGTGTTGACGTGGAGCGCGCATTCTGCGCGGCGGCAGCTGGGCCATTATGATGCGGCGCACAATACGATCGTGGTGAGCCGCGTGTTTGACCGGCCAGAAACGCCTCGCTATGCGATTGAATATCTGGTGTTTCACGAGATGCTGCATTTGAAGCATCCGGTAAAGATGCGCGGCGGACGCCGATGTGTGCACAGCCGCGAATTTCAGCAGGAGGAAAAAATGTTTCCTCAGTTGGAGCAGGTAAAGGAATTTCTCAAGAGGCTCTGATCGCTCAACTGGCCACCGTGTGGGTTGCGGGCTTATGTTTCCGCTTCTGCGCCTGGACGATGGTGTGCGGATGCCGTCTTGCCCAGACGATCAAAACCACACCGGCGACCATGGAGCCGATGCTGGCGACCTGGGCGTTGCTCATTCCGAAATAAATCTTTGGATTGATGCGAACAAATTCGACCAGAAAACGCGCCAATCCTGACCAGACGAGATATTCGCCGGTAATCATGCCGACAGGCCGGTCAACCTTTCCGCGATGCCACAAATACCAGGCGATCAGCAAGGCAACAATGAATTCATAGATCGGCGTTGGCTGCACGCGCTGCATCGTCGGAACCAGGCCATGTGGAAAACTGACGCCCCAGGGCAGCGACGTAGGAATCCCATAATCTCCATCTCCGGAAGTGAAGCAACCGAGACGACCCACCCCATAGCCCACAGCGGCAGCGGGCGCTGCCAGGTCCAACATGCCCAGTGCGCCTACCTTGGCGACCCTTCCCTGCCACATCAGGACGAGGATGGCAGCGACAAGCCCGCCGAACCAGGCAAAGCCGGCGCGATCCAGCAGGAGCTGCATTGGAATCTGCATCAGCAGATGAGGCGACTCAAAGACGTGCCACAACTTGGCGCCGATAATCCCGGCCACGGTGGCCAGCGCGGTGACGTTGATGGCATCCGCCTCGACGCCTTTACGCTGAAAATTCTTATAGAGCACCCAGCAGCCGGAAACGGCGGCAAGCCAAAGCAAGATGCCGAAAGTACCAATTTGAAAGTGACCAATGTGGATAAATGGATACATGCCAGACAGAATTCCCTACATCTTCAGTATATGGGAAGTGAGCGGGTAGCACCTTTGACCGAAGATTGCCCTCAGGAACCCGCGGCTCACGCAATCTTCAAGATTCCGTCCTACAATCAGCGATAGATAGAACCTTCCATGGCAAACGCAACCACCAACCAGGCCCTCGAGTGTCTTTTGACGCAGAAGCAGATTCAACAGCGGGTCAACGAATTAGGGGCAGAAATCAGCCGCGATTTCGCTGGAAAGAGGATTATGCTGATCGGGGTGTTGAAAGGCGCGGCGATCTTTGTCGCCGACCTGGCGCGGGCCGTCACGGTGGACTGCACGTTCGACTTTCTGGCCGTTTCAAGCTATGGCATGGCAAAGCGTTCCAGCGCCGTCCGGTTGATTAAAGACGTCGATCAACCGATCGAAGGCCGGAACGTCATCTTGGTTGAGGACATTCTGGATACCGGGAGGACACTTTGTTACTTGAAAAATATGTTGCTGGCGCAAGGCCCCGCTACACTGAAAATCGCGGCGTTTCTGGACAAGCCTGAAAGGCGCCTGTGCAATATCCAAGCGGACTATGTCGGCTTCTCGATTCCCAACCGTTTTGTGGTCGGCTACGGCATGGATTTTGCGGAGCGATACCGAAATCTTCCAGACATTTGCATTATGGCAACAGATGCTGCCACCGACGTGTGGGAGTAGTAGAGTGGTTCTGCATCTAAAGGTATTAGATAGGAACTTCGAACTATGAGTGCTTCTTCTTCCCCTGAACTTGCAGACGAATTTGAAATTTCAAGCTTTGACGTCGCGGGCTTTGCCGCCAATGCGCTCCGCGACTGGCAAAGCTTGGCGGCGACCCTGGACCACACACTTTTGAAACCGGATGCAACCTCCGCCGACGTGTTGCGTTTGTGCGAGGAAGCAATGCACTATCACTTCGCCTGCGTCTGCGTCAACCCATGCTGGATCGCGTTGGCGCACAGCGCGCTGTCGGGTTCCGGCGTAGCCGTGGGCTCGGTAGTTGGATTTCCATTCGGAGCTTCCCTGACCCACAACAAACGTGAAGAAGGCGAGTCGGCGTTACGCATTGGGGCGCGAGAGCTCGACATGGTGATCCACATTGGCGCGCTGAAAAGCGGTGACAATGCGACCGTACAAAGCGACGTTCGCACCATGGTGGAGCTGGCGCACGATGCGGGCGGCACGCTGAAGGCGATTCTGGAAACCTGCCTGCTGACACTGGAGGAAAAGCTCCGCGCATCGGAACTTTGCGTTGCCGCGGGCGTGGATTTCCTGAAAACCAATACCGGATTTTCTACCGGAGGCGCGACGTTGGAAGACGTGAGTCTGCTGCGCGGAGTGGCCGGAGGCCGTTGCGGTGTGAAGGCTGCGGGCGGCATTCGCACACTGGATGCAGTTCGCGACATGCTGGAAGCTGGGGCCAGCCGCATCGGAACCTCATCCGGAGTGGCGATTCTGGAAAGCTACATGGAGCAACAGCACGCGGTAGAAAATTATCTGGCGGGACAGGGCGCTGCATCCTCAAAATAGTGCCGCGCGCGACGACTCCCGGGGAAAAGTTGTGGAACTCGTTGCGCGTTCCTAGGCTATTCTGAAGAGCGAGCCATGAGTCCCAACAAACGCAAATCCGCATCCGAGAATGCCGTGCCAGAGGTGCGGGAAACTCCGTCTGAGAACGCGTCGACCCGTCCCGACGCGCCCGCCCAGCACAACGGAACCGATTCCAAAAGTGCTGGAGGCCCCAAGCAGGCTGCAGAGCATCACGTATATGAGGGCGACTACCGCCCCAGCTCGGCCGTAACGCTTCGCAATGAGCCCAGAATCGATGCGGTGCAAGGGGACTTTCTCACCCGTCTCGCCGATGCACTGAACACCACGTTGGATTTGCAAACCTTGCTCCATCGCGTGGCCGACCTGGTGCGCGCCGTGATTGACTACCGCATTTTTGCGATTCTGCTGTTGAACGACCGCACCAACGAGCTACGCATGCGCTTCCAGATTGGGCATTCCGCGGACGCGGAGCGGTTGCGCATTCGCATGGGCGAAGGCGTGGTGGGACAAGTGGCGGAGCGCAGAGAGGCCATGCTGATTAACGATGTCAGCGTGCTTTCGAATTACATCGATGCAAACTCCCAGGTGCGCTCGGAGCTGGCCGTGCCGCTGGTGACCAAGAATCGCGTCATCGGCGTGATTGATATTCAATCCGAGCAGCCAAATTATTTTCGCCCGGAACACCTGCACCTGTTGCAACTGACGGCATCGCGCGTGGCGATTGCGGTGGAAAATGCGCGGTTGTATACGCGCATTTCGCGTCAGGCGCAATCGCTGGAATTGCTACATGAAATCAGCCGCGAGCTGACCTCGATTCTGGATCCGGAGCAGTTACTGGAGCGGGTTGGAAAATTGTTGCAGCGCGTGATTCCCTACCAGATGTTCGCCATCTGGATGCTGGATGAAAAAACCAACATGCTGATCCACCGCTTTTCGATTCGATTCGGGAAAACCGACAACTCCTTTTCTGAGCCGGTGCCACTGCAGCGCGGGCTGATTGGAGCGGCCGTCAGCACCCGGCAGACCATTACGGTGGGCGATGTACGTCAGGATCCGCGATACATCATGGTGCACCCCGAGACGCGGTCGGAGATGGCGGTGCCTCTAATTTACAAAGGCAAAGTCCTGGGCGTTCTGGACCTGGAACATACCAAGGCCCATTTTTTCAGTGAGGATAATGTGCATGCGGTGAGCACGCTGGCGTCACAGCTGGCGATTGCAATGGAAAACGCAGGCCTATATCAGCGACTGGCGCAGGAAGAGCAGCGCCTGGAAGACGATCTGACGATGGCGCGCAAGGTGCAGTTTCGCCTGATGCCGCAGACCGTTCCGGAGCCCGTACATGCGGAGGTTGCGGCACGTTTTGTGCCGGCGCGTACCATCGGTGGCGACTTATACGATTTTCTGGACTACGGCGACGGACGCACCGCCATTGTGCTGGGAGACGTGAGCGGCAAGGGTGCTGCGGGCGCCTTGTATGCGGCGCTGGTCAGCGGCGTGATGCGGTCGCTGGCGGCGCAGAAGCCTACGGCGGCCAACATGTTGGCGGCTCTGAACGATCAGCTGCAGGAAAGAAAACTGGACGCACAATACGTCACCATGCTGTTTGCGATCTGGAATGACAACGACAGGACATTGCAGGTCGCCAATGCGGGCGGTTGCCAGCCGCTGTACATTCGCGCCAAGGGCGTGGAGCCGATCCAGGCGACGGGAATTCCGCTGGGCATGTTTCCCGATGTTGAATATGAAGAGTTCACGCTGTCCACCCAGCCCGGCGACATGCTGGTGTTTTATTCCGACGGCATGATCGACGCGGAAAACGATCGCGACGAGATGTTCGATATGGATCGGCTGACGGCGGTGCTGGAAAAACATCGACACTGCTCCGCCTCCACCATGGTCGCGAACATCCTGAAAGAGGTTTCTGAATTTCAAGGGAACGTGGAACATTTCGACGACGAAACTGTGATCGCACTGCGTGTGATCGATCCCAAGAAGCCGGTGAAATGCTGAAAGCGTAGCGCCAGCTTTTGGGTCCTCAGGCGCGCAAAACGAAGCGGGAACGCATATCTTCGCCGTACCACATGATGTAGTTGGTGCCCCAGGCGTTGTTGAAGAGATTGACATGCATGCCGTTGGAGAGGTCGGGCTGGTCCTTGGAGAAATTCAGCGGTGATTTTTTCCCCGTGGCGACCAGCGGCGAGTCGATCGGCTCGACAACGAACAATCCCTGGTGATCCTTGTAACTGAAGTGCGTGGAGACGGCGTGCATTTGCCGACTTCCGCCGCGGACCACGTCGAATGGCGAAACCTGTTCGCCCGACTTTTCCAGCATCCACCCCTTGGGGTCGGAGATCAGCGGATTGAAGGTGAGCCACAGGGATTCTGGAAGACGCGTCGCCGGTTTCTGAAATGCATAAAAATTCAGATGGATTGCGGGTTCGGCATCGGGCAGGAACCATTCCATGTACATCTTTTGCGGAAAAGCGGTGCGGCCGGATTGCTGCGCTTCGGGATCGCGAATTTCCAATTGCGCGAGCAGATGCTGGCCCTGCGCATCTTTCAGTGAACGCAGATCGACCAGCGATGGCTGCCACTCTTGATTTCTGGCGCCGAAGCGTTCGATATTGGGCTTTCCAAAGTCAAATTGTGCCCAGCTTGCCTGCATAACAAGATACTTCGCACGGTAATTGGTGTAGTCCTGCTGAGAGAGCGTTTGATAGGAAAACAGGGCCAGCGGATGATCGGTGGACGCCCATTCGCGTCCGGATTTCTTGTTGCGCAGGCGATGAATGGCTCCTGTTTTTGGATCGAACTGAAGAACGAAGTGCTGATTTTCGATTTCCTGTGATGCGGCGACAACAGTTCCGGCGGTGAGTTGTGGCTCTTTCGGCTTCAGGTTGCGAACTGCCTGTTCTGCCTGAGCGCGCAGCGGAGTGGGAAGCCGCTTCACCCCATCGAAAAGATCTTTGCGCTTTTCTTCCCAGCTAAACGCGACGACCTTGTAGTTTTTGGTGTCGAGCACCTTAGCCAGATCCTGCGGCGTTTGATGGTCGTAGTCAAGCCATGTTTTCGTATCCGTGCCCCAGGTGTGTTCTGCCTCCAAGCCAACGGAACGGAGTAGAGCAACGTCTGTCGCATCTCCGACTCGAAATTTTCTCTGTGCGATCCACGACTGGCGGAGACGAGCCACTTCTCGATAGCGCGCGACTTTCAGCGGATCGCTGGAAACGCCGTAGATCCACGTGTCGCCAATTTCCTGTGTGACTGTCGGCAATTGATTGCGGTAGGGTTCGATGGCGTTGGCGATCTCCGTCAAACTGGCGGCGTGAATGTCCGCGTTGGGAAATCGATGCGCAAGTTCGGAATAGATGCGGACAATTTCGTCGGGCGAGTGCGGACCACTGTTATCGTTGGCAACCTCGATCACGACCGCGAGATCGGAACCGGGAACCAGAACCATGCCGCCATAGCCGAGGTGATACATCACAACCAGGCTGCTGCCGGAATCCTTCCAGAGAAACAGCGGCGGAACTTCCGCCGGCATGCTCGCGCCGTTGACGCCGATGTCGAGAAATTTGACGCCGTGCGCGGCCAGTGGAGAAACCAGCCCGCGCGTATGCCCGGGAACGTCGGTCATCTTCGCGCCAGTTGTGGTGCGGCCAAATCGCTTGTCCAAAGCCTGCGATAGACCGATGCTCCCTGCAATCATCGACGGATCCATCAGTTCCGTCTGCCAATTGAACGGAAGCGCATGCCATGCGATATCACCGCGCGTAATCGCATCCTCCATACGGCGACGATCCTGCGAGGAAGCCTGCTCCAGATATTCGTAGACCAGCCAGGATCCGGTGGTCCACACATACGAAGGTCCACCGGTACGGCGCTGATCGCTGGCAAGACGGATCGCCTCAGGAAAATAATCGGAGAAATACCAATCAACGACCGTAGCCTGGGTAGCGACAAAACCGGCATCGAAGTGGCATTTGAACATGACCAGCACACGCTTCACATCGAGTTGCGGCGTCGGAGTATAGGAAACATCCTGAAACGCGAATGATGTTGTTTGACCCAATATCGACGCACCACCCAAGGCAACCACAGACTTCATGAAATCGCGACGCTGCATGTCCAGTAACTCCGGATCCAATGGTAGAAAGCAGGTTCATTCTACACACATAATTCGAGCAGGTCCGGTGGATGGATGCAGATGTGGCGAGTGAAAATATCGCGGCCAACGATTCGATTCGCCGGATTGAATGCGCGAGCTTAGTTGCCAGTAGCGGCGGATGCGGCGGTGCTCAACAGCGGCAGTTGACGCAGGCGATGGAGTTCGTGCGTCAAAAGATCACGCTGTGTTGGATTGACGCTGGGGAATTGCAGGTAGATGTCCAGTTCATCCGCGGCACGCGCGTTGTCTCCCATTGCCAGCAGAGCGCTGGCACGCAGCAGGTGCAGCGGCGCGAAGTTGACCGGCGCGGAAAGCGCAGCGCGATTCAGCCACTCCAAACATTGCGGTAAATGTTGCAGTCCAGCTTCCGCACGAGCCCACTGATACGCGACCTGCCAGGTTTGCTGTTCCTGCGGGCGGACGTGGCGTAGTGCGTCGGCTGCGTCGGGGTAGTGGCCGAGATAATTTTGCGCGGTGGCCAGAATGACATAGGCTTTTTCGTCGGTGGCGTTGATATGGACGGCCTGGGTCGCTTCTTCAGTGGCGCGTACGAATTGTTCCTGCATCAGCGCCGCAGTCGCTGCGAGTGCAGCAGCGTCGGCAAATTTCGGGTCTCTTTGAAGCGCGCGATTCGCGTCTTCCTCGGCGAGGACAGCGTGCCCCTGGTGCATTTCGCGGACAGCGCGATTGTAGATCTGCAGCGCATCCGGTTGGATTCCGGATTCAATGAGGGTATCGGCATTGATCGGGGCGGAAGCGCCGAACTGAGAGCTTTGGGCATTCTTGTTCGCGCGGCTGCTCTCTGCCAGCGCTACAGGAATCGATAGACATCCGAGAGCGACTGCAATCGCGATACTCAATTTGAATGGATCGATCTTCAGCATGGAGGCCTCATTGCGGGGGCAGCGATCGATGTTGCGGCCGCCGCTTATTGACTGTCTTTATGGTGAGGCGAACGGGCGAAGTTTCCACGAAGGAATCGGTTCACGGTACGATGAGATTTCCGGTTTGGATTGCGCTGTTCCAAATTGGAACGTCCGCGCGAGGGCTGCATTTTTCCGTTGCGGCGATCAGAAAATTGGAGGAGATATTTCTTTGTCACAGATGAAGTCGTCCGCTGCTCTATCCTTGAGTTCGACCCGGGTGGTTACACCAGCGCGGAATGTGCTGGGAAGTCTGCGCCTGCCGGGGGATAAGAGCATTTCGCATCGCTATGCCATGCTGGCGGGCTTCGCCGAAGGCATATCGCGCCTGACAAACTTTTCCAGCGGCGCGGACCCGCACAGCACGCTGGCCTGCATGGAACAGTTAGGCGCGAAGGTGGAACGGGGCGAGAATGGCGTCATCACCATTGGCGGATGCGCGGGCAAATTTCGCGAGCCGCAGGCGATGCTTGATTGCGGCAATTCCGGGTCCACGATGCGCATGCTGGCAGGGCTGCTGGCAGCGCAGCCATTTCGCAGCACGCTTGTTGGCGATGCGTCGCTGAGCCGGCGACCGATGGAACGCATTCGCACTCCTCTGATGGCGATGGGAGCGCGCGTCGAATTGACGGAAGGCCACGCGCCGGTGACCATTCACGGTGGCCCGCTGCGTGGGTTGGATTATCAGACGCCGATTGCCAGCGCACAAGTGAAGACGTGTCTGTTGTTCGCCGGGCTGCAGGCCAGCGGCACCACGCAGGTGCATGAGTCGGTGCACACCCGCGACCATGGTGAGCTTGCGTTGCGAGCGTTTGGGGCTGAGGTCGAGCGGAGTAAGCTGAAGGTCAGCATCGCCGGTGGGCAGAAGTTGCTCGGTATCGATGCCGGCGTGCCGGGCGATCTTTCCTCGGCGGCATTCTTTCTGTGCGCGGCGGCGCTGTTTCCAGAGTCGAACCTGGTGCTGGATGGGATCGGGATGAATCCCACTCGTGCGTCATTGCTGGATGTGTTGCGTGGCCTGGGCGTCGGGCTGAATGTGCTGGAGTTGAGTGAGCAGCATGCAGAACTGATCGGAACATTGCAGGTCGTGGGCAATCCGAATGGCTTGGCCGGCGCGGAGATCAGCGGTGCTTTATCCGCGCAATTGATTGATGAGCTACCCGTGTTAGCGGCAATCGCGCCGTACACGCGGGAAGGGATCCGCATTCGCGATGCGCGGGAGTTGAGAGTGAAGGAATCGGATCGCATTGCCCTGGTCGCGAAAAATCTGCGTGCCATGGGGGCGAACGTGGAGGAATTCGAAGACGGCCTGGATGTGGCTGGAGGGCAAACATTACATGGCGCGGAAATCGATGCCGGCGACGATCATCGAATTGCAATGGCGTTTGCCGTAGCGGCGTTGCGCGCAACCGGACAGACAGAAATTCACGGCGCCGAGTCGGCGGCCATTTCATTTCCGGAGTTTTTCGATTTTCTGGATCGCGTTACAGAGCGATAGCGAAGCAGCGCTCGCAAAGAAGAAGACCATATCCTCTTCATCTGGCCTTCCGTCTGTTTTCGAGCAGCCCTAAGATTTAGAAGCCCTGCGAACCGGGAGTTACATTGGCTGGGGCTACCGTATTGTTTCCATTCTGGCCTTGGTTGGGGTGGAGTGGCTCGGGCTTGGCTTCCGGCTGGGGCGCTTCCAAGCCCGGTACATTGGGTTCCTCGGTGACGTTTCCAGTCGCTGCGTCGGTGATGTTGATGCCGTATTTTTGCAACGTATCGGCAACCAATTCCGACAATGTCGCGCGATCGACCGCGTAGGTGGTTTGCGCTGCAATCAAATTATCCTGAGCGGTCTCCAAGTTGCGCGTCTGCGACAGCACATTGGCGCTGGTCGAGGCGCCGAGCCGATATTTTTTCTGCTCGGCGTCGAGGCTCTGGATCGCATATTGCTGTTCGGCTTCAGCCGACTGCACCTGGGCGCGGTCATTCTGCAGCGCGTAGATCTGATTGGTGACCTGCACCTTCAGCTGCACATACAACTGCTGCAGCCGCATCTGCGACTGGCGATATTCCAACTGGGCGCGATCCGCCTGGGCCTGCGCCTGGCGATTGCGGATCGGCAAAGTGAAATTGAAGCCGACGCCTTTATTCGGGCCGGTACTGTTAACCAAGTTGCCCAGGACGGTCCCATAGGAAATCTGATTTCCCGGGGTCCCCTCGCATGGATTAAAACCGTCGAATGGCACGCAACTGATCAAAGGGTTCTTGGCCCCGCCGATGGCCTGCGCGCCGTAGAACCCGTACACATCCAGGACGGGAAGCAATCCATTCTTGACTGACTTCAGCGTGATTTCCTGATTTTTAAGCGCTAGCAACGCCTGCTCCACATTTGGACTATTGGTGTAGGCCTCCTGCACCAGTTCCTGCAGCGGTTTTTCTTCCTCCGGCGTTTCCATCAGCGAGACACGATCCGTCGGAATGACCGGAGCCGCGGCGAAGATGGGATCGTCGAGGTTGCGCGCGATCGCCTGCTTGATGACTAGTTGCTGATATTCAAGCTTGGTTTTCGCCGTGATCAAGGCCTGCTTATCGCTGGCCACCTGCGCATTGGCGTTCACCACATCCAGAGGAGCGAGGGTGCCGATCTGCAATTGCTTTTGATCGTCGGAGAGCAGCTGAGTGGATTGCTTGAGGGCGCCTTCTTTCGCACGCTCATCCTCATACGCTCCCACCAGGCCCCAGTAGATGTTTTCAATCTGATCGATGGTGTACAGCAACTGCGCCCGGAAGGAGGCATCCGTAATCCGCCGGTTATTTTTTGTGATCGCGATGTATCGTCCATTCACCGCCCATCCAAAGCCCTGCAATAGATGCTGAGTGATCTGGGCGTTGAATGTGGTGTTTAAGGAGGGACTGTAAAAATTGCTGAAAGGCGAGTTCGCATTCACGCTCGTGCGGGAATTGTTAAAGGTAACCGCCAGCGTCTCGCCCGGTAAAAATCCCTGATTGTAGCTGAAATTGTATTCGTCCGTGTTCTGATTCAACTGGAAGGTGCCGGTAAGCAAATTCGAAGTCTGAGGAATATACGCCCGCCCCAGTTGCACCGTGCCGGAGACGATTGGATCGAGCGGTTCGAGCGGGACATTTAACGGACCTGCGCCGAGGGTTGAAGCGGTAATTCCATTGGGACCGGACGCCGCGCCGCCTGCACCGACAGAAGTACCACCGGGTCCACCACCGGAGGCTCCCGCAGTCTGAATTGTCGTTGCGGATGTCGAACTGGACGAACTGGTCGAACTCGTAGCGCCGGTCGTAGCAGCAGGAGACGTGCTCGCCACGGGACCGGTTGTGCCCCCGATGGTTCCCGTCACTAGCCCGGAGTTCACACCAAGGTAGGCGAGACCCGAGCGGGCGCGTAAAAGATCGGTATCGGCGATGTCCAGGTTGTATCGGGCAATCGCGATGTCAAAATTATTCTGGAGAGCCAGCATGATGGCGTCGTCCAGGCTGAGATAGATCTTGCCGTCTCTGTAGAGCGTGTCGATTCGAGAAGAGTTGGTGAGGCGCACCGGAGGAACCGGCGTCTCTGTATAAACCGAGAACGGATTGGGAAATTGCGATTTTCCGCGAGAATAATTCTGATCCGTAGGGCGCAGGTCGTAGGGTTCCGTTACAGTGAGCGGAGGTGGCGCAGGCGTCGTAACGGTTGCCGCTGCCGCAGCGGGCGCGTTTGGAAGGGCGCCATTGGAACTCTGCGATTGAGCACCAGCCATCGGTAGCATCAGGTTCAGCAACATCAGTCCAATCACCCCACCACTCTGCAAATCCTTCGTTTTCACGTTTGCCCTACCCTTCTCTTTGCCTCACAAAATTTTTCTGTGCCGCCAATGTTACGGAACTGCAATTCTCGCTTGCTGAACCGAGTTGATCGCGACCCGCGCGCGTGCAGGGAAAACTTGCCATTACTTCAGAGTGAAAAGCCTTCCATTCGATGCGTTCGGAGCCGATCAGCTTCGAAAAACTTGCTCTTTCCTGGACTATTTTCCGTAGAACCTTACCTTCCGAAAAATGGCAAAAGGGCGGTCCCCCGAATCAACATTGCTCTTCATTCGCGTTCTTCTGAATTGGGTACGAGATTTCCGGCTGGATGGTTCCCGTCGATTCCCAAGCAAAGTATTCCCTCAAGCGGGACTGACGGAAGATTCTCTCACGTCCGCCCAACGCACAGCCTTCCAGACATCCAACTAGGCCGTCATGCAAACCCAGCGTGTCGACCGCGCTAAACCACGTGTAATCTGCTAACGAGGATGAGTATATCGCAGCGCCACGGACCCATGAGGCGTTGTTAGCGGCGATGCTCCGGGCACGAACTGGGAGTGAGAGGCTTTCCGCAAAGCAAGAAAAATTGCGCGAAGGAATGATTTCTATGGTAGATTTTTACCCCGTCCATTGCAAGACTACCTCCAAACAGCTTGCCGGTTTTCCTTCATGGAACCCTGCGTCCCCGCTGGGGAGAAGCACGGACTTCCCTTGTGGGCGCAGTGGGTCCAAGCAACCATATAAACTACGGATAAAGCCGCTATGTTAGGACGGGGGTGAGCCGAATGCGCGAAACTTTTTTGTTCGCCGCAGTCGGTGCCTTCCTGGCGGTTTCGATTCTTTGGAATGTGGCAATGGTAGCTGCCCTGCGCCTTTTCAGGATTGACCTCCCATTCTCATTTCCGTTTCGCCTCTTTCGGCATAAGGAGCCCAATCTCCTGCAGGCCACCCAGGGGCGATCGATTAACAAATACGTTGTCATTTCTGGTGTGTTGCTGTTCGCTTGTCCTCTGCTTGCGGGGTTAACTGCCTACGACGCTGTTGTTCGCCGCTTCATGGGACACTCGAGCTATGGCATGAGGGAATTCGCACTGTCCGTGGCGTGGTTTGCGCTTTTGGGGCTTTGCGGAGTTTGGACCAGCATCCGCCATTGGCAGCATTCCCGAGAGAGCGGCATCGGTTTTGCGATGGCGGCAATCATTGTGGTGAAGGTCGCAACGAACACAATGGGTGCGCTGATGGCAGTTGCTCTGTTAACTCCGGCTGTCCTAGTATGCGCATTTGTTTACTTTGGAGTTCGAAGCATCAAGCGAGCCGACGGGCAAAGGCGAACGGTGAGCCAATCGAGTGGAGGCGAGAGCAACTTCGTCGCGGAACAGTTTGTGCCGAGTGAAAAATACAAAGCACAGCAGGCCGGAATGGCTGAGGCGTTGGTGTCGGCAGGTTTAAATCGCGAACAAATGAAAGCAATGTTCCTGCTTCCGCTAGACACGCCTTCTGGTGAGAAGAAAAAGGATATCTAGCACGTCTCGTCAGTTTGAAAACACCATTCAAGGCAGCAGATCGCCCCTCTGCGTGTCGGGACCCCGGAAACGAGCGGAATCGAGTCGAAATGCAAGTAGGTGATGATGGCAATTCGGGAACCATGTGGAAGCTGATTCTGTCCTACGACGGAACCGATTTCCACGGATGGCAGGTTCAGCCGGGAAGACCCACCATTCAGGGCACGCTCGCAGATGCCATCGCCTCTGTAACCGGAGAAAAGGTCTTACCGCAGGGATCGGGACGAACGGATGCCGGCGTGCATGCATGGGGACAGGTAGCGGGCTTTTCGCTGCGCGCCGCCATCCCAGCAGAAAACCTTCAGCGCGCGCTGAATCGCATCCTCCCGGCTGCGGTCCGTGTCCTGTCCGCGGAGCATGCCCCGGAGCATTTTCACGCACGCCACAGTGCCCTCGGCAAGGTATACCAATATCGGATTTTCCGTGGTGGGATTTGCTCGCCGTTTATGTCACGCTATGTTTCCGTCTGCCGGTGGCCGCTCGATCTGGAAGCCATGCAATCGGCGGCGGACATGATCCTTGGCGAGCATGACTTCTCCTCCTTTGCAGCTTCCGATCCCGATCGGGTTGCGCGGATTGCAAGCGTGAATGCGTACGACGCTGGCGACAGCGCGAGCGAAGAGAAATTCACCATGCAGGCCTGCAGCAATGTTCGCCGCATCGAGACGTCGCAGTGGTCTCGCGAATCTGTACTTCCCTTGCCCGGGACACTGGGAACGATGCTGATTGGGCCGCGGGAAGATTCCTCCAACGACTACACGAGCGAAGCCAACGCAGAGATTTTCACCTACACAGTCTGCGGCAATGGATTTCTACATCACATGGTGCGCAACCTTGTGGGAACGTTTGTCGAGGTAGGCCGTGGACGCATGTCGCCAGCCGAGATGACTCGGATCCTCGAAAGTCGAGATCGAGCCAGGGCTGGTCCAACCGCTGCCGCCAGCGGTCTCTATTTGATGAAGGTGCTCTACTGAATTGGTTCGCTGCGCCAGGTCCTGCGGATTCGTGAGCGGAACTTCGATAGACTGACCATGAATCTTCAAGCGCACCGACGCGAATCCGCTTTCAAACATGTCATGCCGAAAACGATCGCCAACTCGGCTTTTCAGACCATCAGCCAGCTGGCTGGGCAGCCGGCGGTGCATCGCGCTTTTCAGTGGTTTCATCTGCAGGAACCGCAGCTGCGCGAGTGGCATCGTCAGGTAGCGGCCATCGCCGCTCCTCCGTTCGGCGAAACGGCGCGCGCTATCTGGGTAACGGAGCAATTCGCCGCGCTGGGGCTGGAAGACATCACGCTCGACGCCTGCGGCAATGCGTTGGGATGGATGCGGCCCGGCGATGACACCCAGGGAAAAAATGCTCAAGAGTTTCGACCGTGCATGTTGTTTTCCGCGCATCTTGACACCGTATTTCCCGCCGAGGCGATTGGCGAACCGGTGCAGGATGGCAACCGTCTCAAGATCCCGGGGGCAAGCGATAATTGCGCCGGCATCACGGCGCTGCTGGGCATTGCAGCCGGCATGCGCGCCGCCGGATTGAAGCCGGCCAGTGACATTCTGTTTGCGTGCAATGTCGGTGAAGAAGGCGAAGGCAATCTGCGCGGCATGCGACATATTTTCAGCGAAGCACACATTGCAACGCGGATTCGTTTCGCCGTCATTCTGGATGGCGCCGGGACTGACACCATCGTCACCCAGGGATTGGGCAGCAAGCGTTTCCGAATTACAGTGACGGGCCCGGGAGGCCATTCGTGGACAGATGCGGGCACACCAAATCCAATCCTGGTGTTGGCGAATGCGCTGGCGGAAATTGGCCGGCTTGAACTGCCGAACTCGTCAAGGACAACGTGGAATATTGGGCACGTCGAAGGCGGTACCTCCATCAATGCAATTCCGCAGCGAGCGGAAGCCCGCGTCGATACGCGCTCCACGGACGCAAAGATGCTGGCGCAACTGGAAGAAGCCATCTACGAGGCTGTCGAAATTGCGGTTGCGATGGCAAACCGTGGAGGCAAAGGAGCCGGCGGAAACGCGCGGGCGAATCCGATCCAATTTTCCATTGAACCCATCGGCGAACGGCCCGCTGCTACGCTACCAGACGATGCGCGCATTCTGACTATATTGAAAGCGGTCGACCGACATTTGCAGATCCAGAGTCACACCGGCGTTGCCTCCACCGACGCGAACATTCCGCTCTCTCTTGGAGTTGAAGCGATCAGCCTGGGCAGTGGCGGAAGTGGCGGCGGCATCCACAGCCTGCAGGAGTGGTTTGACGCAACAGGACGCGATCTAGCGCTGCGGAGAATTTTGCTTTTGTTGCTGGCGCTGGCGCAGACAGAAATATAAAGAACGTCGCAAACCCCGTTACTTCCAAACCTATGAATGAAGCTTCGATGACGCCCGGCGCAGGTTCGCAGAAAATTTCGCAAAATGCGATGGCGCATCTGCTGATGTTGGCCGTGGTCATGCTTTGGGGCGCAATGTTCGTGCTGATCAAGGTGGCAATTGACGTCGTCCCGCCGCAGTGGTTCAATGCCATCCGCATGATGATTGCCTTTGCCTGCCTGGCGCTGATGTATCGCAGAGAATTCCGCCATCTGACTCGAGAAGCGTGGATATTTGGAGCAGCTGCAGGAGCAAGCCTGGCGCTGGGATATGTCTTCCAAACGCAGGGACTGGTATACACGACGGCGACAAATTCGGCCTTCATTACGGCGCTGGTGGTGGTGATCGTGCCGATCCTAGCCACCATTCCAGGGATTCGACCTCCGGGCCACGACACACCGGAATGGACAGCGTGGGCCGGCGCAGTGGTGGCGCTGCTCGGAGTTGCATTGCTGACCATGCCGGCAAATGCGCCCTGGAGGACGCTGTTCACCGCGGGTGGAAAAGAAGGCTTTGGGAATTTACTGACGTTATTTTGCGCCGTCGGGTTTTCGCTGTACGTCATCGCACTGGCGCACGCGTCGGGGAGGGCGAGCTTTCAGCAGCTCATCCTGCTGCAGATCGGCTTCGCCATGTTTTTTTTGACGATTGGCGCGCTGATTATGGAACCGGTGGGGATGCATTCTCTAGCTCAACTTATGGCCCCGGGAGGAGCTCTGCGACAGCCGTTGGTTTCGATTTCCCTATTGGTGGCGGGTGTGCTGGCTACTGCGTTAGCCTTCGGCGTTCAGACCTGGGCGCAGCAAGTGATCCCAGCCGCCAATATCGCGGTCATTTTGACTTTGGAGCCGGTGTTCGCCTGGTTGACGGCATTTCTTGTTCTGAAGGAAAAATTGAAGTTTCGGCCAGGGATCGGAGCAATACTGGTTTTGCTCGGCATCGTTACGGCCGAGATTCTGCCCCGCTGGCGACGGCGAACTCTGCAGAACCATGCAACTGCTCGCACATAGACGACAGGCCAGACGGTAGTGAGTCAAACGTTTGAAGGAAAAGCTGCTCCGGTTTATCGAAATTATGCGTCTAACAATTTGAACAATATTGTTAGGGCGCGACGTCAAAATGGCGGGCGTCTTCTACGAAACCGTATACTGATTTATTAGTATCCCTTTCACCAAGTTTCCTACCGCATACAGAACGAGGTTCGACACAGCATGAACATTTGGAAAGTTTGGATTAATAAATTTCGCACGCGCCGCTTAGGGTTCACTTTCGCAATTCTCGCGACCCTGTCTGCCGGTATTCTGATCGGGTCCGTCGTCGCCCACGGCGTAGATGGAAAAGAAGCGAAAGTAGATAGCTCCGACGCACAACCGCTGCAGATACCTAACCCAGTCAATTTGTCCACCACCTTCACCAAAATTGCGAAAGAGGTGGGACCGGCTGTCGTGAATATCAACACCGTTTCTTACCCAAAGAACTCTCCTGGACGCAACTTCCAAGGCCCGGACGACAATGGACAGGGCGAGGGCCAAGAGGGACAGCAGGGCCAGGGTCAAGGCGACAATGGCATGCAGGATTTCTTCAACCACTTCTTCGGCTTCGGCGGTCCTCAGGGTCCGGAAGGCGAAGGCCCGGATGGTGGCGAGCGTGAAGCGCTGGGTTCCGGCTTTATTGTCGATCCGCGTGGCTACATCATCACCAACAATCACGTCGTTGAGAAGGCAGACAAAATCTGGGTCAAGTTGACGACCGATCCGGTCGGCGACCAGGGACATGCTGCCACAGTCGTTGGAACCGATAAGGCCACCGACATTGCTGTCCTGAAGATCAACGTGGGTACCCCGCTGCCGACGGTGAAGCTGGGCAACTCCGAGGGAACGCAGATTGGCGACTGGGTATTGGCAATCGGCAGCCCGTTCGGCCTGAACCAGACCGTGACTGCCGGCATTATCTCCTCTGAAAATCGTTCGCTGCAGGGCGAAGGCGGGCTCGGCTCAGGAGAGTTCCAGCATTTCATCCAGACCGATGCAGCCATCAATCCGGGTAACTCCGGCGGTCCGTTAGTCAACATGGATGGCCAGGTGATCGGTATGAACACGGCCATCTATACGCAGTCTGCTGGAAACGAAGGCATTGGCTTCGCCATGCCGGCGAATACGATCGCGAATGTCTACAACCAGCTGATCGGACCGGAGCACAAGGTGGTGCGCGGATCCATCGGCATTACCTTCCAGGCCGTCATGTCGAGCGCCGTGGGCCACGTCTACGGCTTCAAGAATGGTGTCATCATCAGTTCCGTCCAGCCTGGATTCCCTGCGGACAAAGCCGGGCTGAAGCCGGGTGACATCATCATCAGCATCGATGGCCGTCCCATCAAGGGTGGCGACGATCTGATCAATGACATTGCCGGAAGGAAACCGGGCTCAACCGCAACCATTGGCTATATTCACAATGGCAAGCATGAGACCACCACTGTGACCATTGCCAATCGCGCTGCAATGTTGGCGGCTCTGAACAATGGAACCTCCCAGTCCGGAAGCTCCAACGGGCCGCAGGAGAATGGCACCACCAAGCTGGGTATGGGAGTCAGCAATGTTCCGCCGGACATGGCCTCAAAGGCTGGTATCACCGGAGGTGTTCTGATCCGCAGCATCCGGCCGGGTTCGTTTGCGGATGGCTTGCAGGGCCTAGCCCCGGGTGAAGTGATTCTGCAGATGAATCGCCAGCCCATTGCAAATGTGGAGCAGTTCCAGGAGATGGCGTCGAAGCTGAAGCCGGGCGATGACGTGGTTTTTCTGGTGGTTGATCCGCAACACCCCAGCATGGGCAATGAGTACGTGGGAGGAACACTACCGTAACCTCCTGCAAAATTTTGCCTAAGTAACTGATTGCCATGAAGTTAACTGCAAGAAGGAGGAGCTGGCGAAGGCCATCTCCTCTTTCTGTTGATGTATGCAAATAGGTACACGTCACCCGGGTTGGTTGCATCTTATTTGCTTTAGAGGTTCGAGGAGTCTAGAATTGCGTTACTTTCACACTATGCTCATGTCTCGCCTCATGTACGTGCGGGTCTGGCTGGAACGGCCTATGCGTCGTCCACCAGTACGTCGACCAAAAGGGCACACACGAACGCCCATGTGCGCCATACAAGCACAAAGCGGACACGGACTTCCAGCTACCGTAGGGCCTCGCTGCATCACACCAGTTACAGTTCTCACCATTACAGATCCAGGCACCATCACTCGACCATTACCGGTCAACGTGTGATGGATTCTTCGCGGGCAACGGAAATTCAGGAGGCGCTGATTCAGGCGCACTACCTGAGCGGCAGTCCGACCGGCCAATGGGATGCGGAGACGCAGGCGGCCATGGTGAAATACCAGAGCGACAATGGCTGGCAAACGAAGATCACGCCGGACTCGCGGGCCCTGATCAAGTTGGGCCTGGGACCGAAGCAGGACGCCGGAGAATACGCCTCGCGTCCAGCGGGAATTTCGGATATGTCCGGCGGAGCCACTGGACCCAAAGGTGCACCGACGGATACCATCCGCACCATGGCGACTTCGGAGATTCCGATGGCGACCCCCAGCGACTAGACCCTGACAATAGGTTATTGCGCGTGCATGATCACTCGAGCAGGCTGCGCTCGGTAACAAACATATCGCGCACGGTTTCCCGGCGACGGATGAGGCGATGGCGATTGCCTTCGACCAGAACCTCCGCGGCTCGCGGACGAGAATTGTAGTTGGAGCTGAGAGACATCCCATAGGCTCCAGCATCGAGCAGCGCAATCGAGTCGCCACTGTCGATCGCCGGTAATTCGCGATCGCGTGCAAAAAAATCTCCCGTCTCACAAATCGGACCCACCACATCCACCACGACAGAAGAGCGCTTTTCCCGGCGGCGAAGCGGCACGATGGAATGGTAGGCCTGGTAGAGCGCGGGGCGAATCAGATCATTCATCGCAGCATCGGTCACGACAAATGTCTTCGCTCCATTGTGCTTGGTATACAGCACTGTTGCCAGCAGCGCACCTGCCTGGGCGATGATGAAGCGGCCCGGTTCCAACAACAAATCGCCGTCAAAGCCGGCAAGCGCGGCGCGAATATGCTGCGCATACCCACGAACGGCAGCCATGGGGTCGAAGGCCTGAACGTCTTTGCGATTTTTTCCGGTTGGCGCAGGATCGTCATAAGAAATGCCGAGACCGCCTCCCGCGTCGATGTGCTGGATTCGAATGCCGTGGAGCGATTTCAGTTCGCGCACCATCTCCATCACTCGGTGCAGCGCTTGCCCGAACGGTTCCGTCACGCGAATCTGCGATCCGATGTGGACACTGACACCCGTGGGAGCCAGATAGGAACTTCGCGCCGCGCGTTGATAGAGCGCGGTTGCATCACCGATGGCGACACCAAACTTGTGCGCGGTCATGCCGGTAGAAATGTAAGGATGAGTTGCGGCAAACACATCGGGATTGACACGCATGGCCACGGGCGCGCGCTTGCGAAGGTGGCGAGCACGCTGCTCCAGCAGGTCAAGCTCAGCCGGGCTTTCGACGTTGAAGACGAGGATTCGCGCGGCCAGTGCAGCATCCATTTCCGCGGCAGTTTTGCCGACGCCGGAGAAGACGATCCTGGGAAGCGAGGGCTTCGCCGCCTGTCGCACTCGCTCCAGTTCCCCGCCGGACACAATGTCAAACCCCGAGCCTGTGCCCGCCAGCATTTGCAAAATTGAGAGATTAGGATTGGCTTTGACCGAATAGCAAAGCGTGGCGCGCATGCCGGAAAATGCCTCGGCAAACATACGAACCCGATCGAGAATATTGTTTGCCGAATACACGTAGAGGGGTGTGCCGTATTCGCGCACCAAGCGTGCCAACGAAACACCGTCGCAGAACAACTCGCGATCGTTTGCGCCTCCGTACTGAAATGGGCGCACAAGATTTGCAGAGGATTTTTTCAAAGGGCTTTCCTTGTCGGGTTGAAAGTCGCGTGCGGCTGGTATTTTTGATCGAGAAATTCGCCAATCAGGGATGCAAACCTTTCCTGTTGCTCGAATGGAGCGTAATGGCCGGCGTTCTCGACGAGATGAAACTCCGCATCGGGAGCCTGCTCTGCAATCACGCGCATTTCCGGCGGCGTGCTGCTTTGGTCTTCTCCAGCCGCCACAACACAAATGGGAACGTTGATGGTGGAAAGCGTCGCCACCGAGTCCGGCCGCTCCATCAGGCCCTGCTGTACAGCCAGCATAGCCGGCAAGGACACGGTGTCCATCATGTTGCGCGCTGCGGTTTGGATCTCCGGATGATGCTGCCGCGCTGTCGGGCCAACCAGCGTATCCGCCATGCGGTCAAAGAATTTTTTTAGTCCGCCTGCTTGCTGTGCAGCTTGCATCGATTCGCGCCGAGTGTTGCGGTTGGCTTCAGAGTCCGGTTGCGGCTTGCCACAGGTACACACCAACGCAGCCATTTGCTCAGGGAAACGCCGCCAGTATTCATAGAGTGTGTAGGTACCGATGGAACAACCAACAAAAGCTGCGCGCTGAATGCCGAGGGCCCCGAGGATGGCGTGAACATCCTCGGCCAGCCTAGCCATGGTGATGGTACCTTTGCCAGCGGACGATTGGCCGTGTCCTCGAAGATCGATGAGAGTCAGGCGATAGCGGTCGGCCAGCCGCTCGGCAACCGGCAGCCAGAAGGCGTGGTGGGCGGGCGTGGGATGGAGCAGAACCACGTCTAGGCCGGAACCCATCGTGAGGGCAAATAAGCTGGCGCCATCGTGTTCAATCTGCAGCGGCGACTCGTTTCGCATTTATGTCCACTATAAATGGCGAAGCATTGAGGGCCGTCGCAGGGTCATGACGAGCGTGCCGGACGCGGTCGAAGAATCCGATTTTTTCGGCGACGTCGTCGATGGAAAAACAGTTCGACCTAAAATGTCTGCGGATTCGACGGTGGGGCCGGAGGAACCGGGGGTGGAGGCGGGACATACGGCGCCTGCATTCCCAACGGCACTTCTTCCGGAATCAACATCCATGCAACCACGTAGGCGATTTCCATGACTGGAAAAATCAGCACGCCCAGCAGCACGGTGATGATGCGAGTGGCTGTCAAATCCCAGCGGTAGCGGAGCGCAAACGCAGCACAAACGCCGGCCATCATTCGTTGGGCTTGCGGCCGATACATGGTGCGCAACGGCGAGGCTGCAAATCCAGAGCTAGTGGCAGGCGCGCCGCAACTGGGACAAAAACTCGCCGACGCCGGCAATGGCTTTCCACATTGGTGACAAAACATAACGCTACCCCCCTTGGGCGATATGAGAGCCGTTCACGGTGACGCAACCTGGGCTAACCGTCACGTTATGCAGCTTTTCTTACAGGAAAGCCGCGTGAAAGTCCAGCCGTGCCGGGTGGTGCACCGTTCAGCAAAATGTCGACTCCATACGCTCTTCCAATCGCCCGCACCATTCGAAGTTTGCGGGCTGGTTGTCGACCTGTTAGAGAAGATACGCAGGTGACCAGTGAATGGTTCCATCGGGAGAACCCTGAGCGAACTATTTGCCTCGGTAGGGGCTGGATTCGTATTTGGTGGCGCGCTCGGCCTGGTCGGAATCGGTTCCCAACACAAGAACGGCGTCATATTGCTGTTTCGCCTGCGCGCGCTGGCCTAACAGATCAAACATTTCGCCAGCGGCCAAGTGGGCCCGCCGCTTCATCAGGGGGGACGCGGTCGATTGGGTGGTCGCGTTCTCATAGGCGCTGGCCGCTTCCTGAACGTGGCGCTGACCCCGAGCAGCTTCGCCAAGGCCGTAGTATGCCATCTCAAGATGCGCGTCAGGATAGTAGCCGCCCGGCGCGGTGGCCCTCTGCAGCAGTGTCTGGTAGGCCGCAACGGCGCGCATCCCCTCGCCGGAGTCTTTCATGAGGTTCGCCTGTTCCAGGGCAAACAGAAAATTGTGCGGATACTGATGTGCCAGGCCGTCGATGACCTGGATCGCCTGGCCGTATTGCGCCTCACGGCGAAGAAAAATGGCGAGCGCGGTCCGGGCGGAAACAGAATTGATGATTCCGTCGCGACCCACCCATCGCAGTTCCTGCAGGCCCTTCGACTTGGAACCGTGGATGCCCACTAACCCCGCCAGCACTTTCAATGGGAATGCGAGGCTTCCCATCACATAGTCATGCACGCCGACAATCAGGTAGCAATCGATGTACTTCGGGTCGAGTTTCAGAACGGCATCGTCATCTCTGCGCGACGCCGACGCCATGTGCAACGCAGTGACATATTTCTTCTCCACCATGCCGATGTAAAGAGTCTCGAGGCTGGTTGCGAAGCCGCGAGCAAACAGCGCGTCGGCGTCATTTGGATTGGCTGCAAGGCGGCGATTGCTGAGATCGACGGCATGTTGATACAGCGCGTTGATGTGAGCACGGGCTTGCATGTTTTCGACCACTGGATGCTTACCCGACAAAAACCCCTCCTGTACATAGAGGGTGGTGTCGAGCAAATCCAGCCGGTAAAGCTCGCGAAACACGGCGTTGTTCAGGACGTAGTCTGTCGCCATGGGGTCGGTGGGGTGTTCGGCGGCAATTTTTTCGAACATAGTTTGCGCCGTGGCGTAGTCGAGATTGTAGAAGTGTTGATACGCGGCCTGAACGTCCGGCTCCAGATTCAAAGGATCGGTATCCGTGCCATTGGGAGCTTTCACTACAGCAAACGTCGGTGACACGACATAGAACAGCAGGACAACGAGCGTCCATATGCGCATCCTCGACGGTCGTAAGTAAGTTGACCAATGGGACTTGTCGGTGAACATTTGGCGGGGCTGAGATAGAGGAACCAAGAGCATAAGGGTTGGACGAACATAAACAGTTTCGGCCTTGATCGAGGAGTTACGCAAGTGATGTTCGGTCTCCTATTTTCGTCTTCCCGCGCTCTCGGTAATGTTCTACTCTGTAGCCGATGACGCGCGCCGAACTGTTACGTGCCTTGATTCGTCAAGCCAAGTCGAACGGTTTCGAATTCCGCAGGTGGTATACGCTGCGCCTGGGATTGCCGTGGAGCAGCTTTCTGGACTCGGTGAAGACGCTGTCAGAACATCGGCGCTACTACTCCCTGCTGTTCGCGCACGAGTTTGCCGAGTCGTTCTGGCGACCGGGCAGCAAGATGACTTTTGTCGTTCCCACCAGCACTTTTACAAGGGTCTCAAAAGACGGCACGATTCGAGTGGTGGAGCGGAAGGGCCACATTCGACGATCCGTGATTGCGGATGCATGGCGATACCACCTGAAGGAAATGGCAATCTCCGAAGAACCTCTGCGCTATATTCGCAAGTTTCTTCTGATCGAAGAGGATTTAGCGGGACTGCCCTACGTCAGCGACGAGGATGAGTTGGAAGCCATCGATTCAGCCGACGATAATCTTCTCAAGGATGAGGCCTAGCGAGCGCATCGCTACTCCCATTCGATGGTGCCGGGCGGCTTAGATGTAATGTCGTAGACCACGCGATTGATCCCCTTCACCTCATTCACAATGCGGCTCGACATGCGCTTCAAAACTTCATACGGCAGCGGAACCCAGTCGGCGGTCATGCCATCTTCCGACGTGACGGCACGAATCGCGCAGGTGTTCGCGTAGGTGCGTTGATCGCCCATGACACCCACGCTGCGTACCGGCAGCAAGACTGCGAACGATTGCCAGATTTGCCGGTAGAGCCCGGCAGCTTTGATTTCCTCTACGACAATTTCGTCGGCTTCCTGCAGAATGGCGACGCGTTCCGCAGTGACTTCGCCGACAATGCGGACGGCGAGACCGGGCCCGGGGAACGGCTGTCGCTGCAGAATATCTTCCGGCATGCCCAGGTCGCGGCCAATGCGGCGCACCTCATCTTTGAATAGGTCGCGCAAGGGCTCGATCAATTTCAACTTCATCGTCTCCGGCAGGCCGCCGACGTTGTGGTGACTCTTGATGGTCTGCGACGGTCCCTTCACGGAAGAAGATTCAATCACGTCGGGATATAACGTGCCTTGGACCAGCCAATCGACAGAACCGGCTTTCTGCGCAATGCGATGGGCCTCTTGATCGAACACCGTGATGAATTCATTGCCGATGATTTTACGTTTTGTTTCGGGATCGGTGACTCCGGCGAGCAGTGACAGAAATTGCTCACTGGCATCGACAGCGACCAGGTTGAGTCCGAGCTTGTCGCGCAGATTCTCCTGCACCTTGCGAAACTCATCTTTGCGCAGCACTCCGTTGTTGACAAAGACGCAGGTCAGGCGATCGCCGATCGCGCGGTCCACCAGCACCGCGGCCACGGATGAGTCGACGCCACCGGATAATCCGCAAATGGCGTGACCATCGCCCACCTGGGCTCGAATGCGCTCGACTGTGGTCTGGATGAAATGTTCGGGGGTCCAGTCGGGTGCTACTTTGCAAATGCTGAAAAGAAAATTCCGCAGCAGTTCTTTGCCCTGGCGGGTGTGGTGGACTTCCGGATGAAACTGCACTGCCCAGATGCGACGCGATTCGTTGGCAATGCCAGCGACCGCATTCGATGTTTTCGCGGTCAGCAAAAAGCCTTCGGGCAGCTGCAGCGCCTCATCGCCGTGCGACATCCAGACGGGAAGTTGGGTCGGCAAGCCTTCAAACAGCGCAGTCGGCAAAACCACTTCGACATCGGCATGACCGTACTCGCGGCGGTCCGCCGAGCGCACTTTACCGCCCAATTCATGCAGGATGAAGTGCAAGCCATAACAAATGCCCAACACAGGCGCGTCCATGGAGAGCACCCGTGCATCCGCAGGCGGTGCATCGGCGTCATACACCGAGCTGGGACCGCCGGAAAGGATGATACCGGCGGGATTTAATTGCTGGATGGACTCAAACGGCGCAGTACACGGAAGCACGACTGAAAACACGTTCTGCTCACGAATTCTACGGGCGATCAACTGCGTGTATTGAGAGCCAAAATCGAGGATGACGATGGTGGAGGGCTCGGCTGTTTGCTTGGTTTCCATGGGTTATTGCCCAGTGTATCGCAGCGGTTTCCTAGTTCGCCGCGGTCGCAGTCGACATTGAGATTTCCGCGGATTGAGCTGGCCGATTGGCGGCTCGCCAGATTTCCATGAAGCCGATGATTCGAGCGACCTGAAAGAAATCCGATCCGACGCAATACCCTACGCTGACCAGTGCCCACCACGCATAGAGCGCGGTTCCATTGATGACTTCTTTAAATGGAATTGGGGTGGCGCAGAAGACCATCGACAAAACAATCAACGCCGCCTTCACAACGCCAAGGACCAGATTGATCTCCACCAGCTTGGAACGAAGGCCGCGCAACGACCCTTGGCCAAAGCGCAGCGAGTTGCGCAGGCTGGCAATCATTCCCGTACCTTCTAACAGCGCCAGCAGCGGTGCGATGCTGAAGACCCAGCTGACGAGCGCCCAGACAAAGAAAATGCCAAAGGAAAGCGCGATTGCCTGAACAAAGTAGAAAACCAAGCTTGGCTCTGGACCGCTGAGCGAATTCCACGCGGCCCAGTGAAGCCCGACGAACCAAAGCGCGAAACTCGCCCCCAACACCAGGATGCGAAGCAGTTGCAAGCCGACCATCAGCCATGGGGCAAACCGCAGAGAAGCATCGTATCGGCGCAGCATCAGGGAGCGGCCAAAGCCCGAAGCAAGGGCCCACCCGACAACCAGCAGCGGCAACAACCACCGTGCAACCTCACGAATGGGCGGCAGCAGCACATCGGCTGTTGCCGAGAGAATCTGCGCCGCCGTGACCGTATCGATCAGAGAAAAATTGGCGATGCCGGTACTGGCCAAAGAGACGGAGGAAAGGATTCTGTACGCTTCCCAACACAGCACGGCAGCCGCGGGAATTCCAAATGCCCAGCGCCACAACAACTCCAAGCCCAACAATGACGGGCGTTTCCAACACTGGGCGATCGTCACTAGAAACGACTGCGTGCCGCGGATGTGTTCGTGCTGCCCTGCGAGCGAGGATGTAGATTGCAACTCGATTTGTCCTGCCTCAACATGCATGTTCTCTCGCCTTCGGTGGTGACGCCTCTCGAAGATCGCGCGCAGCTCCGAGACATTTTGTCCGAAATCGCGAACCTGGAGCATTTCCCCTAATACTGTGAACTTTCCAAGTTCAACTCAGTGCAGTTTTTCTTAACGGAAAAGCTGCGCCCACATCCCTGCTTCGGTCTATCCCCATAGGGAAAACGTTCTAGCGGACGACGAAATTGACTAACTTGCCAGGCAGCAGGACAACCTTGACGATTTCTTTCCCTGCCAACGCAGCCTGGATTTTCGGATCCTGTTCAGCCGTCGCGCGCAGCAATTCTCCGTCACTTCCTGCGGGCACGGAAACCACGGTGCGCAATTTTCCGTTGATTTGAACCGGGACCTCGAGCACGTGTTCAGCGGCCAATGCTTCGTCATACCCAGGCCATGCAGCGCGCAGCAGCGGAGTTTCTTCCGCCATCTGCGACCACAGTTCCGCGGCCAGATACGGCGCGAAGGCTTGCAACATTAACACCAGATTGCGCGTAATCACATACAGGACAGACTCTGCAACAACGCCAGAGGCGATCGCCTTTTCGTCCGCCGTCAATTCGTTCACCAATTCCATAATGGCGGCGATGCAGGTGTTGAAATGCCAGCGGCCGTCAAACTCCTGCGTCAGACGGCGAATCGTCTGATGCAATTTGCGCATCAATTGCCGCTCCAGCGGATTCAGTGTGGACGGCAGCGACTGCGAACGGCCGGCAATCACGCGCGGCATGGCTTGCATGGCGAAACGGTACACGCGCGACAGGAATCGGCTGATTCCGGCTACACCATCTTCCTGCCAATCGAGGTCGCGATCGGGCGGCGCGGCAAACAGCGCATACATGCGGGTCGCATCGGCGCCATAGCCGGCGATCATGTCATCCGGAGAAACCACGTTTCCCTTGGACTTCGACATTTTCGCGCCATTCTTGATGACCATGCCTTGCGTAAATAATCGCTCGACTGGTTCATCGTTTTTCACCAGTCCCAGATCGCGCATCATCTTCGTCCAGAAGCGCGAATAGATCAAGTGCAAAATGGCATGTTCGACGCCGCCGATGTATTGATCAATCGGAAACCAATATGCAACTGTGTCTGTGTCAAATGGCGCGCGAGCATTCTTTGGATCGGTGTAGCGGTAGAAATACCAGGACGAATCGACAAACGTGTCCATGGTGTCGGTCTCGCGCCGAGCCATTGCGCCACATTTCGGGCACTTCACCTGAGCAAACTCCGGCACGCGCGACAGTGGCGATCCGCCTTCCTGCGTGATGGCGATGCTGTCCGGCAACAACACGGGGAGCTGATCTTCCGGCACCGGCACCAGGCCGTCGTTCTGGCAATAGATCATCGGGATTGGCGTGCCCCAGTAGCGCTGACGACTCACGCCCCAATCCTTTAGGCGAAACGTCGTGGAAGCCTTGCCATGTCCATGCTGCTCCGCGAATGCCGTCATCCGTTGCTGCGCTTCCTCGCATCCCAGGCCGGTAAACGGACCGGAGTTGAGCAGCAGGCTATCTTCATGCGTGTAGGGCAGCAGCGGCTCCGCATTGCCCTTTTCGCCTTCGTTGGCGTGGCGCGGCAAGACAACAATCTTCAATTCCAAATTGAATTTTTTTGCGAATTCGTAGTCGCGTTCATCATGCGCCGGCACGGACATGACTGCGCCGGTTCCGTAATCCATTAACACGTAGTTGGCGACCCAGATAGGAACTGATTCCTGCGTGAAAGGATTGGTCGCGAAGCGGCCCGTGGCGACACCCTCTTTCGCCAGCACCGCTAAATCGCCCTTCTCCTTGGCAGTTTTCTGCTCCTCCAATAACTCCCCGACTTTCTTTCTCAGTTCGGGATGGTCGACGGAAAATTGCGCAACCAAGGGATGCTCCGGCGCCAGCAGCAGCGACGTTACACCGTAAATCGTGTCGATTCGCGTAGTAAAGACGCTGATTTTTTGTTGGTCCGGCACAGGCTCCAGCAGGGTTTCAGTCAGGTTCAGCTTGACCGGCGAATAACGCGGCCCGCGGCGATCTTCATCTCTCGGGATTACCGTGAAGTCGACCAGGGCGCCATCGCTGCGGTCGATCCAATTGCGCTGCATGGTGCGAACTTTTTCCGGCCAGCCATCCAGCTTATCCAGGTCGCGCAGCAATTCGTCGGCATAGTTCGTGATGCGAAAAAACCACTGCTCCAGCTCGCGCTGCTCGACGATGGTTTCCTCATGCCGCCAGCAGCAACCGTTCACCACCTGCTCATTCGCCAGCACGGTGGCACATTGCGGACACCAGTTCACTTTGCTGTTTTTGCGATACGCCAGGCCGCGCTCATACATCTTCAAAAAGAACCACTGGTTCCATCGGTAATAATCCGGCAGACATGTGGTGATTTCGCGTTGCCAGTCATAACTCAAGCCAAGGCGTTTCATCTGTCCGCGCATGGCGGTGATGTTGGCCAAGGTCCAGTCGCGTGGCGGCGTGTTATTTTTGAGCGCCGCATTTTCGGCGGGCAAACCGAAGGCATCCCAGCCCATGGGGTGCAACACGTTGTAGCCGCGCATCCACATATGCCGCGCCAGCGCGTCACCTATCGCATAGTTGCGCACGTGCCCCATGTGGAGTTGGCCCGATGGATACGGCAACATTTCCAGCACGTAGTATTTCTGCTTGCCGCGAGTGGGCGGCTCGGCGGCATACAAATCCGGCTGTGCGTCCCACAAAGCCTGCCAACGCGGTTCTATTTCGGCAGGGCTATAGCGCGGCGCTCGATCCGTCGCTGCAAGGGCAGATGGCTGGCTGGATTCGGTTTTCGACATACTGGTTTGATTCTAAATGGGACGGCGGAACGAAAAAAAACTTGAGGAGCACGCGCCTTCATTGTTACCCCGACTCTGACCGTTCATCGCGGTGCGAGCGAACCGGCTAGTCCGCGCAGAGTGAGGACGTTGCGCTCTTCATCCCCGGGAGCATCGACGGGCGTTTCGGCGATGAATGCGGCGTGGGAAAACTTGGGTTCGCGCAACAGACGGCGAAATGGAGTCAGCCCAATCTTCCCTTCTCCGATATGCTCATGCCGGTCGAGTTTGGAGCCGCGATCTGCCTTGGCATCGTTGCAGTGCCAGACGCGCACGGTTTCAAAGCCTACCGTCTTCTCAATCTGCGCCATGGTTTCGGTCCATCCGGTCTCGCTGACGATGTCATACCCGGAAACGTGGGTATGGCAAGTGTCGAGGCATGCCGCTACCGGAGCGTAGGGACGAAGATGTTCGATAAGTTCGGCAACCTGGTCGAAGGAGCCGCCGAGGGAATGCTCCGAGCCCGCAGTATTTTCGATTAGGATATGAAACGGCGTTTGCTGCCAGGGCAGACCGGCAATGGCCTTCTGGATGGATTTGGCAGCGAGTTCCAGACCCTGCTTTCGCGTCATGCCGCGATACGAGCCGGGATGGACAACGAGGTATTCCGCGCCCAGGGCTAGCGCGCGTTCAATTTCGCCGCGAAACGCCTGCACGGATTTTCCGCAGACTTCCTCCGACTGGCTGCAGAGGTTCACCAGGTAGCTGGTGTGGATGACCAGCGGACCGATGCCCAGTTCTTCTCGCGCGGCGCGGGTGGCGTTGGCTTGATCGGCAGTGATTTTCGACGCTCGCCACATGCGCGGGCTGGAGGAAAAAATCTGCAGCGTATTGGCGCCAACTTCCGGGGCGCGCCGAACGGCGCCGGCGACTCCGCCGGTGGTTGAGAGATGAACTCCGATCAATTTGCGAGGTTGGCTTGACGATACCGTCGCAGTTTCAGAACTTTTCGGTTTCGCGGGCGCAGTTACACCTTTAGGCATAGCCAACAGGATAGTCGAATCGGAGGTTTACTTGTTCGGCTTGACCGTAACTGGATTTGCCGTGAGGAAATCTTCGATGCGTGCAATTTCATCCGGCTGCAGCCGGAAGGTTGCGGCACCGATGATTCCATCCACCTGCTTTGCATTGCGCGCGCCGATGATGGCCGCAGTCACTGCAAAATGACGCAAGGTCCACGCAATCGCAACTTCTCCGGGAGAGCGGCCATGTGCGCTGCCAATTTCCCGCAGCAGTTCGACCAGCTTGAGGTTGCGGCTCAGTTGCGGCTCCTGAAATTTCGCGTTGTTGCGGCGCCAATCGTCCTGCGGAAGCTGGGCTACGCGTTCCTTTGTCATTGCGCCGGTCAGCAGACCCGAGACCATGGGAGAGTAGTTGATGACGCCAATGTTGTGCTGCTGGCAGTACGGGAGAATTTCCTTTTCAACCCCGCGGTTCAACATGGAGTACGGTGGCTGCAATGACGTAATCGGCGCGATCTTCGAGATGCGCTCCATCTGCGCGACGGAAAAATTTGAAACGCCAATGTAACGAACTTTGCCCTCCTGCTTCAACTTCGCCAGAGTCTCCCACCCTTCTTCGATTTCATCTTCCGGGTCGGGCCAGTGGATCTGGTAGAGATCGATCACGTCCAACTTCAGGCGGCGCAGGCTCGCCTCCAGTTCGTTGCGCACGGAATCGCGCTTGAGGCTCCGATGAATCTGATCCTTGGTCTGCCAGAATTTCTTGCTCCAGATCATCGAGCATTTGGTGAAGATGTAGGGTTTCTGTTGCCGGCCCTCGAGCGCACGCGCCACCACTTCTTCAGAATGGCCGAGTCCGTAGACCGCTGCGGTGTCGATCCAGTTGATGCCAAGGTCCAGCGCGCGCTGGATGGCAGCGACGGAATCATTGTCGTCCTGCGACCCCCAGCCAAACTGCCAGTCGCCGCCGCCAATGGCCCAGGCGCCAAAACCGATGGCGGTAATCTGCATGTCAGAATTGCCAAGCTGCCGAGTTGTCGTTTGTACAGTTTCCGCGGTTTGCATACTTTTTTCGATGCTGCTCCGTCCGTAAGGTTACGGATTGATTCGAGGATACACCTGTGAAATTCCATGAAAATCAGGTAGGTTCCTGGTTGACGTTTTGCGGGGTCGGAAGTCGAATTTCCGTGCTACTGTGATGTTCTGGAGGTCGACGAACATGTCCCTCAATTGGCCTTTATCCAAACCTGCCGCGCGAGCGGTATTGGTAGTTCCGTTGCTTCTAGGGCTGGCAGGCTGCAGCAGCAGCGTGTATGGCCCAGTGGGGCCCGCTCCGGCGGACTCGGTGACCTTTCCCGCAGCTTCCACGCAGGGCTGGCTGCAACAGTACGGTACTGGCTATGTCGGCACGCATTCCCGCAATGGCGATACCGCCTATGGTGTCGCGACTGACCTGCAAGGCAACGTGATTGTGCTGGATGAAACCTACGGCGCCTTTCCGGGATTCACGAATACCGGCTCGTCCCAATTTGCGATCGCCAAGTTCAATTCCAGCGGAACACTGGTGTGGACGCAGCAGTTTGGCACCGGGGCGGGCGATTATCCGAACGCGATTACGACCGATCCCCAGGGGAACATTTATGTTGCCGGCTTCACTAACGGAGCATTTTCCGGGTTCACCAACAGCGGCCCCCAACAGAGCGTCGTCATCAAGCTGAATTCGTCGGGGCAAATCCAATGGATTCAGCAATTTGCATCCTATGGACCCAGTCAGGCGACCAGTCTGGCGGTTGATCCCCAGGGAAACCTGATTGTTGGCGGCGTGAACGTGGTGAAGGGGTCGAATGGCGGACGGGTTCAACTTGGCTACGTGAGCAAGCTGGCAGGTGCCACGGGCGCAGTAATGTGGACCCAGGGAAATAGCTCCGCCGGGGTATATTACTTTGTCACTGGCGTATCCGCCGACCCTTCCGGAAATGTGGTCGTCGTCGGCGATTTCCAGGGCACAGGCAATACCAGCGGCACCACGTACATGATTGCAAAACTCAGCGGGACCGATGGCACGTTCCAGTGGCAGCAGGCGCCGGTGACGTTTTCGCACTATGGCTATCAAAACCTGATTTACACGCAGGTGTCTCTGGATTCGCAGGGAGACATCTTCCTCGGCGGACTGGACGCCAGTTCCGGATGGAGCCAGTGTACCGTCGCCGAATTGGCGAATGGTACGGGCACGCAACAATGGCGGCAGAAATTTGGGGCATCGCAATCGTGTATTCCGGGCAATGTGGCGGTCGACTCCGCTGGCAATGTGGTGATGGCTGGCAGCATGTATCATCCGTTCTTCTCCAGCACGAATCCGGCGGCAACCAACGATGTATTTGTGGCCAAGCTGAACTCGTCCGGGGCGGCGGTGTGGTTGCAGCAGTTTGGCACCGGGTACGACATTCCGTGGGGGACATCATTCGCCTCCGCGTTGGTCTACGTCGCCACCGATGCTCAAAACCACGCCTTTGTGGCCGGAACTACAACGGGAGCTTTCCCCAACTTTACCAACGCAAACAAGGTGAACATGCTGTTCGCGACTCAGTTCGAGCCATAAACGAAGACGGCGAAAAACTTCAGGCCTGCAGCGTTGCTGCAGGCCTGAAGTTTTTCCGCGAATGGGTTGGGTAAAAACGCTATCCAGCTTTTTCCAGCAGGGTGACGGAAAGATCGCGCTTTTGGACCATGTCGGCCGTGATCTCGATCTCGCGCACCTTCTTGTTGCTGGGCAGGTGATACATCAGGTCGAGCATCAGTTCCTCAAGGATCATGCGCAGACCGCGAGCGCCCACCTTGCGATGCAAGGCCTCGCGTGCAATCGCTCCGACCGCCTCCGGGCTGAAGGTGAGACGCACGTTTTCGTACTCGAACATGCGCTGATACTGCTTCATGATGGCATTGCGCGGTTTCACCAGAATCTCCACCAGCGCAGCCTCATCCAGCTCGTCCAGAATTCCAATCACAGGCAGACGTCCGACAAACTCCGGAATCAACCCGAACTTGATCAGATCCTGCGGCTCAGTCTGGCGGAGCAATTCGGTATCGCGCAGCGAAGGAATGGCGGTGGAAGGCTGCCCCTCACGATCAGAGATGGCTTTGAAGCCCAATGCTTTTTTGCCGGCGCGGCGGCCAATGACGCGTTCCAGGCCTACAAATGCGCCGCCACAGATGAAGAGGATATTTGTGGTGTCGACCGGGGTGAACTCCTGGTGTGGATGCTTGCGTCCCCCTTGCGGCGGAACGTTGGCGACGGTGCCTTCAAGAATCTTGAGCAGCGCCTGCTGCACACCCTCACCGGAGACATCGCGGGTGATGGAAGGATTTTCATCCTTGCGGCCGATCTTGTCGATTTCGTCGATGTAGATGATGCCGGTCTGGGCACGAGCCACGTCCCCATCGGCGGCCTGTAATAGCTTGAGGATGATATTTTCGACGTCTTCGCCCACATACCCGGCTTCGGTCAAGGTGGTTGCATCGACGATGGCAAAAGGAACGTCCAGGGTGCGCGCCAGGGTCTGCGCCATCAGAGTTTTGCCGCTGCCGGTCGGACCGATCAAGAGAATGTTCGACTTGGTCAGTTCCACGTCGTTGGTGCGGGCGCGGTTCATCTGGATGCGCTTGTAGTGGTTGTAGACGGCGACAGCCAGCTTCTTCTTGGTTGTCTCCTGCCCAATCACGTATTCATCCATGAAGGCTTTCACTTCCTGGGGCTTGGGCAAATGTGCCGGAGCGGCGGCTGGGCGTGCCTCGTTCTTATCGTCTTCCAGAATGGAGTTGCAGACAGCAACGCATTCGTCGCAGATATAAGCCCTGGGATAATCGCTGGGCGAGGAAATCAGCTTGGCTACCGCGTCCTGCGATTTATGGCAGAACGAACAACGCAGAACATCTTCGGAACCCGCGCGTGTCTTCATCATTGCTTCTCCTTACTGCTACCGGTTCCTGCCCGTTTTCGAGCTCGATCCCAGTTTACGTCCTTGGCCTGTCAATAATTTCGTCAATGATGCCATATTCCTTGGCTTGTGGCGCGTTCATAATAAAGTCGCGCTCTACATCCCGTTCAATCCGTTCAATCGGCTGACCGGTGTGCTTGGACATCAAGCGATTGGTAATTTCACGGATGCGAAGAATCTCGCGGGCGTGAATGTCAATATCCGTAGCCTGACCCGACAGTCC